>Ga0157364_1008488_pt1 | contig 10634 bp, 9 predicted proteins | sample AttsexASBM2_FD_111476 | JGI IMG/M metagenome (GOLD analysis project Ga0157364, IMG submission 111476) | Fungus gardens microbial communities from leaf cutter ant in Ribeirão Preto, State of São Paulo, Brazil - Atta sexdens ASBM2 | ecosystem: Host-associated > Fungi > Mycelium > Unclassified ... | reverse complement strand
TAAAAATTTATCTTGATTGAAAACGTTGCAGTGAAGGTGACCAATGTGATCTAGAGCGCTATTTCCTTGAATGTATTGCGCGCGTTTCTCGAGCACTGTATTTGGATTTGACGAGTCTAATGTGTCGTCCATGTAACCAGGGATATCCGCGTCCCATAAGCAAGAAGTCAGATGGGAGCGGATAAAGCCTCGATGTACGCGCGGTACGTATAAACGTTGTTTGGTAGCGATACGAGCTTTTGATTGAAATATATGTCGATTTGGTTGAACATGGAATGCAGTAAATGATTTACGGGTATTTTTGCCTTGCCGTCGGGCCGTGCGACCGATGTGCTCTCCCTGCGTTCTTCGCTTTCTACGCGTATGCGAAGATTCAACATGGTGTAAGTGAGGTTTAGATAGTCTTCTCCATGCCCGGGTATGACGAATTCTATGGGCGAATCGTCCACGAGCGAAGTTACGAGTTTGTAATAAATCCATTACGAACTCTCAATGCTGGTTTGCGTAGGAGGCAGAGAGAAGAGATCGAGTTCGCTCTTTATACACTCGCTCGAGTGGGTATGAAGAAAAGATATGCTTTTTCTTCAGCCACGAATTCTTATCTCAATTAAGAGAATATGTCGGATACATTGCCTTTCTTAACTCGATGTTTCCTACCGGATGATTTTTTCGTCTTTCTTCCTGTAGCACGAATTTTCTTTTTCTTCTTCGTTACTTTTTTGCTCTTCTTCCCTGTGGTACTTCTCGATGATTTTCTTTTAACCGTTCGGCGTCGTTTACGATGCACGATACGTCTATCTCGACCATCGGGTGGAAACTGAAACGCCGCGGATTTCGCGGATATTTTATATCCTGATCCCTTTATCAGAGAATTTATTTTTTCTTTGGCTTTTCTCTTCAGATTATCCCGTGATTTCGCGAGCCGACTTTTGACCACTTCGTTTAACGATTTATTATTTTCGACATCTTCTCTTACGTTAATTTCCGCACGTAAAGCTTCTTTACTGACAGCATCTTTATTTAGGTAGGGTAATATTTTTCTAAATAACCCACCGAGAAAGCTTCCGATTCCATGTCCGCGTTGATAGGATGAGCCGATGAAAACACATGGAACGTTCCACCTCTGCTACCGGTGCATGCTTCCGCGCATCAAAATACTCCTCGTATTCTATCGTTAGTTCCTAACTAAAGACTAACGTCACATTCGCGTATACGGAAGAAAGAAAGTTATTGCTTACGTTTAAAGTTATTGTTTACGTGCAGCGTCACTGTCAGCGTTCCGAATTTGAACGGAATTTTTTTTCCAAGATGATCTCTTATATCTATTTCGATCGTTTTGAAATTCCTTTATCGCATTGGAATATAATTTAAAAATAAGAAATGCTTCAAATTTGCATCAAATGCGTAATTATGATTGCGTATCTCGATTGGAACTATCCTGAAAAGAGGAGTACATCGCCTATTATATATGGCTCACAAATATCACAATAAACAAACATTTTATCAGGGATATCGCGCCACAAATTACAGAGTTCACTACTCCAGTAACCTGCAAGTCGTTTTCTCGTCTTATTAAATCCTTATTAAATGAAAGGAAGAAAAATTTTCTCTTCTGTTTCATTCGAATTAGGTTTACGCGAGTTTAAAATAAAATTGATGTTTACTGGAAATTGCTGATGCAAAACCTAGCATTCGTAGAAGATTATCGGAAAAGTTTATATGATGTAGCACTTTGCATTTCTCATCGCAGTTAATACTTATCAAGACTTTACTGCCAAACGCTTTTTGCTATTCGAAATAAAAATGCGATTCGGCAACTTTACAGAATTAATCGCATCAATAAGCTTATGGATATATATCTTTATAAATTCCATTTGAAAATGTAACTTCTTTTGCCATAAATGCACCAATCGTCCCATCAGGTATAACATCGATGAATCTGATCACATTTTCGTTATGACGTAAGTGTACAAAGTTACAGGGAAATTGAATCTCGCTTATCGCAACCTCCCATGTAACATTATAGAGTGAGGTAATTCCGTGATAAAGGACGATGTTGTATTATCCGGAAAATGACGCATACTGCTGTTATTCGGAAGTACCAGAAGAAATTGTTCCTCCTCCATCGCGAAGAGAAATTAAACTCGAAACCGGAATCCAAGTATCAAACTTACTGGAGTAACAACGCCAACTAACACTTGTTTATTAGTTTCTCGTCCCCTCCTCTTCGACGATAAACTGTTCTTCCTCTAAGTTTTTTCTCAACTCGAGTTAATTCTTGTTCATAAAAAATACCGTCTATGACTTCGTCTGCTAAATCTCGCAGTTCGTACACGTGAGAGTTTCGCCAATCGAGAATACGGTAATTTGAAATATTTCCTCGTTCCACTTAGCCTGATATCCTTTCCCGAAAGTGCCTTTCGCTCTACTAATACGGATGAAATCTTTGACGCGATATTTAACCTTTTGCGCACGTTTCTTTAATGTTTCGTTTTTTCAACGACGAGCTATATTTTCACGAGTGATACGTGCGTTTTCTTTCGTTACTATTGCTGGTTACATTCTCGTGGACAAGTGACGTGTGTGATTGTAAGCACGTACAATATCCTGAAGAACATCGTTGTAGCGCTTTTATGCAGGAAGTAACGCCATATTCACTCTTTCAGTTTCTGTTGAAGTGCTCGACGAGGTGGCTTTAATGTTCGGATTGCGCGTTACCCGAAAATGTATGTCGTTTTCTTTAAGAAATTTCTACATTGATTGTGCGACAAATTCTTTGCCCTTATCCGTTTGCAAATATACAGGTACTCGTCCTTCGCTTTTTACTAATACGATAAAAGTTTTTATCACGCAGTTATTCATTTTATCACGTAATGGTTCTATCGCGACGTATTTACTTAGTACATCGATAATCACTAACAGATAGGAATAATCGTCATTGTAACTTTTTAGATTTCGGAGTTCGATCAAATCTGCCTCCCACACTTCGTCAATGATTGTTATGTTGTAATGCAATCGCGGAAATTTTCTGTACTATGATCGGTGCAATGTGTACGCGTCTTGCGATTCGAGCCAGCGTACGACTTCTCTCCGCGAGAAATTCGGTTTAATGGTTAGAGTTAGATTATCCACCGCCGAATAGCTCGCGACTGATCGTAGTATAATTTTTCAAATTTCATTGTTATCTCAGCTTTTTCCAACCGAATAATCGATTTTTTCCCGTTTGCAAAGATACGGAGGTATCTGTTTTTCGTGTACGAGAAAGAATCAATGAACTTCTTCGTCTATTTCTTGTTCGTAATTTTTACGTTTTTCTCCTTCCTTGTGTTCTCAACGTGGAACTCGCACTTTCGATATAAAAGATATGGCACTCGTGCGAAGTCGAAGTTTTACATTGTTTACAACACTATGCGTGGACAATAATCTTTTATTTCTCATCAGTGCAGAAAGTGTATATTCAATACACGGAGTAATCGTGCAAACTGATTTCTACCCGCTGCTTTCACAGTTTTTCTCTCGCGCATTGAATCGTTTATTAAGTCAGCGATATTCAAATCTTTCACAACGTTGCCATCTATAGTCATGATTCCATGCTTGTCTCAACTAATTCTATCAGGCACAGCTTTTCGAAACAAATGTTTCATCAGTAAGCGTGCATACTTACGATAAGATTTCGATACGCTTTCCAGTATTTCCTCGATGCTTTCCATCATATGATTATGCTCGCTCGAAATTTCGAACTTTTTCGTAATAATATCTGTTATTAATGAAATGATAGCGATGATATATGGAATATTTAAGAGAGATCGTGAGAAACGCCGTTCGTCGTCTCGTTATCAGTGGAGGGATCTCGTGTAGCATTTGTCTTCTGCATTTTCGTTTTCATTACGTACGTCTTTCTGTCTTCGCGTTTCTTGGATAAATCGTAGGTGTCGCCATAATGCCTCCCTGTGCATTTTTCACCTCTCATACGGTTAGCTGGAATTAAGAAGAACGACTCATCTCCATATCGAGTCGTGTTAGACGAGTTCCCGGAGTTTGCGCTGTATTATTAATATTCGAGATGTTATCCGAATTTTGGGGTACTGTTATTTCTTTTGACACTCCATCAACGAATGATGTCGAATTTTGACATAATTGATGGTGCATTCTCTCCAGATTTTCCATCGAAATTAAAACCATTTTTTAGTTTTTTTAGCCCTCTCTATTTTTCTTTTATTCCTACTATTTCGTTTTTTCGATAATTAGTGATAATAAGGTTGATAATATAAGTCCGATAATATAAGGTAAAAATCCGCTTCTGCACCAACAGCTTTCTTTTATCCTTCCATTATTATTACGTTTTGCCGCGACGCGACGCAGAGCCTTTTTGTATGTCGTTAACCGATTTTTTTCACACGTTCGAGCGAGACGTTACCTTTGAGTATATTAAAAACACATTCACAGATACAACGAATTAGTTTTCGTCAGCGTTGCACAAGAAAGTTATACATTGAATTTTGTTCAAATGATAGAGCGCCACGAGGAGATAGGCGTTTCTCTTATCGATCGAATGTGTGGCGATTTTCATCGCTCTGTGCGATTTCTCGTCACTCACCTTCATCGCAAGAAAAAAATCTACGACTAGCATATACGATTACCTGTTCTCAATTTTTATACGAATCCGCTGGAAAATGATCTATGCGCACGTAATGAATCGTATCCTCGGGAAAAATACATGTTCGAAATCGATATTCGTTCGGAGTTGATTGTTTCAGATCAATAGACACCCGTGAGATCTTAATATGGCATTGTAGTATGCTTCTTCTAAGAATTTCGGATCGTCGGGATAGACTTGATACGTTAAATGACGAATTTGAGCATGATCGCGTGGATTTTTGAAAATGATGATGTAATTTGCGTTAAGTGATATATCGCTGGCCACGTCCCTAATGGAATAGATTCTGCGAGATAAGAATAACACTGAGATTCTTGTGATGACTACCTTTGGTAAAAAGATCCACGATAAGATCGCACGACAACGATTCTCTTATGAGATCGTTGATTATCACTAATTTCGGAGAAAGAGGATCGTTCGAATAATCTTCCGGACGTGGTAATCTCTTGCGAAATTCAATTATATTTTTCTTCGTCATTTTAGTATTGCTGCTCCCCAACGCTGTTCTTCGAATTTTTTTACACATGTGTCGTATTGTGATTGACGATAGGCTTCTTGCTATTCGTAATAAAACAAAATTTTCTCAAAACGCACGTCAAACATGAGAGATAAATGCCGGAGAAAAGTCTTCACAAAGATCATTTTTCCGCAATCAGTCGACCCGCATACAATCGATGTCCAAGGATGTTTCCAGCGCACGTCTATTTTACGAAATGAATGATCGATCTTCGTGCGCGACTTCAAAAGCAAAAAGAAAAAACGTCATTTGATGTCTAGAATAGAAATTCGCGAAACGAAATAATTTTAGGAAGGGGACAGGGGGATAAGCTGATCATCGTGACGGAGGCCCCCACGCGGCGGACGAGCGCTAGCGTCAGCGTACTCTCGCGTGAGCTTGTCAGTGAAGACCACCGCGGCAGGGCGAAAAGCTGATCTCGCCGCGGTGCGACGTGCACAAGCTTATTTTCGCGTCAAAGAGGCTCGCGATCAGCGTATTTTTATCGTTAAGTGAGCGCGTGGCATCGCTGATGGTAAGATTTTCAAAGACATCGGTCAGCAAACAAAACATCTGTTTTCAAATACAGATCGCTATATTCGCCGAATGTCCGGATGGAAAATCGCCACATAATGACGGCATGCACATAAGCGTTCTCTGATACGTGTCATCCATCAATGAACTGCAAAACAATTCACGAGGTGGTAAACACAGCTCCTCCAACTTTTCGACACAGTCAATGTACTCATATAGAAAAACGCCCTTTCATGTCAAAAGATTAAAATTTTCTTCTGATAAATTGGAAAATTCACATTGTAGTATCCCCAGTTTATCCTTACTGAAAAAAGATGCTAATTTGTTCAAACTTGAGGCGAGAAATCTATATGAATTTATAAACCGTAATTTTAAACAATTTTTTTTTTATTATTTTTAATACTATCAACGTGTTTGGTGAATGAGATATATTTTTCTTTTGTTATTAGAAGCAGATCTACGCGGTGGCAATTTTTTTGATGAAATGAGCATCGTAGTCAGATAAATTGTGACTACAGGTATGCAACGCGAATCCTTATAATTTATATTGCAGTTTGAGTGTGCGAGGTCTCTGTATCGTCCAGTTAAATGACAATGATCGTCAGACGCGAACGGTTTCTCGCACACGTGGCAGTAGTGTTATTGAATAGTAGTGTTATTGAATTTTTCCCAGTCATCTCGCATGAAATTCGTATCCATGAATATATATTAGCCAAATTATGGACTGTATACTGTGCGCTAGATTTTTCAATTCTTTTGCGAATCAAGCGATGCAGTTTATCGTGGAAAAAACGATACATAGATAATGTATCATCGCAAGAACAATGCACATAATATCCGATATTAAACACGTTACGTGTACAAATCGATTCAGGATTCCTATCCGTCTTTCCCAAAGCGCACTTTAAGTTGGCGTAGACAACGAACGGGACACGTTCCTTCTTGTAATGGTTGTCGAAACTCAGCTATTTGTCGTCCTCGCTCGGTAGCTTTATCGCGCAATCGTTCAGTTTTCCACAACTCTCTGTAGATCTCTAATTTTGCGCTCGAGCTGAAGTAGTGTAAGTGTCTGAAAAACCGCGCATTTATTATTATTATTATTATTAGTATTATTGTTATCATTATTATTGTTGTTGTTGTTGTTATTATTATTATTTTGCGAAAGAATTTACCTATTTCAGAAATATATCCTGTTTTTGTTTCTGGTAATCTGCGATCTCACAAGGTGAAATAGATCGCAAAAGATCCCGCGTTGTCATCCACGTAGAAATTCATATGTTTACTTCTTTTTTCGGTTAGCGAGTTGTATCGGCACAATTCCCTTCTCAATGTAGACATTGATGGAAATGTCATTCAAAGTTTCGAATTTCTTAATTTGACTCATTGAAAATTCGATGCCTGCGATCCAACACTGTAAAATAATGCAAATACGAGGATTCCTTCATATTCTATATATTTTTGAGCTGGCTGTAGAACGGCAACAACACACGCATTGTCTGTGGTTTGCACGTTGATTACTGCTCTCTTTAGCATAATTTCTCGCGGGAGTTTGATATGACATCCCGCGCACAGAGGATTGTGCTTGTTTGCGTTCACCGTTAAATTTACTTTACACGATACTTAATACGCATCCGCTATCGCGTTCCTGAAACTCTTCCAGCAATGATAAGATAGATGACGACGCGCAACATGTATCACTCCAAATCGGTGCATTGATATAGCTTAAAGTTCCGAGTAGCGATACTCTTATTCGCGCGTTTCACCCACCACGAACTCACCATTGAAAATAGTGTTTATTTTTAAAGAGTCATATCGTTGCATTACACTATGTACATGCTCGAGCACAATTTTGTTAGCGTCGGCGAGGTTCGATATGTTTATCACCATTTTGACGCCCGTCAGAATATGGCTTTCGAACGCTGTTTCGATGACGTGCCAATGGAATCCGTATCCAGCGCCCACATGTATTTTCCATGTACAGATTTCTTCAGACTCTCGTGCGATACATGCATCAGTGATTATCTATTACCGATAAATAATCGCGAGCGTTTAATACGGTTCTGCTCTTCTAAAGATTTGATCGAACCGTCGTTATTCTCATGCATTGTACTCGTCTGTAGTATTAAGCAGGATAGTTCAATCAAATCACACTCCATGTTGCCACCTGCGCTGTCAATTTGACTAATGACGCGATGCACTTAAATCTTGTCATTTTTATATCATTATGTGCGCTATTTTTATCAATGATATCTCATGCATTTGAAAAAAATCTTAAAATCTTAATTATCGAACAACAAAGCAGTTGTATATTAGCAAATGTTGCACTATTTGGCAACGTCACATCTCAATTATATCACATTATATATATATTATTTGGCAATGTCGCATTTGTATTTAAATTATATTGATGATCATCGCCAAAACATGTCAATGTCTTTGAAAAAAATTTCTTATATTGGGTTGTCCGGAAAGTTCGTGCCGATTTTTAGTAAGGACAGATCTGAATATATCAGAACAATTGAAAATGACATGCGTACATATCGTAAAAGATGGTACTTCAGACATACTTGGAAAATTTGGTTGCGATATGTCAATTTTATACGCCTTTGGAAGAAAACAAAGTGCATTTTAGGCATTTAATGCTTTTCTTTTACCGGAAAGGCAAAAATGCCACACAAGCGGCAAACAAGCTGTTTATGGCGCAAGTGCTGTAGCTGAAAGAACTGTGCGGAAATAGTTTGCTAAGTTTAAAGCTGGTGATTTCAACCTTGAAGATCAAGAACATCCAGATAGACCCTCCACCACAGATGAAGATTAGATTAAAACACTGATCGAGAATAACCCACGCTATACGACACGTAAATTAGCAGAAATGTTGAATATGTCAAAATCCACCATTCACGAGTATTTTGTAAAGTTTGATTACATAAACCGTTTTGATGTATGGATTCCCAACGGAGAAAAATCTGATGGATCGCATTTCCATTTGTGACTCGCTCTATAAACGCAACGAGGAGACACCATTTTTGAAGCAAGTAATGACGGGAGATGAAAAATGGATCATTTACAATAATATTGAGAGAAAAAGATCTTGGGGAAAACGGAATGAACTACCTTTAGCCATCCTAAAAGCCGGTCTTCATTCAAAGAAGGTCATGCTCTGTGTCTGGTGGGATTGGAAAAGGATCCTGTATTATGAGCTTTTAGCAAACAACGAGACGATAAAAAAAAAAGAAAGAAATATTGTTCTCAATTAGACGAATTGAAGACAGCAATTGAACAAAAACGTCCAGAAATAGCGAATCGGAAGGACGTGTTTCATCAGGACAATGCGCGGCCACATGTGTCTTTGATAACTCGACAAAAGTTGTTGGAGCTCAGTTGGGATGTTCTACCATCCATCATATTCACCAGATCTCGCGCCCTCTGATTTCCATCTATTTCGATCATTACAAAATTCCCTTAATAGAAAAAACTTCAACTCTTTGGTCGAGGTAAAAAATCACTTAGAAAAGTTTTTCGCTGAAAAACCTAAGAGATTCTGGAACGAAATTTTCAAGTTGTCTGAAAGATGCAGAAAGGTTGTAGAACAGAATGGCATCTATATAATTTAATAAATGTATACTAAAATTTAAATCTTCTGCGTTTCAATTTTCCTTCAAAATCGGCACGAACTTTCCGGACAACCCAATATTACACTGACAAACTTATATTGAAACTTGCAAATTTGTTGACACTACAATTTGCGGTGTCAGATTACATTAATGTCATCACCGAATGTATCTAAAAATCTTTTATTACAAAAATAATTGGAGGAAATAAGATTTAATGATTGGAGCAACGAGAAACTCGTCGAGTTGAAATAGCACTGTCCGAGTTTATAGCAAGTTTTTTTTGCACGCCCAATGAAACACTTGATGGCATGCCATTTTTAATTTCTCAAACGTTGTTGATTTTTCGATTGTAGCTTACAGAAATTAATCATTTAGAAATTATAGAAATACTTTCAATTCGATTTAAAATAAGTAATAGTATTTTGAAAGTATCACTTCAAAGTGGCGGAGAAGATCTTCATCACAAATTGTCGAGTAAATATATATATATATATATATATATATATATATATATATTCCACCAAATCGCATAATCTATAGCCTATGACTATGAAGAAAATTTATTATGAGATGCTTTCCTCATTAAAAAAAAATCTTAACTACACGAATAATATGCTACTTATTACTACACATTTTTATTCGTATGGATTAATATTTTCTTATCGTGCAATGTTTTCATATGAAGTTTTCATTTATAAATAAGTATACGTAGAGCATACATTGCACACAAATCGGATTCTGATTTTTAAAAATTCGATTGATTGTGAGATTGAAACTATTGATTATCAGAATTGAATTGTCTGAATTTTCTTAGACATATCTATTCATGAATATCATGAAATCACATTTCTGATAACCCTATCTATTAAGTTTCCAAGATATCGAAAAATGATATAGGTTATTTCGTTCGATTATGAACTCTAGATATTTGTTAAAAACAAATAGTAGAATAAAGCAGCAAAAAATATTTCTTTGTATTTAATTTGTTATTGTTTTATTGTAAGTAATTACATAAGTAAAAGATATCTTAGTTCATTACTAAATACTCCATTTTCAATTAATATTGGCTATTTACAATTAAGTTTTTATAATTAATAAAATATGTTGAAATGTGTTCTTTACATTTTACATTTTTATTTATATTTTCCTGATGACATATAAGACTAATGTATTAAGATTGTTAAAACATGAGAGAGAGAGAGAGAGAGAGAGAGAAAGAGAGAGAGAGAAAGAAATGTTTTGGAAAATATTATGAAATATAATACTTTATTGTATATATATATATATATATATATATATATATATATATATATATATATATATTTATTTTTTT
>Ga0157364_1008486_pt1 | contig 10636 bp, 6 predicted proteins | sample AttsexASBM2_FD_111476 | JGI IMG/M metagenome (GOLD analysis project Ga0157364, IMG submission 111476) | Fungus gardens microbial communities from leaf cutter ant in Ribeirão Preto, State of São Paulo, Brazil - Atta sexdens ASBM2 | ecosystem: Host-associated > Fungi > Mycelium > Unclassified ... | reverse complement strand
AATTTTTTTGTATATATATATATATATATATATATATATATATATATATATATGTATATATATATACATATACAAAATTATACTACAAAATATTTTCATCAAAATGCATCTGCAGTTGTGCACTTCAAATATTCCTAAAATAACACATATTAATTTCATTTTGCATCGATAAATGATTATAGAATTTTTCGTAATTTTAAGTATGATTTTATATATTATATATATATATATATATATATATATATATATATATATATACATATATATATATATATATATATATATATATATATGTATATATGTATATATATATGTTTATTCGAATAATAGCAGTTCACTTAATGGTATTGATAATACAAGTATAAATAAAGGACATTTATGTTTATTATATCCAGTTTATACGTTCAGTCATAAATATTATTTATATGATGTATAAATACAATAGACACACAATGGTCCATTCCTTCAAGGTCTATTTATATAATATTTACAGTATTTTTAAGAATTAGTTTTCGGAAATTCGAGATAATTTTGCATTAACATAGGATGCATTCAAATGCGCGAGCAAGAGGAATTAATGTTAATGCAATCACAAATCAGTATAGCTATAAAATGTATATAAGCACCTATATGATTTACTACTCAAATTTTCGAAAACTATTATTAACACTTTCAAATTTACGATTAATGACGACAATAGAGTATGTGTGATATCGCAATATTTTTAATAATTTTGTAAAAACACGATACAAAAGTTCTCACAAGGCAGATAACATTTTAATTTAATATTCGGCATTGATATGTGCACGGAAACTTATGAATATGCGATAAAGATTGTTTGCAAAGAATTTTATTGACAAATGTAAAAAAATCTAAGAACTGATCAGCTTTCATTATCAATAAGAATGTAAAAGTATAAAAAAGAAAAAGAGAAAATGTACATATATTATTATAGCCTATACGAAAGGCAGGAGTTTAGAGAGGTAATCGATTTACAAAACTTCGATTTTGAATCAGGAAATCTGGTCTTTATTTCCAAAAATATGTCGCCCACATCTGGACTGTCCAAAACTGCCTGCAAATACAAATAAAAGAAAATTGTGAGAACTTTTTCGGCATATATACCGCAAAACTTATTCCCAACGTGGGAGCACTCGAAAATTTGAAAATCTCACACTTGTAACACAGTTTGTCCATTCAGGGTTTTCATTGTGAAATTGGATAAAATTTGATAAGAAAGACAATAAAGACTTGTAATAACAAAGACCACATTTTCTTAAAAGGTCAAACACTTTATTTAATAATAAAGGTGTGTGCGCCTGGGATTTAGGATATACAAAATTCATATCATCTAAGCTTGAATATACGTCTCCTTCGGCAACGCTTGTGATTAAAGAACCCCCTCCAATACCCAACTAAACCTCTGCCTAGACAAACAAGTTGTAATCGCGGTGATAGAAGCATGAAATATGAACTATTAAACACAACAGATTTAATCATCCAATTAGAAATATCGTGGGGAAAAATAAGTGGGACAAAAAGTTTTAGAAAGCAAGACTTGAAGATTTTTATGATGGCCATTGGATTTGCGACAGAATAAGAATATGGACGCATTTAATATAAAACTTGTTACGATAGTAGAAATAAAGTATAATCAAATTGTGCCGAGCTGCGCTTTTCGTATTTTCCTAGTTCTATTTACCACTTTGTGGTATATTTTTAGTTGTGATAATATATCGCTATATTATTGTTAAAAATTAAAATTAAAATATTGATATAGCAATCAATACCAAGGATAGTAATATAATATTTATAGTAATATTAATAGCGGTAACGATAAGAATAAGAGTAGTAGCAGCAGCGGCGGCAACAATATCGGTAGCGACAACAGTAGTGATAATTACACTAATAGTAATAATAGTCGTACTATATATACTATCTCCTGTAGCGCAACAGATAACTATTTCCGTAACCTACTATTATAAATCGAAACGAATATGAAAACGTTGGAATATTTTGGTTTAGATCGCGTTTACATAAGCGATATAGTTCACCAACTCACTCAATATATATACTCACACACCATGAGAGATCGATCAGCTGAGAGCTTCTGTCACTTACTTTTTATTAATTTTTTAGTATAATGGATTATAGCCAATAGTCGGACTTAGATCAGATCAGCGACATTCATTGGCATTTCATCGATGTGAGTGTTGTAGAATTGCTCGATATCTTTCAGGGTTCGTTTATCTTCTTCTGTCACAAAGTTAATGGCCACACCTTTACGGCCAAAACGACCACCACGACCGATTCTGTAAATAATTAAGTAACAAAGATATAAATATCAAAAATTTTTTAATATAAAAATATACATACATAAAAAAAAACTAATTGTACATGTTGGTGATATCACTAAATTCTAACATTTTAATAGATATAAAACATGAAGTATGTCTATCTTCTTTCAACAATAAAAATTATACTATTATTCTAAAAAATATATCCATGACTTTAATTTAAAGAAAGGAAATGTCAAAATATAATATTCCAAAAGATCATAATTATTGTTAAAATCGTTTGAAATTAAAGCTTATAAAATAAAATTTATATTATATATATATTTTTGTTTTTTAACATAAATTTTTGCCCTTCTTTTTTTGCTATTAAAAATGTCTACTTTGTTCAAATGAATTAAAAATATATACTTCGTTCGGTTTCAAGATTGTGATTACAAAGTAATCAAATAATAACTTACCGATGAATATAGTTTTCTCGATTGGAAGGTAAATCATAATTAATAACAAGTGACACTTGCTGCACATCTATACCGCGTGCCAGAAGATCAGTAGTAATCAAAACTCTTGAAGATCCAGTTCGAAATTGACGCATAATAAGATCGCGTTCTTTCTGTTCCATATCTCCATGCATGGCGGAAACAGTAAAGTCACGTTTATGCATACTTTCTGTTAGCCAATCGACTTTACGCCGCGTATTGCAAAAAATAACCGCTTGGGTAATGCTTAATGTATCATACAAATCGCAAAGAGTTTCCAATTTCCAATCTTCACGTTCAACGTAAACGAAAAATTGTTTAATACCCTCTAATGTTAATTCTTCTTTCTTAACCAAAATACGAATGGGATTCCGCATAAAACATTTGGATACATCCAACACGTCAGATGGCATTGTCGCAGATAATAATATAACCTGGAAAAGATAATTATAAAGCATTAGAAATATAAAGACTGAAATTGTATGCAAGAAACCACGTTCCGATACAATGTGATGATCAATATTATATATGTCAATGAGAGAAATAAACTGCATTTACTGAGATGTTATACTATACATGTATGTGCAATAGCATCATGCTGTAATTGTAAATTGTTGTTGCTATTACAAAGATATTAAGAGTGACTAATTGATTTTTAGGACATTATGATTATTATTATTAGGAGTGCTATGCCATAATAATTGTTTGCATTTAGGCCGCTATTATTTCCAAAAGATAACACATTTCATGATACAGAGCATATGTCAATCCAATGTCAAGGAATGACACTATTACGACGCACCTGTATTTTATAATATATATTTGTTAACTTGACTATTATAAGATACACTGCAACTTTTTCGTCTTGTATGATTTGTGGACTTGTCCAAAAAAGATACTTTCTAACAATTAAAATAAAATTATCTATTAGGTAATTGTAATAAAAAATCTACATTCCTCAAAAATATCTTTTTATATTTACCTGCACTTCGTTAGGTAATAATTTGAATACATCGTGGATTTGATCCTTAAATCCTCGAGAAAGCATTTCATCGGCTTCATCCAGCACGAACAGTTTGATGCTACTTGCTCGAAGTGCTCGTCGGCTGATCATATCGTAAACTCTACCGGGCGTTCCGACAACCACGTGAACACCCTGATCCAGTTTTCGCATATCTTCACGAACGTTGGTGCCACCAATGCATGCATGACATTCCGCGTGCATGAAATCTCCTAGAGCGATAACGACTTTCTGGATCTAAGTAAAAATACATTATTAGAATTCTACATATTTCCTTATTAAATATAACTTTTTATTAAAATAAATATTTATAATGAACTCTACTTACTTGCTGAGCTAATTCACGGGTTGGTGCAAGGATCAAGGCCTGGCATTCTTTAATACTAGTGTCGATTTGTTGAAGAATCGATATGGAGAACGTAGCAGTTTTACCAGTACCTGATAGTTAGAAATATTGATTGATATACTATATAATAAATACTTTACATATCATATTTACAAGATAATATTATTATCAATAATTGAATCTAGATATCAAAATTTCTTACCAGACTGGGCCTGAGCAATAACATCGAGCCCCCGTATACATGGTAGGATGGCACGTTGTTGAATTGCAGATGGTTTTTCAAAACCATAAGCGTAAATACCACGTAACAGTTCTTCTTTCAAGTTCATTTCGTCAAAGTTCTCCACAACCTGTTAAATTAAATATAATATCAGTAAAATATATCACTTTAGTTTATTATCCACATATACTAGTTTAGAGAGTTTATTTATCAAATTTTTCAATATCATTATACATATAACATATAAGTATATTATATATTTATATATGTATAAAATACATTCTCTCTCTCTCTCTCTCTCTCTCTATATATATATATATATATATATATATATATATATATATATACATAGCAATGAAAACGATTAAATTTAACAAATACTTTTAATACTCTCTTCTGCAATCTGCGTCTTTTTACACTTTCCTCATTTTTACTAAAATTTCAATTTTTATTAAATAAAAATTTTGACATTTGAGTTAAATTATTTGGTAATATAAAAGAGATATTAAAGAGATATTAAAGAGATATTAAATTTTTCTATTTTTTTAGCCTAAAACAGTAAAAAAACTTGGACTACACAAAAAAAATCTAAATTTTTAGTGATGGAGAGAGTAAACATATGATTTGAGATTGAAGATTAATATATTACAATATATAAAGATTAAAATATTTTAAGTTAAATATCAATTTTAAAATATTTCAAGTTAAAGTTAGCAGTATTAAATTTTTTAAGAAAATATAAAATTGTACATATATAATTAGAAAATGTTTAATAATATAGTTAATTTGAAATAAAAAAATCACAATAGAATAACATAATTATTTTGAACGAACATAATTATTTTGAATTATTTTTTTTACAGAAGAAATAATAAATAATTGCTTCTCTTAGCTATAGTTCTTCTTTTATCTACAGTTTTTCTTAATCAATTCAAATTATTCGCAAGCTATTCACAGAGGACAACACTAGATATTTTTAATTTGAAACAGATTAACTATTAAAAATCTAGATTACATCTTTAATATTTTGATTTTTTGTACATACACATGAGATATTTTTATTTCAAAATAAATAATCACATGCCTGGATATCAAAGATTATTTTAAAAATAATAATTTTACATAAAATCATAATATTCTTGAAAGTATTTTTTCTTTAATTATAAGCATAGGTATAAGTAGGTAAATTAGTAAAGACAATTAATCTAGACAATTTTTATAAATACTGAGATGTGTATATTCATCAGCTATGTTAAATGTGCTTAATAATTGACAAGAGTACATAAATACGTACATTATATGTGCTACTTTAAATACCTGTACATTTAAGTACAGAAATAGTAATATATATTGCTAATGTATTAATTTATACTAATATAGAATATTAATCAAAGTATAAACAACATGTTGCATCTTCCAATAGTAAAAGAAAGTAAAATCTTATCATATTCAGAGAATGCAATAATCACTTACAACGTCCCAGTTGGATTCGATGACGCCATCGGGATCCATTCCAGGAGGTCCATCGTATGTGGGTTGTTCACTTTCACTAGGACCATTTTTTGAATCCCCTGGCCATTGATCATCATTTCTGAAATGATATTAGACAGGATAAAACAAGTAATAAGAATATATAGATAAGATTAACAATATTAAACGTTAAATCATGAGTCATATACTTTTATAAGATAACTAGTAAGTTTTTACATTGTAAATAAATTATAAAATATACTTAATATATATTTACAAAAGATTTTAATTTTATTTTATTGCAATATACATTAATTTCTGATATAGAGAATACATTTTTGATAAAGAAGAGTCCAAATTTAAAGGGATTAAACTTCTATAGTGCAAAACATAAAATCGTGTATTACATTTTTTTATGTCCATAATAAATAATCGAACTTTACGTAATTTATAAAAATCTTAATAAAAGTATTGGTGCACGCATCAGCATTTAAACTCATCCAGAATCGATAATATCGATCATGACGATCAAGCGATGACAAATCACTTTAAATTCACGTGACCTTGAAAGTCGAACTTTTAATTCGATTCTGTGAAGTATGTACATCGTCTGTCGAGAGCTGTACGGTTCGATGGCCATTTTTACCGTGCGTTTCGCACGGTACAAGCGAGTCGACGGAATCGAACCCGCGTGGAGGCGGCACGAGAATCGTCGCTCGTCGCGCTATAATCGCTCTGACAGTGACTCACGCGGAAGCGTGCTCCAGACGCGAGACGTGTCGGTCGAGGCCAAGGGAGCGTGCGACGATGACTATGCGTCCAGCAATGCGTGAGGAGCCTCGGGTGGCGGGTCAGCGCGATTGATTTTTTTTTCTTGTGTGTATGTCCACCGACACAGAAACCGCGCGAAAAAAACGATTTCCATTACGTAATCGTACGCGGTCGAATCGGAGAAAACGTGATCTTGTCGAGCTCGCACACACGAAGCGGACGAGAAAGAGAGCGCTTGCTTCACCCACGCTAACGGCGTCGGGGCGCATGCATGCCGTCGAGTCGCCGTGCTCGCTCGCTCCTATCATGCCACGCGGTCTTCCGCGGTATCGCGTCGAGGAGGTTAAGCGGTGGATCGATGTGGATGGCGTGGATCGTAGCTGTTAGTCGCGGCGAGAGCAATGTGACAAAAACGAATGCACGCCATGTTGTCAGTCTCGTGTCCCCCGTGCATCCGTCCGATTGCGGTACACTGTTCTTCACGAACGTATTTTAACCCACGTACGCGCGAATTTCGCGACACGCGCGATCCATGACGGCGTCGGCATCACGGTGATTACGGCGCGCCGCCAGAACGCGAGCGCGGTACGCCGTTACGCTGAAAAACCGTTCAACTTACCTTCGTTCTGCAGTATGCGACATGTTCAACTCGCGAGAGTTCGACAGAAAGGAAGAGCTTGAGTGGCGTCACGAGGAGTATTCTAGAGACTACCACGCTATGGCGCTGCGTACCGGTTTTCGGAAAGTACCGGTGCGATGATTTTTTGGTAGACGTTTAGCTTCGCCGTCGTATCGACACCAAAATTAATACATCGATTGGCTCGGTTGCACCGTAATGAATCGTGACAATCAAATCAGAGTTTTTCTCGCAAATGTAAATGATTTTAAAGTTATTTCACTTGCCGATGGTTATCGCGCATGACGGAAATGACATTGCTATTCTGGCGCTTTATAGCGCCCCGAAATCGTCGTGGTGGGATCTCGTGGGAAATATGAACGATTAAAACAGCACACAAATATTATACTTTATAAATATTACAATTAAATACGTTAATATAAGATTATATTGCAATCATAATTAGTCATTACAAAATATGATTTTATTATTTTATAATTAATACATGTAAAGTCTCTATAATGATACAAATGTTTATCTTATACAAACTTAGATATTACGATCTTCATTCAGCTGCCCTTAATTAATTAATTTAGGTTTCAAATACACATTTAAATCTCAGAATATTATGTTCTAAAACTATGGAATGCCTATTTAAATATGACCATTAGAGTTTCAATATGTCTAATTTGGAAATAATTTTTTTTATAAAGAAAATATATTTAAAAAATTTAATTGATCTTCACAAATTAAAATTATAGATAAAAAAATTTAAATAAAAAATAACAGTTTGAAGAGTCAATCGAAAAATATAATTACATTACTGGTATTTCATTACTGGTAAGGTTTTTTACTATTCTATTTACTAGAAAAAATTAACTGGCGAAACACAGCTTTATAGCTTTTATATAGAAAGTACCCGTGGAAACCTTAAAAGTATTATTCAGAAACTACAAATATAATTGATTTTTATTCAAATAAAATCGATTTTGTAAATGAATCAATTTGTAGAAAAAAAAGGATACTTGTTAATCTTGAAATATTCGTACATTTAAAAAATTTTATACATACATTATATAGAATTTTTATATCTATACATGCATTTATTAAAATAATCTATTATAGGAAAAATATACTGAGAAAATGAGTAATGAAATTATATATTTTTTAAATGTGCACACCTTATACATTTTAAATAAATTATTTGTTACTTCTATTGAAATGCATAATTTCCTTTGTCTGTTTTTTTATATTGAATTTTTGATCAATTCATAGCTTCATGTAAATTTGTATTTAAATAGCTTGTATTATGATTTGTGAAACAACAATTTCACAAAGTTGTACTTATGCCTGCAGGTATTTCTAGATAATCAGTTAATTATATAAAAGCACAACCAAGAATTAAGAGCAATATCGCAATTGGAAAAATCATGTACGCGCCCATTCGTGGTTGACAAATAGAAATTAATATGCCAGCGTCGTCCATTTCATTATGCTCTATACCGTCCTTAGTTGGTATTTCGACAATTACCCTATCTGCTGACAGCGGGTTTATACGAAATGAGCATTCAGTTTGATTAATACATGATTTAGTCACATTTTCATATTGAAAAGTCGGTTTATATATATCAAAAATCGCATAAATATCATTGGACACAATATCGTTATCACTATAAAAAATATAATAATAATAACCATCTTGTTCTACATGGTGATTTGCCTGTATGTGTTTACTATTAAGCAAATAGGAAATATTAGTACATTGATCTGAAGGTTGGAATTCATGAGCTAACAATATTTCACCATTGTAACAATTTAATAAATCAGTTTCAAAACTGGAAATAGACGACTCTTCGTTAGAATCAGATGTATAATTTTTGTCAGCATTTCCACCATGCTTAATGCCTTGATCTAATAAGGATGATGGCTTTATGAGTTCTCTATTTCTTTTAAATCTTTTGATATCCATTTCATTTCTCTCTTTTATTTCCTTTCTGTCATTAATTATATCTGAATTCAATGTTTCTTGTAATTTTTGTATTCGCATTTTTTGACTGTAATTATAAACTCCTTTTCTTCTTTGCTTTATTCTTTTATTTTTATTCATATTCAACATATGACGTTTAGTATGTCTTCCTTTTCTAGTGTTATTATTCATACTTTTTTGCTGACTACCTACATATTTATCAAAATAAGATATTGTAGTATGATACAATGTCTCTAAATGTTTTAAACTCTTTATCGATTCTTCATTTGTAAATGCCCGTGTGCTTAGATTTTCTAGATTTGTTTCGGAAATTCTTTCATTTTTAGAACTTGTATTTACAGCTGATTTATCATTGATATTGTGTGTAGATCTAGTAAATTCAATTGTGGTTGTTTCTTTAGAATCAATTTCTTGTGCATTTGATTCATATATTATTTTAACTTGTTTGTTCACATCTGGAAAGAAAATTTCTTGCGATTGCTTATTAATATTGTGTTCCAGCAGGCCACAAGTACGTAAGTTTTTTTCTCCTTTTACTACCAATATAGAAGCTCCTTCGAATCTGAAAATATTTTTATTTCTTTTATATACGTGATATCCCATAAATAAATAACATTCAAAGATTTATATTAATAAATTATGTCTCTAACTATAATAAAAAAATATACTTCATTCAATTTTCTTTACCTTGAACACACAGAAAGCGCTACAGTTGCACTTTTTAATAAATAAAATCCCCAGTATTCCAATGTATCATCTGGTAAATTCATGCTTTTTTTAAGTCTTATGTGTTTTCGTTTTGATGCTATCTCTGGTCGATGAGTCATTTGGAAAGCATTAAAAGTGCCATTCATTTTTAAAGTATGTTCCTATTAAAACAAAGAATTTTTTAAATTAATTTATACTTTGTTTATGAAACATGACAATAAATTCCAGATTAAGAAAAGATTAAATGCTAGATCAAAAGGATATATCTTCTTTAATAACAATTATAAGTATTGATTCATATTTTTTTGTCATATATAATATATAGATATTTAATAAAATTTCAGATTAATTTCATCTATATTAATATTTAAGTAACGATATACGTGCACAATTTTAAAGAAATGATAACGTTAAATATTAGATATTTACTTTTCTTACCGAACAAAATATTGTTGAAATCCCATCGTTGATTTCTATAATATCGGATTCTGTTACAGCATATGCAACATCAGCATAAAAAATATGCCGTAGACACAAAGGAATTATTATAAGTAGAAATGGCAGAACAGCTGTCAACATGCACAAAATTATTAATCTTCTTACAACATCCATTTCTGTTATGCCTATTAAACAAAATTGACAATATTATCATTAATATATATATATATATATATATATATATATATATATATATATATATATATATATTATTATATATTTTTTT
>Ga0157364_1008485_pt1 | contig 10636 bp, 5 predicted proteins | sample AttsexASBM2_FD_111476 | JGI IMG/M metagenome (GOLD analysis project Ga0157364, IMG submission 111476) | Fungus gardens microbial communities from leaf cutter ant in Ribeirão Preto, State of São Paulo, Brazil - Atta sexdens ASBM2 | ecosystem: Host-associated > Fungi > Mycelium > Unclassified ... | reverse complement strand
TTTAGAAAGGATATTGGTTATATGTCTGTCAGTCGGATGTTATCTGCTTGTTCTGATAAGAATTGGTAGATAGTTGACTCTATTTGGCTGATAATTTTTTTTTGGAATTTCTAAATGCTGCGAAGTTAGGGCCTTTGGCAATCGTAGAGATAATGTCTTGAGAAGTAGGTCTTTGTTGAATTTTTGATGTTAAGTAAAGAGTTGTGGATTTTTGTGAGAGATAAAGTTTGTGTATTTCTGTTTCTGTCTTTCAGAGGATTGTGTGAGGGCCTTTATGACTTATTTGTATGTAATATGATCTAGGATTTACCAGAAGTCATCCATTCACTTGTTAGACAGGTAACCAATATCTATTCTAAAACTCTACCAAATTCTACCAAACATCATTAGACAAGAGTGATTTGCTTTCCAAAACAAAAACTGCAATCAACTCAAAAGTACATAGAGCTTTCATTATCTCTGACAAAGAACATCTACAGACGGAACTCAATCATCTAAGACTATCCTGTTGCAAATTCCCATGAGTTTTTTCATGAGTTCCTATATAAGACTATAAGATACTATAGGAGTTTGTGTTTTTAGTTATCTATAGGATTTGCGCAGCATAGGTATACGTAGGACATTCATAGGAATGCAAATATGGTAATAGAAGTACTCACAGGAATACGGATAGATGCCTCATGAGAACTAAAAGATTTATAGGATATCAGTTTGACGCAACATGTAAGTGTACGTAAGACAAAGGAAAGGTGTCTCACGAAGATTGAAAATGCCTATAGGCTACCATAGGATGACGTATGCACGTGTCCTATATAAACCTACATATTTCTATATGTCAAAGTGTAGTATCCTTTAGGTCTTTAGTTCCCATCTCTTTCGCATTCCTGTATGTACTTATATCAACTTGATAAAATAATTCGTAAAAACTCCCAAACTTAATTCCCAAAAACTGGAAGCCACGATAATAGTTAATAAACGAGGTACGTTCTACATCCAATGAAAAAAATTCTGATTGCCATAAAGAAAATATTGGGTTGTCCGGAAAGTTCGTGCCGATTTTTGGTAAGTGGCATAAGGACAGGTCTGAATACATCAGAACGATTGAAAACAAATGACATGCGTACATATCGTAAAAGATGGTACTTCAGGCATACTTGGAAAAAAATTTGGTTGCGATACATTAATTTTTGTCAATTTTATACGCCTTTGAATATGGAAAAAAACAAAATGCATTTTAGGCATTTAATGTTTTTCTTTTACCGGAAAGGCAAAAATGTCACACAAGCGGCAAACAAGATATGCGCTATTTATGGCGAAGGTGCTGTAGCTGAAAGAACTGTGTAGAAGTGGTTTGCTAGGTTAATGTTGATTTCAACCTTGAAAATCAAGAACGCCCGGGTAGGGGCGTCCTCCACCACAGATGAAGATCAGATTAAAACATTGATCGAGAATAACCCGCAATATGACACGTAAATTAGCAGAAATGTTGAATATGTCAAAATCCATCATCCACGAGCATTTTGTGAAGCTTGGTTACATAAACTGTTTTAATGTATGGGTTCCCCACGATTTAACAGAGAAAAATCTGATGGATCTCATTTCTGTTTGCGATTCGCTCTATAAACGCAATGAGGAGACACCATTTTTGAAGCAAGTAGTGACAGGGGATGAAAAATGGATCATTTACAATAATGTTGAACGAAAAAGATCTTGAGGAAAGCGGAATGAATCACCTTTAGCCATCCCAAAAGTCGGTCTTCATCCAAAGAAGGTCATGCTCTGTGTCTGGTGGGATTGGAAAGGGATCCTGTATTATGAGCTTTTACCAAACAACGAGATGATAAATTCAGAGAAGTATTGTTCCCAATTAGACGAATTGAAGACAGCAATTGAACAAAAACATCCAGAAATAGCAAATCGGAAGAGCGTCGTGTTTCTTCAATGCGTGACCTCATGTGTCTTTGATAACTCGACAAAAGTTGTTGGAGCTCGATTGGAATGTTCTACTCCATCCACCATATTCATCAGACCTTTGATTTCCATCTATTTCGATCATTACAAAATTCCCTTAATGAATAAAGCTTCAACTCTTTGGTCGAGATAAAAAATCACTTAAAAAAATTTTTCGCTGAAAAATCTGAGAGATTCTGGAAGGACGGAATTTTCAAGTTGCCTGAAAGATGGAGAAAGATTAGTAGAATAGAATGGCACCTATTGTATGTAATTTAATAAATGTATACTAAAATTTAAATCTTCTGCGTTTCAATTTTCCTTCAAAATCGGCACGAACTTTCTGGACAACTCAATATATACTCATAATTTTTTTGATTCACCAAACACATCTTATTTATCACATAACCTTCAGTTTTTGGAGTTATGAAAAAATTATCTTAGATTTTTACGTGGAATTACATCAGTCAGCTATTGTAGCATTTTGTATACACACTCTAATATGTATATAGTTATATGTTATAGGAACTTATACAGGGTGTCTCAGAATATTTGGGACTGTTTGTGACTATTTTGTGACTATACAGGGTATCTCAAAATATTTGGAACTATTTTTATGTGCAGCGGATAAACTGAACCGAAAGATTCTCTATCATTTTGCAATTTTCGCAATTATTACCCAATGAGCAGAATGTCTAAAATCGACGCATAAGATAACTTTAAGATATCTTTAAGAGTTCTTTGAAAAACATCTTTAAAATATATCATAAAGAACTTTGAAAAATATCTTAAAGTTGTGTTATGCGGTGCAACATCAGCTAGAAGAACTGCAACGTCATATTCGCATCATGGTAGACCGCGGAGTTTATCTCGCTCCCTTCAAGCACGAACAAGATATCGCGCGTAGAAAAAAAACGATGAAACATTAAAAATGCCGAGGGGAGTAACTACTGATGTGCAACTGCAATAACTTGCAAATCATATCCGCATTCTGTATTTTAGAGATATCTTTATGAGTATATACTACATTACCGGTCGAAGGAGTACGTCAAAACAAGAGCGGTATCGTAAATCAGGACAATGTCGAAGGATCCAATACGTATTGGGTAACGTATGCGAAAAGAGGGAATTGCGTTATGTACTTTGATAGTTTTGGCAATCTTCGACCACCAAAGGAACTTGAACGGTAAACAGTGTAATCGAATACAATCGCACTCACCAACGTTACAGTCAGAACAATTGCGAGCAGCTTTATCTACAATTTCTATGAACGGTTGACAAGCAATTTAAGAACCGACATTGCGCTATTTGTCTTAGTGCTCGTTTGAAACATGTTGCTGACGTTTACATTGACTGGCAAGAGTAGCATCCTCGCTGTGAGCTACTTTCCAGTGGTAGATTTGGGTGACGGCGATTACGAGCTTAGTCTGACGGACTTTGAAACTGTATTCTAACCAATGTAAATTCAACAAACAACAAATTTTATTATGACAACGAGAAAATTGTCATTCCCGAAAGATCGTATACTGTGTGATATAAAGTGATATCTGAAGCGTGAAATTTTATGTTCTCACGATGCGAAGAGCAAGGAGAAAGAAAAATTCCCGCTGGTTATTCGCGCTAACAACAATAATATGAGAAGTGAGATCAAATGCGCCTATCATATAAATTTCGTAAAACCTCACAACATTGGCTTGCTGCTAGGGTTTTCATCGAATCGCTTACTGAAATCGCGACAGTGACACAAGTCGGACGTGTCGATAAATATCAATACGTGTCAATCAATATCATGAATATCATACGTATCGAGTGCAACGTGATCGCGGGTGCGTACACATGATACATGAATTTTCGCCGAGCGTGCCACCAAATATATATAAGATAACGGAAAGATCGAGATCATTTACCTTTCGCTCGTTGTACGGAGCATTACGGATCTGACGATTCGTGGTGGATCAAAACAATCAATTACATGATTTTCTCAAAGGAAAGATCACCGTTAAGTTACATGTATGGCGTTGCTAACATGAGATGCTTGTGTTGAATGAAATTCAGCCGAAATACATCTTTTATTGGAAAGACTACATCTGAAAGAAACTCACTGCGTTCAACATTGCATTTTTAAAGTCGTTGAATTTTATCGTACGAAATAGTTGATATCCTAAATATTATCGAATATGAACCCATCTTTGACGATTGAGATTCATACAATCCGTACACCAACACTATGTTTGGAGAGATATAGCAGCAGGATTTGTACACGTTGTCGTGCAGTTTTTTCTATATTGAAGGAAGATTGATCAAGAAGAAAAACGATCCGTCAACGCTCACCACAAATTAATTTTGATACGAGCGCGCAATGATTACAATTGCTTAGTGGGAAATTCTGTGACGGAGCCTGAGATTGAATTATTCAAAGTGCAGTGGCGAATGCCTCACGTTAAACGAAATCAATAAATTGTCAATGCTGCGAGTATTGTAAAGCGGTCTCTATCTGAGCGTAAGATTTCGCTCGTGAGATCTGTACGAGTATTTTATAATAAAAGTATAAGAGTATTTGTAAGAATATTTCTGTTACGATCAGAATACGATCAAGTATTCATGGCAAAACGGCGACTCAATTTGAGATGTCGCGATATGTTACCTTTGCTTTGTAGATTGATCGAAAGAATGTCATATCACAAGTTGTTAGCGTGTTTGACGATTGTAATTTGAGTAACATGAAAGTATATCTAATTTCAGAATTTTTTTATTCGTGCAACGATTTAAATTTGGATTTTGACAAAAAGAGATTATCCTGTTTGATATGTACGCGCGTTTAAAGCATATTATGGAATTACTATGAAATGCTGCTCAACGTGCTCCCATTTATCGAGAAAAGATCTTTTGCGATCATTGATTGCTCGCGACAAAATGAATCCATCAAGAATACCACTGGATGTACATAATAGAATTTGAGGAGAATGTGCCTACCAATATTACCACTTATTGCCTCATCATACACGATCGTATAATCGAGTACTATCCGTTGTCAAACGTAGTGCGCAAGATTGTGTAAATTGCAAGGTCTAGAGCAAGTATTTAGAATTTTAAAAGGGAAAAAAAACCGGGCTAAAGCACAGTCTTGAAGAATTGCTCGTCATGGTCACACCAACGTTTGTGAATCTACAAGAATTCGTCATTGACAAGAAATTTATCATCAAAGAAGTAACGGTGCTGAAACAGAGAACCGTTCTCACACGCATTTTTATGAATCCCGTGCCATGGAAATTTTTAACAAGATTCAATAGGTCTTGCGCTTCCAGGTTGAGTGCTTATCATCATGGATTGCGATAGGAGGACGGTATAATCCCGTAGCGAGGCGAAACGCCTGATCACGGCGGCTGTATTTGAAGATGATGTTATCGTGTACGTCAAGGGACGAGAAGCGAACGTGGCTGTGGAACTTGTTTTTGAATGAGAATGCAAGTACATCGAGACCTTGGATACAATTTACGAAGACATGGAATCTTTAACTAATCTATAATAATTGTAATACTATATGATGTGAAAAACATGCAAAGAATTGTGTTTTGCAAAATTTATTTAAAATATTTAATTGGTGGTTGCAATGCCAGGAAGAATTGTAAGATTTTTTAAATAAAATGTATGTTATCTCACATTAATATGTTTTTATTTTCGCTACCCGGACCAGTAGCATTTAAGTAAATATATATATATATATATATATATATATATAGAGAGAGAGAGAGAGAGAGAGAGAGAGAGCAGATGGAGTTAAAAATGGACCGATAACAGTTTAATAGCGGTTTATAACTGTTAAATATTAGTCCAATAGCTGTTCAATAGATATACATTTAATTGTATTTTAATGCGAAGCACTGCAAGCAATAAAATGCTAAGGTGGAATCTTTTGAGCGCGACATCTTTTTGTACTTTTTGCTAAAGCATACGCTTTTCGAGGCTTTTATTATACTTTTTGCCGTAGATATATTGATTGACAATCTAATAACTGATGATCTAATTGTAACTGATAAAAATGTTGAAATTTATTCTTGAGATCGTTCGATTGCGTGATATAGTTTTCAGCTGAGGTGTAAATTTTTGACCGAGGCATTATTCTTTTTCTCGGAATGATATCATGTTCCACGAACATCTTTACTATATAAAATCTCGCACAGCCCCACAGTCAATTAGACTGTCAGTCCGTTTGTCGAGTTAGTCTGTGCGAGTGTCAATCATTATGTGAAAAGAGATAGCCAACATCCATAATTTAATTGGTACAGCCAATTTCGATATGCAGGCGTGTTTCCTAATGGAAAAGAGCGATCAGTTGGTCGATCGCCTTTCAGAGAGCGAGTGCGGCCGTAGAAATACCCGTCGCGAAAAAACAGATGATTTTACTATTAAAAGTATCATTGAAAAGTTCATTGAAAATGAATGGCGAATAATATTCTACAGCAAGCTGAATGAGTTTTTGCCAATAATAATATTTTATTACTGAGGATTTTATCATTGGCTAGTAATGTTTTGGCTAGCAATGGTACATTAATTTTGTAGTTTTATTGCTAAAATGAGTATTATTATTGATTAATATCTTATTCCAGAATACATAAAATTATGATAAAAAAAAAGTTTTTCCCTAAATTCGGAAACTAATTTTATAGTGATTCAAAGCGATCATCCATCTAGTTGCACTGTCATCTGCTAACCTTGAAATCGTATGGAAACTGCTGCACTTCGATGATTCACGAACACTTATATGATCATATACACCTATATGACCTATATGGTGGATGTATAACTATAATACATCTGTTCAATATATAGTCCTAATAGAAATTCTAGTTCTCTCTTTAATTGAACATCCAGTCAGCTACTGTCTAATATTTAATGTTACAACTTTTAATGTTATAACGACTATTTTCAGGTTAGGAAATCATACGCTGTACTTTTATAGTATCATATATATCGTTATCATATATATCGTTTTTGACTAGAGATCTCCACAGTCTCTTTTCCGTCGATAATAGTGTACGCCATGTTGATACAGTACCATGATGTATCTAAACAGTATGCAGTTACAGGTACAGTGTTGATACGTTGTATTATAATATTGTGTATACTTTTTGTACTGCTACTATATAATTATGCCGTATATCGCCACCTCGTGGCAGTACAGTAACAGTACGGTAGCGGTGTTTTGTGCGGGTATTTTATGGGATATCGTACGCTTGATTATCTGAGATAATATTTATTATTGAAAATTTTATCACCGGTCAGTGAAAATCTTCAGTAATAAAATACATTGATAAAATTCTATTGAGAGCACCACTGGATTTGTATAAATGAATAGCTTTCAATGCGAATGATATTCCTATTGACAATAATCCCCAATGACAAAATATTACACCATTGATTGAATGATATTCCTATTGATCCATTACATTATATATAGTTATTGATAGTAACTATATTAAATATATCATTATTCGAATGATATTCCTACTGGATTATATCCAATGATAAAATATTACACCACTGACCGAATGATCTTAAACTTCAAGTAGTAAAATCATCCAATAATGATAATGCCGTTGAGTCCATCTAATTCAAATGATTTTACTATTGACATGAATGATAATACCATTGACACTTTTCGCAACGGGTATCGGGAACGAGCAAGTTCAACATTGATCTTTGCGATGATAGTGAACTGATAAGAAAAACATAAGTAGTACATTAGTAGAATAGTTAGGTGGGTTCTAATTCATTATGTGTTAGTACGTATATGAATGATATATGATACGTATGATATATGATATATATGTGCGTGCGTGCGTGTGTGCGTACGTGCGTGTGTGTGTGTATGTGTGTGAGGAAGTTAGGAAGGAAAGTGCGGGATATGTTGGGACTCACAGACGTTGGGAAGGCGAAAGCGCGTCACTGGGATCCATGATAGAAGGAGAAGAGTTCGTTCTTTTTCTCTGTCACCCGTTCTCTCTTTAACCTATTGTCTTCTCTCTCCTACCCATTGTAGAATATAGTTCTCTCTCTTCCATCCATTGTAGTCCTATACTTATTATTTGCGTTCTTTCTTCCTCCCATTGCGCTCTTTCCCACGTTGTCTCTTTTTCTTGTTTTTCTTGCACGTAATTTAATTAAATAGATATGGTGTTTACAATTTTTAATGATATGACTTAGAAACTAATTATAATATTTTTATGAACTTTTAATAATATAACCTATTAACACTAATTATGATAATATTTTTTTTATCAATGTAATAATAATAAACGGTCAAGCGCGCTTTTTTATTGATTAATTCAATATTAGTATGAAGGTATGAAGAAGAAGAGGCGAAGATACTAGGGATAAAATAATTTTAGAAGAAAAGAATATATTTTTTAAAACATTTATTTATCATGTAATGCAATATGTACAATATAATCTAAACCATAGACAATTAGTTCACATTTTATACAATACTACATCACCGGAACTCCAAAGGTATAAAATTTGCTATATACTTCCATGTCTCTTGAAAATTTATTTCGAACTGATACAGTGACTGGATCAGTTCTGGTCTTAACACTGCTTATTTTATATACTATTATGCGCTATAATTCAGCTTTGTTAGTAGTAATACAGCAATACTTCATCACGAATTGATAGACAAGTGTAGGCCTTAAGACCTTCAATAAGAGATCCAACAACCATATATCATGATAAATTATTATCGCATACTTTTTGTTGAGATAAGGTGCACTCCTGAATTAACACCATAGACAGATGTAAGGGGAGAGTCTATTACTTCTTGCGACCATATCAAGATTATCGGATTACACAGTTTGTTTTGTAAATATTGAGGTTTTTATATGTAATGCGTTAGATGTTTCTAGAACTTTTATATCATTATTTTAATATGAACAGTAGTTTTAACATTGAAAATGACTTGATGTAAAGTCGAAACGTAAGTACTATGTGCGAAAAAGTTTTCCCGTTAGAGAAAAACGCTACGAACTTTTTCCCATATCTAATATATTGTTTTGTTAAATATAATGTTTTTGTAATTCACAATATTAACGAAATACATCCTGCTTGTGCTCTGAGCCCTTTAACGAAAAGAATTCTGTCAAACTGCTCGATTACTCCTTTTTTATTCTATTGGATGGTTAGATTTGTAATTTAAATAACGTCCCGAATTCATTAGTAGTAAAATGTCAGCCACATACTGATAATAGACTGAAATATCTATTTTGACGTTAAAAAAGGTTTTAACTACATTAAAAATAGCTGGGAATTAGTTAATCAATTAAACGATAGGCACTACAGTCGAATTACAAAATGATATCTTTCGACATCATATCAATGTATACTGACATTCTAGAAGACTTAGAAGACATGAGAAGTATTAAAGGAAGAATTATATATCGAAATGAAATTATATATCGAAATACATTAGCATTCCTAAAAGATTTTTTAAATGCCGTTTCTTTGCTCTCCGTTTCTCAACCTACTTCAAATTTGACAATCGATACTTAAAAATAAATCTTTGGTATGTCCATGGGGGGATTTCTTTTGTCGTCAATCTTAGCGGATCTAATTATGTAAGACTTTGAAAAATATATTCTGTCGAACGTCATAACATAAATATTCCAATATTATCGGAACGTTACTTATAAACCCTTGAACACATTAAAGTCATTAGATTAGGTAAGAATAAGTTAGATGGAATGTGGTATATAAAATAAATTGTCTCGATTATGACGTTTCATATATGGGTCAGACGAAAAGGAAAATTAAAAGGATAAAGGAACATAAAGCGAATATTAGCGAATATTAGAGATCCAAAGACTCACGCACGGTAGTATCAGAGCATCAATTGGAATATGGACATGAATTAGATTGGAAGAATATTTCATTATTAGATTCAGAATCATGTTTTCAAAAAAGACTCATGTCTGAAATGATGATATTCATTAAAAAAAAAATTAAGGCTATTAACATACAAAATGATACAGAGCGTTTTTCCTTTGCTTAATATAGCTTCCCCCACGTAACTTCATTATTACCCTCTCCATCAAACTTTTCTACTGAGATTGTTTATAAATGTACTGTTGTGATTTAAGTTTAACATACAGTCTTTAATATTTTAATAGTTATAACAAGTTCACCTCCTGATAAGACTCACGAAAGTTATTGCACATAGATATTATTGTTAATAGACATTATTGTTCTTTCTTACAATTCTTTATTATTAATATAACTATATTCATTGCCTCTTCACACCATCATAGAATCTGGAAATTATATATAAATAACTAAAGAGGATTAGCGGTAGAACTATTAGGTTGTACAACTTTGCTTCCGCCGTTTTCCTATAGATGGCTTTAGCGGTAAGTGGTGATCGAAATAAATAGATCATAGACGTCATACAATAAACTTGGGTATCTGTCAACATAACCCATAGAAACATTAACCGATTTGTGTCTGCATCATAAAGTTATTCTCGATTGAAAATGTCAGTTTACGAACCGAATTCTCGTCAGTTTGCGGGAGATTTTAATTTTTTGCTTCGATATGAAGAAATCTGCGGCTGAGGCTCATCGAATGCTCTCAAATACTTATGGTGAGGCCGCTATTAGTGAAAGAACGTGTCGTGAGTGGTTTCAACGCTTCAAGA
>Ga0157364_1008484_pt1 | contig 10637 bp, 4 predicted proteins | sample AttsexASBM2_FD_111476 | JGI IMG/M metagenome (GOLD analysis project Ga0157364, IMG submission 111476) | Fungus gardens microbial communities from leaf cutter ant in Ribeirão Preto, State of São Paulo, Brazil - Atta sexdens ASBM2 | ecosystem: Host-associated > Fungi > Mycelium > Unclassified ... | reverse complement strand
GCATCGGAATTATGAAATCCTTACCTTGACCACACAAGGCGCGATCGTTTCTCGGCACACATTATATACATATTTATATGCAATCATATATTGCTCAACGTTCGCAAAGTAAACTTTTTTTTTTACTGGCCGCGCGAGGAATTTGTACCCTATTGTTATGCATATGCGAATGTTGATTTTTCGCGTGACGAGACTCTTTTCGCATATTGGTGGAATCCTCGCGCGATCTTCCTGGACTCGGATGAAAGAGAAATAATGAACGCTATTGATTTTGTTATCAAATGCTTAATTGTCACGATAAAAATTAACATCTGGATGTATGCAAGCTCGAGCCTCATCCTGAATGTTATCTAATGTGCGTCAGAGTATGTCGTTAATTGAACAGTCATGTTGGAATATTTTTATTTAAAAAAACTGTTACAAAAAGAAAACTTATATTACAGTTAATAGTAAATTATATATGTATCATATTATCGATAACCTTCCGTGATCTTATAAAAAATCGTATTCATGTCAGAAGTCAATTATATGGAATTCACGATTTCCGTGAATTCAAATGCGTCAACATTATTTGTAAATGAGGTAATTATAAAATCTTTGAAAAATTACTTATGCAATCATACCCAGCAAATGAGAATGGATTGAAATAAATTGGAATGGATTCAGGTTTTCAGAAATATTGATTCACGAATGTTAAAATGAATGTTTTTCAATTCTGAATGCATTTTTATTCATTTATAAGAATTGCATGGAGCATATCTCTATCTCTTTCAATCTAAAAATAATATTAGCTTCTCTGCGCGCGCGCGCGCACACACACACACACACACACACACACACACACACACAAATGTGAATAATGTTCAAATCAAAATTTTGAATAGGAAATGCAGTTTTTCAATTCAATTGCATCCATTTGATTAAATCCAATTGAATCCAGTTAAATCCAAAAAAAAGTATTCGCTATTTAAAATACGCATTCGGATAGAAAAAAATTTCAATCCATTTTAATCCATTCTCGTTTACTGGATCATTATTTGATATAAAAAGAAAGATTGAATTAGGAATTGATTAAAGTTATGCTCAGCAAATTCCTATAAATGAATAAAAATGCATTCAGGATTGAAAAGCATTTATTTTAACATTCGTGAATCAATATTTTTGAAAATCTGAATCCATTTCAATTCATTTTAATCCATTCTTGTTTGCTGAGTGCGTATACAAATTTTGCTACAAGCAATTCTGAACTAATTCTTTTAAATTAGTAATCATCGATGTAAAGTTAATCAATATTTAGTCATTTCTAGGCATATATTATGGAATTGTTCAAAATGGATTCCGAATTGATCCGGAATTGTTCAATTATTTCCTAAATTTCTGTTGTATTTTTAAGGAAACGGAATAATTCTGATTCATTTTAAACGAGATCCAACACAATTTTAAACACAACATCCATGATACGTATTTTTGAGATATCATTATCCACGAACGTATTATGAAAATCTTTGGAAAAGATTATTACAGCCGTAAAGAAAAGTTGCTAAACTAGATTCGTAATACATGAATCAAAGATAAAACAGGAATTGACATTGTCGACGAATTCATGAGTCCAACAGAATTTGTTTTTCATTCTCGTATTCTTCAACCGATGGCGACGCAGTATTCGAATCGAGCGGACAATACAAAATCATCAATATCGATTAATGTTCTTCATCGAAGTAACCAGCGTGACGATTACAGTCGTTTCATTAAAGTCGTAGAACACAAAAAAATTTAAACGGTAAAACATACTCTCTAAATTCTTTAGAGTGAAATCTCATTCTAAAGAGTGAAAATTGAATCAGTCTTGAAAAAAAGTGACTCAATTTTCAATTCTAAGAGAATTCTCTTTTACTCCTTAGAAGATTCATTCTGAAATAAAGAATTTAGAAAGTAAAGAGTAAGCGAATTGGCAATCACAATAGAGACTATAAAGTCATAACACTAACAATAGTAAATCCAACAGCTGTATGTTGATTTCCTTACTGCTTATATGTCTTAGACCCGATTGCACCAACTTACTTTGATTTTAATGATTGTTCTACAATGTGCTTTTTATTTCTTGTTTCTTGCTTTTTACCTTTTGCTTTTTTTCTCTTTGTGATCGTTTTATCAACAATTATATTTCTTGATATGTGTTTTCGTTTCTTCTGAAGTTCGTTAATGTTTATCTCAAGCAACAGAGAACGAAAAACGGGATAAGAAGCAAAAAGACAAGATACAATAAATAGTAAAAAGGAAGAAACAGGAAACAAAAAGCACATTGTAGAACAGGCTTAAATTGTCTCTTTTTGGCTTTAAAACGAGACAGATAGAGTTTTAAGTCTCGCTTAAAGCCAAAGTGATTGATGCAATTGGGCCTTACTGCTAATTATACTGTTCTATGAATTATGGCCCTTATACATACATACGTATGATATGGAAAACAAAAAATAGAATTATCATCGTAAAGTGCCGCAAGTGATGAATCACGCATCCCTCTTGTCTAACGTATCGTGTAGGCTCGTGACTCAGGGGAAAGTATCTACATCCCAAGGTTGCGAACAAATTAAAGGGTAGCTCTAAAACTTTTGTACTACATTCAACGACGCTTTATTGTTTTATTATTAGCGAGGGATGCGTTATTTTTAGAGACCTAAAAAGTTTCTTTTGCCAACATCGTTTTTACGTTTGTACTTCCTCTGCTTTCAGGCGGCTATTACTGAAACAAGGGGAAAAATGAGAGAAAGAGAGAGAGAGAGAGAGAGAGAGAGAGAGAGAGAGGCTGAGAAGGAGAACAAAGAAGGAGCTGTTGGCGTTAAGATATTCGCGCGCAACAGTGTTTTGATGGTAATCGGTATATATCAGAATAGGAACGCTCGAAAGGCGCTTAGTGGCAATGAAACATCCGCGTACTAGTAATCGCAACGTATACAAGCACGATTCATTTCGGCTCCGTGATTTCACTCTTAACTCTTCCGGCGACCTGTTTTCTTTCCCTCGTTCCCGTGTCCCACCCCCGAATGTCCACGAAAATATTTCGCTGACGCTTCTTCCCTGATCGCCGGCGATGGCGATCCCTCCATCCCCCGCCGCCCGACGCGATACAGCGACGGACAGCGACGCCTCCGCACGGCGTCGATCAATAACACCGCCGTCGGCGACGCCGACATTGAGAGCGTCGTCGCGCTTGCGAGGGAACGGTGGTGCGACGCGAGGCGTCGCGTTATCCGCGACGAGATACGTTACGCCGTGCGTTGTCGACGGTTCAGCCGTGCAGCAGCGTTCCGGTGTGAGCCTTTCGCGTGCGGGTACACGGCGATGGGTATGTGACTTGGGACACTCCCGTTCGAATCCCATTCGAAAGTTGCAAACGAGGAACGCACATCTGGGAACGACTGGGGAGAGCCGAGTACCGAATCGTCGAGGTCCCACCCACGACATGGCCAAGGTAAATTTCTTCCTGAAACGAAAGGGTTGAGAGAGAGAGAGAGAGAGAGAGGGAGGAAAAAAGGAAAAAAGTGCAACGGAAGGCTACACGTCGGATATCTCTCTCTCTCTCCCTCTCTCTCTCTCTCTCTCTCTCTCTCTTCCGCCAGTCGTAATATCGCCGATTCGCGATAAACGGATGTTTGTTGTTATCAAGAGTATCGTTTTCCCGGGTAAACTCATTTCCGGTCTAGAAAAAGAAAAACCTTCGGCGGCATCGAGTGAAATAGTTGTAAACCCTATTGACGTTGTAGACGCGGTTCGAATTAATGCGAATAGAGGAAGAAAGGAAGGTAAATATTTGGATGAGCAAATAACAACGAAAACATATTCATTACTTTGCTCGTATTTGTATTTTTCGTGTTTCGCTGAATCGCACAGAATCGCTCGCCGAAGAAAAGGTCACTTTGCGATTTTCGAATCGTGTGAATTCTCGTCACAACGGTCGTGTAGAAAGTGGTTGTTTAATTTCAGTACGTCTCCAACATCGCTGAATCGCGTTTCGTTAGCGCGCAATCCGAGGTGCTTCAGGAGAAAAAAGAATAAGGTAAATGGCGATATGTCGTGAAATAATATCACAGCTGGATAGCATGCACGAGCGAAGACGAGGTACTATGCTACTTTTACATAATTTAGAGCACATTCCACGGCGCAGACGCGAATAGATAATCTGGACACTGGCGAATTTCCCAGTGCTCCATTTACCGCACGCGAGAAATACGCACGATACACGCGCGCCAACAGTCCTCCAACGTGACAGACGCCGGATAATAAATGTGTCGGGGCCTCGGAGATGCGATCAAGGAAATCGTGTTTCCTTTTATTTATTTATTTTTTTTTTAAATTAAACCAAAGGTCGACTTTAAGAAAATCCCGCGCGTTTCGACGACTAGATTAATTTCACAGTTAACGCCAATTTCACAGTTAACGCGTGGGAAGACCGTAAAGAAGATTCTTGAAGATTCCCGAGACTTTCTAAACTAAGCTATAGATGCGTACATTATAGCAGAAAATTGCTACAGGCACGCATCTCGCGATATTCTCTAATCTTTTCTTCTCAGTTAAAATAGACAAATGATGCAAGAGACACAGGTAATCCCGGAGGTAAACCGAAAAAAAAAACCTTACGTTAGCGAAAATAAAAATCGGAGTAGAAGTCAAATGTAAAAGTAGAAGTCAAATGTGTGATATGGCACACAGAAAAATTTGTACAATAAGTGAATTGGTCAATTACAGTAAAGATTGTAAGGCCATAACGTGGGCCATAATGGGCTGTCTACAATGAGAGTAATATTGTGTAGTAAGCCGTTAAGCCGTAATCACACTAGCGATTGCGCGATCATTAGATTAGCAATTGGCGATTACTTCTCAATCGAGGTAATCATCGATTGCTTTGCTTTAAACTTATTGAAAATCATTAATCACAATTGCGCAATCGCTTATGTGATTATAGCTTAAGCTATTGGCTAATCATAGTCGTATCGATTATTCTTCTCACATTCGACTATACTTGTTCGATTTCTTATATTTTACTATATCATGTTACTCTCATTGCAGACGGCCTTAAACAATAGCAAATCCAATACATTAATTTTCTTACTGCTTAAGTTTTTTTTTGTGTCTTATGAGCTTAAGGGGAAAGTGACAGAAGCATAAATGAAGTTTTTAGGTATTCATAGCTGATTCTTATATTTACTTATCTTAAGTAAGTAGGCTTTTTACAATAAGCCATTACCTAAGCTATAACTCTTAAGCCATAAGAAATTGATTAATCATAGTAGATTATTCCTCTCATATTTGACTGTGGCTGGTCAAATTTCTTACGACTTTTAAAGCTTAAAAAACAACTTGTGTGTAGAGCGTGCAACAGACTTAAGGTGTCATAAGCCAATCAGAAGGATCGTATTAGAATCTTAAAAAATTACCTAAGACAGTTTTAAAATAAAACTAAATATAACGGTCTAAGCCCCAGTTTTACAATTCACGGTTAACTTCTAACCGAGGTTCAACTTATATCTCATCTTTTTCCAATTCTAGAATTGAAAAGAGATAATGAACGTGAGACTGGGCTTAAGAGGCAAAAATTGAGGCAAAACGTACAAAAAACATTTTTTATTGTTTCTTCGTATCGTTATCTCAATTTTCGCTTTTTAGAAATTCTCATATACATTTCTACTCTCCCCTTACACTCGTTTTATTCAAGTTTATATTTTCGCCAGGATGTCCTTGAAAACTGCCACGTACGTCGCGATGCGACGATATCGAGCGGTCAAGCAGCCTGCTTCGCATAATGACGATAATTCGACGTTGCTCGTGTACAGTGTACACAGTGACCACTCGGCGGCGAGCGACGCGACGCGCGGATTCACGGCTTGGTGAATGCGAATACCGGCCGTGTTTCCGACAGAGGATAGAGTAATCATCATCGTCGCTCACTCGCTCGCTACGCGTCTGGCGGTCGCGGCAACGACGATGACGGCGGCGGCGGCGGCGGCAGCGGTGGTGGCATGTGGCAGGTGTAACCGGGGATCGCGAAGCGAATCCGAAACGTTTTATTGTCGTACACGCCATGCCGCGTCGACCGCGACGCGATCGCGGCGTGTCGTTTAGTCGCTATCGATCCTCCGACGCTTCGCGAGCTCAACGCGCCGCGCACCGCGCGATTGTTTTACTTTCCTCGTCCTCGCTTCTTCTTCTTCTCTCCCTCCCGTCCGTTTTACGCAGCGGAAAAACGGAACTCGGCACAGCGCCGAGCGTTCAGCGTGTTGCCCGTGGGGAGATCCGCGACCTGGTCAGTGGTCACTGGTCAGTGCCGCGCAGCGAGAGATGCCAATGACACAGAGTACGTTTCTTCCTCTTCAGAATATCGTGTGGTAATTTGTTGCGAGTTTCGTCAATGAGAAACAGTAACGCGACTGGACAGGATAGAACAAGTGACTGCCTCCTCACATATGCGATCTCGTCAAGAAAGACTATCTCAATGGGTTCTATTGAAATTAATTACGATTTTACGGCGCATGCTTATAAATGCACACTGTGTCTTTATATGCACGGAGACGAGCCTGGCAGTCGGCAGTCTATCCATCGGACGGCTGTCGATTTTATTTCAACTCGTGACAATCGTGGACACGCGAAGAATGTTAACAAATAACGACAAACAACTTTTGCGATAACTTATCTCTATGAAGATTATACAATTCCGATTTATTTTATTTACGTGCAGTTTAAAGTATAGTAGTCGGTCAGATGTGTAAGATTTTGCCATGTTCTCAATTATTAACTGCGTAATGATGAAATTATAATGTTCAGTGTGTATTGTTGACATTGACACCGATAACGCGGTTCAACACTCTATCTTATGTAACGTCCGATAAGTGAAGTCGCTAATGTACGAAGACGCAATCCTCTGCCAAGATTCTGGAAATAGACACAATTTCAAGCTTATCCGTCCAGCAGGTAGACAAATAGTGTTTTTCAGCAAAAGACAATGTAACACAATAGTCATTTCATCTTTCTTCAAATTAGCAAACAAGGATATAATGATTTATTGTGTTACATTGAGTTTATTCTTTTTTTTTATCTGATCTTACACAATTCATCTTTTCCTTTTTTTTCTCTTCAATGTGAAAAAAAGAGGAGAGATAAATTGTGCAAAATATTCAGCTAAGAACAGATTGAATGTATTCTCTGACATGACAAGAAGTTTTTTTTTCAATTTTAAATTGTTTTTCCATTTAATAACACAAGTCGACACAAGTTTTATTCTATCTTTGTTACTCATTGAATGTCAAAAAAGATATAATAATGTTTTATGTCATCAACTTGTTGCATAATGTTCGTTTCTATCAATGTAATTTAATTATAATCTCGGTTTAACTAACAGTTCATCTTTTTCTAGCTCTTAGAGTTAGAAAAGGATGAGGAGTAAATTGAGCCGACACTAAAGTAAATCTACATTGGTAAAAAAACGAATATATATGGAAAGCACTCTTCATATTCATTTTGATTCTTATATTTCAGACTGTTAAGTGCAGTCTTAAGATTCCATGAACCAATCAGAGAGTCGTATTAGCATCTTCATATTGATTCTATGAATCTGTAGTCGGAAGTCTTGATCGATGAAGTTGGCCAATCAGTGTTAGTCATACAAATTGGTTATTGGTCAACTTCAGATAACACTTAGGAGTACCGACTCATTATAGAATCAGCATAAGACATTACTTAAGACAGTCTTGAAATAAAAAACAGACTCTGAATACCGATATGTCTCTTGCTGGAAAGCACTGAAATTTAAAATGGAAAAAAAGGAAGCTATCACAACGCTAGTCGTGTCGTGGTAGCTTCCAATCTTTGTTGGATCACGGATTCATGAACAGGGCTCGGCGGTCGATCGTAAACGCGTGCCACGGACGGCGGGAATGTATTCCATTGGAATTATAATCAATTGCCATGGTACTCCGCGCCGGCAACTACGCCGTCGATATATAACCAGTGTTACAAGTCACGCTGCCGCGCGCATTATCTTAATTGCGTGACATACAAGTCGATAATTACGGCATGAGAAATTCCATAATAAAATATATAATACGATCTTAAGTTTCTACCTGAATAGAAATATGTGATACCGTATACACACGGCGGTATTATTTTCTTCGCGATTTCGCCTCTAGGCAAGAAAGGAGAAAAGAAATATTCTATATCACTCGACTTTTAGTCGCTGTAAACTTGACGAGTGGTGTAAAAATTAGATTGCCTTGTAATTCATCCAAGAGGCGCGGACGCACTAGACTGCACTTGGCACATCATGATATTAAAGATGGGCGGTTTTCCTCGTCTTTTTTTTTTTCGTCTCGAAAAGTAACAAACCATGACTGTTGAACACGCGTCGGCACAATTGGCTCGAATTAAACTTCGCGGATAAACTCGTGCGAGATTTAGCCTTTTGCCACTTCATTTTGCATACCGGGCATGGCCGGCGCCTCGGCATGCAAATTTTATTCACAATTTTTTAATTCGCGGCTTACACACGCTCTCCTTTTCCTCGCTGCTCTACCACTACGCTGACTCGCCGCTTTTTTTTTCCGCCTTAGCATTTTATTGTCGTGACAACACGTCGTCGTCTCGTGTTGCGGCGCCTGCATATATTATACTTAAACATACCAGCGCGCGAAGTATCAAGAAAATAGATATTTCGATAACGATGAAGAATAAAATCTAAGGATGTGAAAGGCGCAGGCGGAAAACAGGTGTGACCGTGATGATTGCTGACCCATTACGTTGCCGCTCTGCGTAGCTTCTGTTGATTCTAACGAAATGTATGTACACTGCTTGTACAACGCGGATCATTCCAGTGATATTGCTGCAACATTGTCAACGTTCCAACAATCTTGCAGCAAACTTCTGTACTGTATGGATGGACTTATCAACTGCAATTACTTTTATACATTCAAATACATGCTACATCAATAGCATTATTTTAATGAAAAATAAATTAATTAATTCACATCCACGCACAATATTACTGTTAATGAAATGTGTCATGCTCTTGTTTTAATTAAATTTTATTTATTTCATTAATGTTATTAGAATCCGTAATTATTTTCAATTGAAATAATGCTGTTGATGTGCCTAATATTTTTTCAATGTAGGCAATTTACTTATATTTGATTTGTACTCTTTGATACACCGCTATTTTTATTTTAATCTATAACTTTAAGATTATAGATAATACAGTCTGACTAATTTTGTCAAAATTCTAGAGAGAAAGATATAAATATTTTCTCCTTGTATATATGTATGTTATTTCTAATTCTTACTTTATAATCTTAATTAAAGTTATAGGTTAAAGTAAAAATAGTTTTATAGCTCTAAGAATAAATCAAAGCTATAAGAGCGAGTGCAATTAACTCCATTGATAAGAATATTCCAATTGTTTGCAAATTATATCTTATCGCTGTATAAATGTATTATTTACGTATTTATAACTACGGAGATTCTTACAGGCAATTTACTTACATTTAAAGTCATAGAGTGAGACAGTATAAATTAAAATAAGATTGTAATATATACAAGGTAGAAATATATCTTTCCTTCTCATAGAATTTTGATACAATCGCTCATGGCCGGATTCCGTTAGAGTATCTAGTGATGTAAACGCGAAATAAAGAGAACGTCACGCTCGTGCGTAAGCTCGAACGAAGGATATGTCATGATATTAAAAAAAAATACGTACTTCCGCTGCATTGTTTATACTTTGGCGCCTCTAGATAAATTAGCTTGATTACCTTAGATAAATTGGACAGATTATTTGACGCCGCTGCGTGATGAGCAGAACTATTATCACTGTTATTTATATCCGTTTTTTTTTCTCTTTCTAACGACACGATCGATTACGAAAATTTTAATACGCACGGTTCGGCAATAGAAAAAGAGAAGATCCACCAATAATTCACGGTCGGGAGCCCGACCCGTGTAGCGGTTCGCAGTAACCTAGTTCTCAGTCTCGTCCACATGCTCAGCGTTCTATCGTCGGTGAACTCACGCACGCACTCGTCGATTACGTGCTGTCCCGTTTCTCGGAACGGGGAGAGCTATCGACGATATCTGCTATTATTCGTAGACACGCTAGCACAGTTTTGCCTCGTTCTGATAGTACACTTTGAATCGAGGGAAAGAAAGAAAAATAATTTCGACGCTGAGTTATTGGACATTTAAGTGGCGACATTAATATATCTCGCGCTTCTCCGAGGAAAGAAAACGAGCTTGGTAATTAGGCTCATAATTATCTCGTGTTCATCGTCGCTTAGCGTTACATGTATCCGTTATGTAGCGAAAAGAAGGCACCGTACAAAATCGCACAGTTATCCGCGTTTACAAGGAAAAGATACGAAAGCAAGAGAGAGAAAGAGAGACATACGCTGTTACGAACTAAAATGTTACTGAACTAAAATTAAATTAATCAACTATCAGAGACAGTTCTGATTCATTTCCACGAGGAGTTATTATTTGGAGGTAGACTAAGGGCAATGGACCTCACTTCACATCAAATTGAACATGGCTTTGAAAAAAAGAAAAAAAAAATATATATATATATATATATATATATATATATATATATATATATAATTACT
>Ga0157364_1008483_pt1 | contig 10638 bp, 3 predicted proteins | sample AttsexASBM2_FD_111476 | JGI IMG/M metagenome (GOLD analysis project Ga0157364, IMG submission 111476) | Fungus gardens microbial communities from leaf cutter ant in Ribeirão Preto, State of São Paulo, Brazil - Atta sexdens ASBM2 | ecosystem: Host-associated > Fungi > Mycelium > Unclassified ... | reverse complement strand
CATATAATCGAACATCTCATTACATAGACGATTAATTATATTTTTACAAATACTTGGACAATTTTTAACATACACATTGTATACATTTTTGTATTTTTTAAAAATAAAAATTGCTTCAAGCATTCCAAGAAAATAATTAACTAGATGCTAATTAAAAACTAAAATAGCATTTTTTTAAATCGGAAAAATATTATTCTCTTTAACTTGCAAAAGTATCAGACTATTAAGGGAATAAAGGATTATAGTTATCCATTTGTTCATTTCTTATTCACATGACGTATGATAGAACCGAAGCAAACGCGTGAAATGCTTAATTAATTTCGCAACCCATTATGAGATAGATGGGTATTAAAAATGTTCAAGTTATTAATCGCGTACATTTAATAACTTTCAATGTAATATTTTATCATCATATTCTCTTTTGCAGTGTTAATCGTACATAAAGAAAATTCATGATTTTATATGAGATCATCAGCGATTACTACGTCGTAAATTTCTTTTACAAGCTTTTACAAATGATGAAAATTTTACACGTCATAGAAAAAATATACATTCTATGTGTACATAGAAATTCAATGTTCGCTCGAACGATACAAGTGGCGTACAAATTGCCCGATGCTTTAACGCGGAAAAGCGAACAAATACGATGAAAGCATACAAACGAGTTATCGTTTTCCTGATTAATCGACCAAAACGAATAAGCCAATAACAGTTTAATCGAGTAATCGTTTATTCGCTCGTTTAATTACTCGGTCGAGTAGAGTGCGCACGTGGACCTGATCGGCGTTTAATACTCGCGCGCGCCCAAATTTTAATGCCCGCCGTGTACCATTAATGTAAAGTACAAGTCCATTACGAGATCATCGTAAATGTTGAGCGCGCCGGCCGTTAAAGAGGATGACTATTTTAATCGGTGAAGTTTTTTTTTTTTTTATTAAATCCAGCCTAGAAAGCGACCGATTGCAACGTGAGAGATATCGACCTCAATTAATTAGCTGCCTAATTGACGCGACGTTCACGCGCGCATATACGATCGTATCAGGCGATATGTATTATTTATCGATGACGCGTTAATTGCTTCGTCGCGAACAAGGAACAAACGGGAACATATCTCTCGCACCGTTCGCATCGCACGCGCACGTCTATTTTCTAATTTCCCCCGATTCAATTACTACTCCCGAGAGGTATTACGATCTAATCGCGTTATCTCATTTTCGCACGTCTCTCCCTCGCTCTCTATACGGCGGATGCAGCTCGTTCGCTCGTTCCTTTTTCCCAACCGGGTTGTTTTGTCTTACGTAACGCGGCATGTTGCACGCGCGTGGGCCGGCTCGGGGTAAAAAGGACGAAAAGAGACGAGGAGAAGCAGATCCGTACAACGACGGGGCGGAATGTTTCTCGAGTTGCGGCGGCTTAGCCGAGCGTAATAAAAATAAAATAGAGAAAGAAAGAGGGGATGAGAAGAGGGGGGGGGGAGAGGAGAATGGTCGACGAAGAGGAACAAAAAGAGATATCCATGCCTTCTCATTCACGCCACTACAACGTTTCTCTCTGTTCAGCGAGATGGCTAATAATACCTTCTTCTTGTGCAACATTTTCTTTCCTGGCTGCTTCCTGCGCGAGATAGAGTCGCGGTAGATAGGTGACCGCGTCGCTTCCTCCTCTCGAGATTGACTTCGTCCAGGAATTCAGGAATTCCGTTACGGAACGTCGTGGACGCGCGCGCAAGGATCTCGCCTCTGGAACAGAATCTCGTTCGCGATCTCCGGAACAGTTTCCGCTCCGTTAGCCGCGCGTCTTCGCGTCTGCGCCCGTAGACAAGATCCTGGAGAGCGATGTGTTTAACGTTATTCATTTTATTCATCAGCTGCACAACCGACGGAAAAGATAGGACGAGAAGAAACGGTGCTCATCGAATCGTTAATGAATATTATTAGATAAATAAGACATTTTTCTTTCAATTCAGCTTATGATTCTATTTATATTTTTCAACGATAATATTAATCCTCTGTTTAAAATCATATTTTTACTTCTTCTGTCTACGATTCTTCTTTTTATTCAGCCCAAGTATTTTTACTAATTTAGACTTTTAAAAAATATGGAAAAATTCAGTACTTTTCAACGTCTGCTGTATCATCAAATAGCTTTTCAATTTAAAAGTTAAAATCTTTCTTTAATTCACCCTCTTTTATTTCGAAGAAATTTAAGAATGAAATTTTGCAGTGCCAGAAAAGATCCAAAATTGCAGATGAAGGATTAATGTAATAATATTAATTTAATTTAATTTAACTTATCGTGTACTTGCACGCTAAATGCATACATTATTTAATTTTATTATTACAAGAAAATTGAATAATGAAGCGTTAATATATATGATGACGAAATGATTTAGCAAAATAAGGATATTATAATAAATTTTACTAGAAATGTATTTTTAACATATATATTAAGCATTAGTACAAAAATGAATTTTATGAAATATGAGTATAGTATGGTAAAGTGACACACTTTACTATTTTATTAAATGATAGTTGCGAGAAATAGCGGCAAAGCGATGAAAATGTTATTAAGAAGCAGCTGGGGGAATTTTATCGATGCGCGATGAATTATTTATCAAAAGTGACGCTACGATACGTAACGCTGAAAGTAGAACTTTTCTTTGACACTATCTCTCATTTTAAAATACGATGCTACAAAAGAATCTTTTTTGTCTTGGAGAATAAATTATTCGTTTATTCGCAAACGAGATTTTCCTGTTGTTGCTAATAGAACATCCAAATACTAAATACTCTCTCCCTATTCGTACAAAAGAGATCGACTCGGAACTAACATCAGCTTCTTAGAATCGCCGACAATGAAAGAGAAAGATAGTCTCGGGTTTGCTTGCAGTTAATCGTAATGCGCCAAGAGAAAAGTAACGTGCGTGCGCGCGCGCGCGCGCGCGCACACATTCGCGCGATAAGATCACTCCTTCGCTCGCCGTTTGCGCGATTACTCGGGCCGCGCTCGTGGATTATCTGACAAGAACCTCGCGCGCAGAGTTATGCGTATCGCCCACGCCCAGTCCATGAATTGTATCTCTATCCCGCTCCCGGAAGTCTAGCTGATATCGATGCGACATGGTGCGGCACGGCAGCGGTCAGCGCGTATTCTGTTCTTGTGACGTTTACATCTTCACGGTGAAGCGAGGCATAAGATCAAATCGGTTAATGAGTCGAAGCAAACGCTATCTTTACGACGAATGTATGTAATATACGTAGGGGAACGAACACCTCTTGTCATCTCCGATGGGAAGGATCGCCACGAAATTGTTTCATTTGATTTATGATACGCAATCGTAACCGAGTATTTTTACCGAATGACGGACGATATATCGTATTTTATCCATTTCCCTCTTTATCAAGAAATTCGACTTTTGTCGATTTTGAATAGATTTTCTGGATTTACAATAATACGCAGAGATAGTATTATTGTATTATATTAACATTATATTATAATAATTTATGTATGTTATAATATATTATAATATAACATTATAATGTATTTATAATATCATAATATTATAATAATGTTATAATATATTTAAACTACGAAACCGATGCCCCCATAATTTCATGGAATTATAAGGAACAGGATTAATTGAGTATACACTGTTAAATTTATAATTTCGAATTATAATTTGGGTTATTTTAATCATTTCTATGGATATTTAATCATTCCATTGCTTCTACTCGATATGCCATATTAATTTAACCAAAACAATGGACTTACACAATTTAACTCAAGAAAATATATTAAACTTGATTCAAATTTTGTTTATTTACTAATTTATTTATTTTAAGTATATACATTAATACAGACATTATTTACTTTGAAAACTCCAGAAATGAATTGATACACATGAAGGTTAAAAATAATAGAATGTTATTTGACTCAAGAGATTGGATTATCATTGCTACTTTGATATCTAATAATATATTCGCAATAATTAATATCAATTAATTTTCTTTATATATACACTACCTTAGTTTTTAATTAAAATTTATGTTAAGCTCGAAGTATTAAAATACACAAATAATTTTGACAGAATACATAGAATATATTTTCTGACACGTGACTAAGACGCGTAAGATACGCGAAGAAGAAAATAGCTCTTCCTTGAAAAAAATGTCCGGAGCAGTAGCAGGAAATTATGCATATGAATCAGGGAGTAATCCGATTATGACGCTGGTTAAAGTGTCATTAGTATGCTGTAGCATGCGTGGAAAGCGATGGCGAGCCACGGTGAAACTTAACAAGAATATCGATTTCGCATTTTGCCGATCGGCTCTTTAAATAGTTGCGAGCGCGTAGCAGCGGCATCCGTGATACTCCTCGCGCTTCTTCGAGTGTTTGCGTTTGGTTAAAACGCTTGCCGTGTTGCGCCGTGAAATCAAATGAATGTTTATCACGCAGCGGCGTGCGCGATCTTACTTTTTGAAGGCACGTTGGAAAGCACACAGCATCCGCAAAATGATACCGGACCGGAGAATATTACGGTGGATTAGCTCCTGATTTATTAATCCACTTTTCTCAGTGGCGCCGTTGCCCCCGGTTGAGTGAATCCACGCGAGGAAAAGATCTTTCTTCCTTTCGTAGCCAGGCAGCATTATCTTCCGAGAGAGAGAGAGAGAGAGAGAGAGAGAGAGAGAGAGAGAGAGAGAGAATGAAAGATCGGGATAACGTGGCGAAAGAATAAGAGATGGAGAAAAAGAGCGGGAAGATCCCGTGGAAATAGTGTCATCGTTCCTTTTTTATCCGCGCACGCTTAATGCGTTTGCCATTTTCAACGGTGAATTTTTCTGGACGATAAAGGCCGCGGAATCCGCTTCCGTCCGCGAAGATCGATGGACGGACAACGTCGCGAATAATACCTCCGGAACATCGGTCTCTTTGTCGTGAAAAGAAAATGTTTTCGATTAGCGCGATGACGGCAACGAATTCGTGACAATTGAAATTCTGGAATTTTTCTCGTAGCGGCGACGCACACATAGATACTCTCAAGCAAGACATTTCTGATTTATAGATCCATCATCCTATTGTACATACGAGAAAGCAATTTACATTATACATCTCGTAAAATTTTTGTTACACAACTCATTACTTAAACTATATTATTTCAACAAATGGAAACGTTGTATACGGAATGTATACAATATGGATTATCACTCATGTAATATCAAAAGATTTTCCGTTTGGAAATGAAGCGAGTTCATCGTAACGTTATATTTTGACGTAAATTTGATCGATCTATCACCGCGTGTAGAAGCTTGACGATGGACGGGAGTAAAGTTCAAAGCTGTTCAGACGTCGGGAACGCTCCCTTGCTTCGTTTCATCGAAGAGCGAAGATCGTGGGGAGCTACTATCAGCCACCACCAACGGAATACGCGGCGTCGGTTTCGGGAAGAGCAGCTTTTAGTGAGGAAGGTTAGAGTAACCAGCTTCAGAGCTGTCGTTTAGAAGCACACTTTGAATATTGGACTGGACCGACAGCGACGAGATGCTGCGACGTTAGGCTAGATTGCAAGCGCGGCAAGACGGAGACTCTCTTTGACTTGACGTCTTGATAACATTTCAAGGCGGCGCTCGATTTTAAACTTTCACGGGAACTAATTGCGAATTGGTACGATTCTCGGTCGATATCGAGAGAAGCTCGCCGACTTCTTCTCTCATTTAATTCCCTGCAAACAGATTCTGCCGTCTAAATCTAAAGATAATAACGCTTTAAAATAATATATTATTAAATCTTGTATTTAAAAGATAAAAACTAGCGTATAATCACTATTTTATCAACACGAACTAATTTAATTTAATATCATATCTTTCGATAATGCGTTTGAACGAATTTGATCAAGAGTAATACCTTGAAAAAACAACTTTAACTATATGTAACATTTATTAAATATCGTATATTACAAGAGAAAGCTAGTATATGATTGTTGTTTTATTAATTCAATTACTAATTTTCTATTTTAATTTAACAGTGTAATATCTTCGATAATTTTATATGAATGAATTTGATCAAATAACAATTTTAAAATAATATATTATTAAATCTTGTATTACAAGAAAAAGCTGATGTATAATCATTATTTTATCAATCATATTAATTCACTGTTGTAATATAATATCTTTCGACAAAATTGTTTGAACAAATTTGATCTCGATAAAGTAATGTTTCATTATAAGAACATCGCGAGATTTGAAATTTGTCGTTAACATTTTTACAATATTGAATTTACTATCAGTTATAATTTAGAAGAGTGTTCTATAATTTACGTTATTTTCGCTGATCCTCACATCATGCAATGGTATCCCATCTACCATTTTCGCCTGACTGCTTATGTCGTCCACGTGTCTACGGTAGATGACGATGGATCCCGGTCGGACGATAAAGCTGATCCTCGAAGGCAAACACGCGTGGGATAGCTGTTGTGACGTCGGGAAGCATAGTATTAGATGTTACGCTCCGCTGTGGTATACCGAAGGTCGCTCGTATCCTGTGATCAACGCACGGCGGGAGAAACTACTGATATATGCACAAGAGGCTGCGAAAATTACAATTTTCTTTCTTTTAGAAGCGATACGCTGAATAAAAATGGGACACTCTGCATCACAAACTTTCTACCGATAATTTGCAGCTTTCTCAAATTTATACTTAAATCAAGCGTATATAGGTCTCATTTTGTATTTGAGATGTTAACGCGCTTCTATATGACGCATATTTAACAGTTACTTCGACAGATAGTGATAGCGTCTTTAATGTTAATTTATAATAATAATTTTCGCGACTTTCATTGGAGGCACTCGTTAGTTCATTAGAAAGCTGACCAGTCATTAGCGATTGCGCCCGCGTATGATTATCCAGCGATTCGACGGTTATTATCCCCTTAAAGATACTCGTGATTTTTTTTTGTCGACGCTTCGGGCTCTCTTCTTCGTTCAGAGAAGTGCAACACGCGCGTTTCGCGCAGCATGCGGTCAGGGTCGAAAGCCCTCGCGCGAAGCAAAGTCATTGCCGATGAGGATGTCGATAGAGCGAGGCTGGAAAGCGAGGACGGTATGACTGTTAGTTGCCGCGGCCGGCTACGGTAAATATTTGTGGTGTTCGTGCGTGAAGAGCTATAGGTAATTTATGCACTTACCAGCCGCAACACCTCGCATCGTATCGTTGCATCTAGAGCCCCCTCGACGAGCGTTCGAAGCCCTCGGAGGCATGCGACGTCGGCGGCCAGTGTATATCCGCTCTTTTTCTTTCTTTCTTTTTTTCTTTCTCTTAATCTCTATCCAGCTCTTCGTTTTACTGTTTCTTTTGATCACGTGGCCGGCGTGTGCGCGCGTAGCGTCGGCATCCCCGACATAATGGGTGTAATCTGGAGAAATATGTTTTTAGCCATCGGGATAGTGAACGTTACGAGGCATCAAATCATGATTCATTCTAATGTGCTATGTACTCATATAAGAATGATACGTAAAAGACGAGACGTTTGGTCTTGCCTCGATAAATCGATTGCTCGATTATATAAATTAATATTCATGACATACTACTGAATTTCATTTTTACTCTCATCAGTATACGCGATTCTTTTTTGATAAGTCATTTGTTAAGTAGTGCGTACAGAAAATGTATATTGCATTGAAATATTAATTACTTGTTTCAGGTATAATTTTAAAATTTTCACATATCCGCAAGTCCGTAAGTTCTTCACAAACATCGAATTGATTAAAATATATTCTGAATTTTATTATTAGTAAGATTAATACTTTAATTAAGATTATTAAATTAAGATAAATCCGATTTATTTATTAGGTATGTAAAGCTGCTTTTTCATTAAAATTTTATAAATATTTTTCAAAAGAAAATAAATTCTTGTTTGAATAGATGATAAGTTTTTCTAAAATTTGTGTATATTTTAATTTTGTTATCTCTCAAGATAATATTCTTTGTTAAAGATAATTGTTATTTAAAAGAACAAAGTAAACTGAATAATCACTTAGCAGTAGTAAAATTATATTTTTTTTTGTGCATAGATAGAGTGGCTATAATATCTCAAGTGTACTTTTCTTTAAAACCTTGACTGAAAAAGGAAAATAAATAGTATTGCTCAAAAGTCTTAAAGTTTGTTATTTTTCTTATTAGAGTTACAACTATTATAAAGTATTATAAATTTAATTAGAATATAACTGTAGAATCAAAATTTTTTTGTTCTGAACATCCCATCCACCAACTTGTGTATCTTTAAACCTACCTACTTAAAAATTAAGTCAATTTATATTTTTAACGAATATTTATTTATTTAAAAACAGTTAGAGTATAAATTGAAAAATCAAGAAGTGTGTGTTCGAGATGGTTTGTTATCTTGGATACCTTTTAAGATTGCAAATTTTACTGCACTTTATAGACTTTAAGAAAGTGACAAACGGGAGTAGCGACTAAAGTTCTCTTTGTTCGATCTTGCCGCCGTTCATCTGGTCGTTGGAACTCGTCCGGTATGAGGTTAAGGACCTCTGTTTAAGCGCGTCTCTGTGTGCAATATCTGTGGTAGGTCGAGACCCAATTACAACGTACCTCTCTTCGGCGAAAACTTGGACGAACCGCAAAATTAGACGTTTGAAGGGGGTCGATGAAATTACAGGCTTAACACGTCGCAAGTCGTGCTCGCCGTGAGAACGGTTGTAATCATTCGTGACATTTCGATTTAAAATATAATAGAACACTAAATGGAATATTTATTTCGAGGTCGATCGATCAAGCTATTATCGTAAATCGTAAAATATATATATAACGTGTATACGTAATGATAAGCACTCGTGCTTCATTTCAAGCTTGTTTCAAGTCCACAAGGTCCGCTTGTTTATGTTCAATTACTTTTTCGCATCTTTCAAAGAAGGAAGAGCGTCGGAAAATCAAACAGAAATAAACAGATATCGTGGCACTTGGCAATTTTCCGATGGCGAATAGTAAAAGCTGACGCGCGTGACGCGCGGGATATATCTCAACGTTACGATTCAGTAAATCTAATTCCGTATCGAGCACAGAGAGATACGGCGATTTACCACTGCTCGATGTTCCGTGTGACAGAAACATTCATGGATATCGTACGAGTATCAGCGTACTATTTGCCACGGATATTATTATTTAACATTTCTAATTTTGCACTGTGACCTCGCTCCTTTTCTCTTTTTTATCTTCTCTTTTAGTACTCCAATTTGTAATATTCGACGAGGTCGTCGGATTACGTTCGATCCGAGCGTGCGCCATCATTCAGTTTTCGAAGCTGAAAATCATCTTGGCATCCGGGCATTCGGTCAGCTCCTAGAATGGATCTCGGCCACTCGGCCGGGTCAGATCTTTTGAACCGGCCTCGTGCCGGCACAACGCATACACCTGCGGCCCATGCTTCAAAAAGAAAAAAAAATTTTCCAGCCAGCTAACCGACCACAGCAGAGTCAGCGGACACAAGCCAGCCAGGAGGCCAGCCTGTAATCTCCGTCCGACTCGATGGGTGTAATTGGATCTTTCGGGTTTGTTCGATCGGCCTCGCGATGGCGGCGAGGGACCGTTAAAGAAATTCCGATCGCCAAATCCTACTGGCTATCGGAAACAGTTCGCTGGCCGACCATGGTTTCGCTTCGGTTGCTCTTTAAATGGAAATTCTTTCCTCTGTAGCATTAATTGGTCGACGTCAAAGCAAATCTAAGCGTGTAAGAACTTGAGAGATGAGGGAAATTGTAGTTTGATGAGTTTGCGAAAGAGAGATGGAAAAAATTACATTTTCCACTCCGTATACATATATTTTTTATTATTGCTCTATAAATTTGATATTGGAAAGAAATGTGATGTATGAAAACACATTTCAATCATCCTAAAATAAATATAAAATAAATATAAAATAGAAAATTTTAGAGATGTCAATATGTGTATGGAGAATATCATTTTTAATATAACGTATTTATGGATGACTCGAAAATATTAAATAATGAAAAATATTAAGAAAATTGTTAAGCTAAAATTGTTGATTCAGCAAAATTATACAAAAATGAGAACACACATAATGTTAAAAAATTGTTGAGTAATAATCTGATATTACAATTTAGTTTATTAAAATATACTCTGAATATATGTATACAAGATAAGTAAATTTCTCCATTAATATTTCAAAGAATATTATTATCGGCTCAATTTCCGCGATCAAGCTCGAGTTCGCGAATCGTCGAGATCCGCAAACTCTCTATCGGAGTCTGTCGAGAGTTTCGCAGTTTCCTGCTACGTGATGGTGGCGCAGTGGTACAATCCGCACGCGATCGAAGGAAGGATACCGGGGTGAGTGCTGGCCGGCGTGGCGGGCCGGCAAACCCCGCAAGCACGTTGGACGTTGTAGGAAGCGCGCCAGTGAGCATGCCAGCCAGCCACCAGCCAGCCAGCCAGCCAGCCAGCCAGCCAGCCAGCCAGCCAGCCAGCCAGCCAGCCAGCCAGCCTGCCTGCCTGCCTGCCTGCCTGCCTGCCTGCCTGCCTGCCTGCCTGCCTGCCTGCCTGCCTGCCTGCCTGCCTGCCTGCCTGCCTGCCTGCCTGCCTGCCTGCTTGCCTGCCTGCCTG
>Ga0157364_1008482_pt1 | contig 10639 bp, 14 predicted proteins | sample AttsexASBM2_FD_111476 | JGI IMG/M metagenome (GOLD analysis project Ga0157364, IMG submission 111476) | Fungus gardens microbial communities from leaf cutter ant in Ribeirão Preto, State of São Paulo, Brazil - Atta sexdens ASBM2 | ecosystem: Host-associated > Fungi > Mycelium > Unclassified ... | reverse complement strand
GATTAGGGATTCCCTGCTTAGGAATAATAGTACAACAGTTTGATTAGGGCAGTAGTCAGTAAGGCAGTAGATAGGTAGTTAGTAGACAGTATAAGTGGGACAAGAAGAGTGCCCACTATTACCTACAGAAGATTTGCCACTGTTTAGATCAATAGCAAGAAAATAAAGAAAGAGTCTAGATTGGATTACTGGAAACAAGACCATAGTAATAGTTTACCATTATTAATGAGCAACAAGAGAATAAATTAGGAAAGAAATTTTTGAAGAGATTAAAATGGCAAATATTGGTCAGATAGATATAGGGGAAATGATAAGAAGATATAATGAAGAAGAAGTAGCTAGAATGATGAAAGAAATAGTAGAGAATAATGAAAAAATATTAAAGATACAAAAACAATTAGGGGAACTCCAAGTGGAAGAAAAGAAAAGAAGACAAATAGAGATAAGGAGAAGGGAAGAAGAAAGAACAAGAGAACAGGAAGAGATGGATAAGTGGATGGAGAAATGTAGAAAAAGAAATAAGAAAGAGAAGAAGAGAATAGATGAAGAATGAAAAAGGATAGAAAATATGAAGAGGAGGGAGGAAAAAAGAGCTGATAAAGAGTAGAGATATCAGGAGATGAGAGAAAGAAAGAGGAAAGAGAACAGACAGAGAGCAATGGAGAAAAAGAAATGTTTTGGGTGTGAAGGATTTGGTCATATAGCCAGTTATTGTAGAAATGGAGGAAAAGGAGAACCAGTACCAGTGTCCTCAAATAGATTTGAAATATTAAAGATCAAAGTGATGCAAAGAGGGGAAGGGAGTGGTAAAGAGGTAGCAAAAGATAGAAGAGAAATATTGAGGGAAGAAAAAGCAAAGAGGGGGGTAGAGAAAAAGGAGAAGAAGGAGAAATTGTTGAGAGAAGTAACAGTGAAGATTGGGTTGAAACAAGAAGAGGAGGAAGAGGGAATTGTAATGGAAGCACTGTTGGATAGTGGAGTAACAGGACTGGTGATGAATGAAGAGTTCATAAGAAGACACAAGTTCAAAAGAACAAAATTGGAAAGGCCAGTGTATGTAAGAAACATAGATGGCATGCTTAACTATGCAGGGCCAATTGTAGATATGGTGGAGGTGGAGATATTTTTTAAGGGGCATAAGGAGAGAACATTGATAGATGTGATAGGAGGTCAAAAGTGGGGTGTAATATTAGGTATGCCTTGGTTAGTATGCTACAACCCAGAGATAGATTGAAAGACAGGAGAAGTTCAGATGACGAGATATTCAGAGGAGTGTGGAAGGAAGTGAAGAACAGGAAGGCAGACAAAGCCAGGATGGAAAAAACAAGAAGAGAAGGAAAAGAAGAAAGAAAGGAAAAGAATGATGACAGAAGAAGAAATAGCAATAGCAAGAATAGAAAAGAAAGAAGAGGAAGATGTGATGAAGTTGAGGGCAACAGATGAAATAGTTCCAAGATGGTTCCATAAGTATTTAAAGGTATTTAAAAAGAAAGATTCGGAGAGGATGCTGACAAAAAAGGCCTAGAATCATGCTATAGATCTCAGAGAAGGATTTGTGCTAAAGAAGGACAAGATTTATCTGTTGTCAAGAATAGAGAGAGAGAAGGTACAAGAATTTGTGAAAGATCAGTTGAAGAAAGAGTATATTAGACCATCGAAATCACCATAAATATCACTGGTATTCTTTGTGCCAAAGAAAGATGGGAAGAAGAGGATGGTGCAGGATTATTGATATCTGAACAGTTGGATGATTAAGAACAATTACCTATTGCTACTGATTTCGGATTTGATAAATAGTATTGGAAAGAAGAAAGTATTTATGAAGATGGATTTGCAATGGGGGTATAATAATGCAAGGATAAAGGAAGGGGATGAGTAGAAGGCAGCATTCTTGATGCCAGAAGAGTAATTTGAACCTATGGTAATGTTCTTTGGATTGACAAACTCACCTGCAATATTCCAGGTAATGATGAATGATCTGTTGAGAGACTTAGTAGTAGAAGAAAAGGTAGCGGTGTTTATTGATGATGTAATGGTAGTGACAGAAACAGAAGAGGAACACAATGAAATTGTGGAAAAAGTGTTGAGGAGATTAGAAAAGAATGATTTGTTTGTGAAGCCAGAGAAGTGTGTATGGAAGGTTAAAGAAGTAGGTTTCTTGGGAGTGATAATAGGGGAAGATAGAGTGAGGATAGAGAAGGAAAAGGTTCAAGGAGTTATAGAGTGGCCAGTGCCAAGAAGTGTAAAGGACATGCAGAAGTTTTTGGGGCTAGCAAACTACTATAGATGGTTTGTGAAAGATTTTTCTAGAATAGCAAAGCCTTTGCATAAGATGACAAGGAAAGAGACAAAATAGAGTTGGGAAGAAAAACAGCAGAGAGCATTTGAAGAGTTGAAAGAGAGATTCACAACAGAACCAGTCTTAGTAACCCCGGACCTGGATAAAGAAATGAGGGTAAAAGTGGATGTGTTAGATTTTGCGATAGGTGGAGTATTGTCAATGAAATGTGAAGATGAGAAATGGAAACCAGTAGCCTATATCTCAAAATCATTGAACGAAGCCAAAAAGAATTATGAAATTTACAATAAAGAGATATTAGCGATAATTCAGTGTTTAGAGGCATGGAGGCATTTTCTAAAAGGAGCCAAGGATTAGTTTGAAATATGGACAGATCACAAGAACTTGGAGTACTTTATGAAGGCCCAAAAGTTGAATCAAAGACAGGCAAGATAGCCACTGTACTTGTCAAGATTTGATTTCACTTTGAAGCATGTAGCTGGCAAGAGTATGGGAAGAGCAGACAGTTTAAGTAGAAGAGTAGATTGGGCAGAGGGAGTGGAGAGAGATAATGAAAACCAAGTGATGTTAAAGGAGGAATGGTTAGAGGTTAGAGCAATAGAGCAGTTAGTAGAAGGACCAGAGGAGGAAATAGTAAAAAAGATTAAGGAGGTAAGAGACAAGGATGAAGAAGTGATAAAAGCAGTGGAAGAAATGAAGAAGGTAGGAGTTAAGATGTTAAGAGATGAGGAGTGGCAAATAGAGGAAGGACTAGTGTTGAAGGAAGGAAGAGTATATGTTCTGAAGGATAAGGAATTGAGGGTAGAAATTATTCAGCTTCATCATGATACACTGATAGCGGAACATGGAGAACAATGGAAGATGGTAGAACTGGTCACTAGAAATTATTGGTGGCTAGGAGTGATGAAGGAAGTAAAGCAATATGTGGAAGGGTGTAATCAATGTCAGAGGATGAAGAATAGAACAGAGATGCCAGTGGGAAAATTGAGGCCTAATCAGATACCAGAAAGACCGTGGCAACATATATTAGTGGACTTTATTACAAAGTTACCAATGTCTAAGGGTCATGATTCAATCTTGGTAGTATGCAATAAGTTTTTGAAAATGTTCCACTTTGTGGCAACGATAGAAAAGACAACAGTGGAGGGACTAGCAAGGTTGTTTAGAGATAACGTATGAAAGTTGCATGGATTACCAGAGAGTATGATATCAGACAGAGGGCCACAGTTTGCAGCAGAATTGACAAGAGAGTTGAATAAAATGTTGGAGATAGAAACAAAGCTATCAACAGCTTATCATCTAGAAACAGATGGACAAATAGAGAGAATAAACCAAGAGCTGGAACAGTACTTAAGAATGTACATTGATCATAGGTAGAACAATGGGTCAGAATAGTTGGCAACAGCAGAGTTTGCATTTAATAACAAAGTATATATGGCCACAAAGTTATCACCATTTTAAATCAACTATGGGAGAGAATTAAGGATAGGTTTTGATATTAGAAAAAAGGGGAAGAATAAGAAAGTGGAAGAGTTTGTAAGAGAGATGAAGGAGAGACATAAGGAGGTAAGAACTGCATTGGTAAAGTCACAGAAAGAGATGAAGAAATAGGCAGATAGAAACAGGAAAGAAACAGAAGAGTATAGAGTAGATGACAAAGTATTAATTAGTATTCAAGACTTTTCAATAGAGTTAATGAAGAGAGTAATGAAGAAGTTGACAGAGAAGTTTATAAGACCATATGTGGTCAAGAAGATTGTATCAGAGAATGCAGTAGAGTTGGAGTTACTGGCGTTGTTAAGAATACACCCGGTAGTCAATGTAAGGAGAATAGTGAAGTATCAAGAGCAAGTAGAAGGGCAGAAGAAGATTTCACTGTCTTCTGTCAAGGTAGATAGTGAGAAGAAATATGAAGTAGAAGAAATTTTGAATAGACAAGGAAGAAGAGGTAAGACGAAGTATTTAGTAAAATAGAAAGGATATACAGTGGAAGAAAATACATGGGAGGAATTAGAAAATTTGAAGAATACAAGAGAGAAGAAAGGAAAGGAGATGAAGCTAAATTCAGAGACGGAAGAATTCAAGAGAGGGGAATTACTAGAAAGATATACAGCGAAGTTATTATATAGATGGGATGATAAAAAATTTGATAAAGAATATTTGAAAAAATTGAAGAGGAATTAGAATAAGTAGAAAAACAATAGAAAGGAAGGAGAGAGGAAGTACATAAGGAAGTTAGAAGAAAGTTTGGAATAAAACAAGAAGGATAAGTAGAGAAGCAAGAAAATCTGGGGGGACAAAAAAGAAGTTTCTCTAGAAGCGGAATCCTAAGAGGGGGGTACTGTTATGGGATGCTTTGAACATAAACAATTTTTATTTTATTTTTTTCTGACTTTATAGGAATTTTTTTTTCTTTTTTTTTGGACAATGAAAAGACATATGACACTGCAGTCACATGACATGTCATATAATGTGATATCATAGGCCTAGAAGTTGGTAGAAGAATCTAGAAGATGATGTCAAGATACATATATACAATATGGTGACCTTAAGGCAAACATGAAGAAGGAGCATGGACATAAGGGCAGGGTTAATTATTAGTAGCACAGACCATGAGGACTTTGTATAAATAGAACTCTAATTAAAAAGAGGCTCCTTGTCAAGTTCTCTTGTAAATTATCCACATTATATCCACTTTTGAGATTTACTCACTTGTATGATCATTTGTCATTGTAATAAGTAGTTGCCACAACAATGGAGGTCTCAGATGTAGGTATGGAAACTATAGAGTCTGATGATTGCAAAGGAATGTCCAAAAAAAACAGAGATGCTAATGATGTGTTGGCTGTGACATGAGAAGGAGTGAGATTTTCCTGCAAAGATAGACGGAAGTTTATTGACCCATTTACCTAGTCAATCAGTAGATTGTGTCAGGTGAGCCAGTTGTATCCAAGGACCAAAGAGTAGGAAGAATCCAGCAGAGTGATATAGAAGTCCAGATTTATACAATCACCAGTAGAGAAAATTATAGGCAAGTTGGCAATTTCGGAGATAGTACTGTTAGATAAACCATCAAACAAGCGAAGAGCAACCAGGGGAGTTGTGGATGTCTTCAGATGATGAGTATCCACAAATTTAGAGTCTACAAAGTAGTGAGTAGACCCAGAGTTGACGAGCTCGGAACAGGATTTTATTAAGGTGATTCTAACTAAGGATCAAGAAAGAAGTAAGGGAAATAAAAAGTGAATGAGGATTGGAAAGAGTGGATGCATTGAGTTGAATCGGACTTGTTGCTGCACAGGGAAGTTCAATATGACCCTCAGTCTGTGTGGAGTCCTGGGGGTCACTCTCTATTTTTCTAAAAGTTTCTTGGAAGCAGTTGCTAAAGTACCATATGTTATAAGACGAAAGTGTGGACAGACTTTGATAGGGTTAGGGTTAGGACAGAAATAGGACAGTAGTATTATTAGTCTACAACAGAGAAAGGGCACATGACCAAGAAGTCATGTGAGATGATGTCATAGATCTAGAACAGTCTAAAGCAGTCTATAGGTCTAAAAGAGTCTATGAGGCTAGAAGAGCCTAGACAATGACATCAGAGAGCATGTTAACCACATTGCTACCATATATAGTACACATAGACATTAGGGCAGGATGCACAGTCTTGCACAGTCACTGTAGAGTAGACATGAGATAGACATAAGGCTTTTAGGGCAGGAATAGAAATAGAACATTGTTGTAGTATAAACTACATGTAATTTATATAAATAGGGTAGCAATACAGTGAGGGCTCCTTGTTGAGTTCTCTTGTAATCTCCACTACTAGATAGGCAACTGAGAGCTTTGCTGAAGTAAACAAACTACAAGTGCTATTCTAGCAAGTAGTTACTACAATACTGTAGCTCTTGAGAGAGACTATGGTTTGCTTCTTGGAACAGAAGTCCAGCTTGTGGTTTTCTGCACCACAATAGAGGCACAGGTTGTTTTCAAGATACTTCTTGTACTTGTCACTGGTCAACTTGCTATTACTGGCCAGCTTGGAAGAGAAGTCCACCTATGGTGTTATGATTCAAGACTCAAAGTGTTAAGTCAAGAAACAACTCTTGTATTGAGTAACACAAGAGAACTCGATAGAGTTCCTAAGACAAAGTCGTCTACCTTATATACTATAACCCATGGTCTGTGCTAACTACTGTGCACCCTACCCTAAATAACCATGAGTATTACATGAGGCCAGCATGTGTTGTCCATGCTGTATGACGTCACTTTATTCTAGTACCTTCTACTTCTTTCCCCTATGTCCCGTGATCAGTCTTATGACTACGCCATTAAGTTGTGACTGATGTGACAGCATGACTGGTCAACCCTAACCCAAGTTGTTCTAAAAATAGAAAAGAAAATAAAAATGAAAAGAAAAATAAAGTCCACCGTCAACGATCTTGACATATGGAGTATTAGATTGTTTCTTGGGAGCAGGGGATGAAGATGACTTGGAGGAAAAGTTCTTGGCAGATGAGACTGCTAGAGATGGTTTTGCCTTGTTCTGAGGAGCCATGGCAGTACTGGAGGTAAAAGCTTTTTCTTACTTCTGAGAGTGAGACTTGAGGACTTCTTTCTTTATCTGGTTTGTAGTCTCATTCCTAGTAGTGGTGATCAATAGTCATTGCTAAAGCATACATATCCTGGAACAAGGTAGGTTTTCCTTGTTTCCAGGTAGAGATGGGGTCCTAGATCCAATTGGAGAGCTCCTAGTAGTAACGATGGCACAGAACACTATTCTCCCAACCTAATTGGAAGGCATAGTATATGAAGTCCACATTGTAGGTAGAAATCTTGTCACTGGGCTTCATGCGGAGATTGTCTAGCATGTTGGCCGCTTCACCAATGGAGTCTGAGAGACCAAAATGTTGATGTAGCTCATTCACAAATAGATTTCAGTTGGAGAGCCAGTCTTAAAGGATGCCCTGGTCTTCTTAGTTGAGGTCTACCTTAAACCAGTCCTAGGCTACTTCAGTAAGGTAGGTCATTGCAAAGTTGATTTTCACAATGTCCATATCAAATTGTGCTGGATTAGCATGGAAATATAGATGGCATTGGAATAGGAAATTATTAAGCTTGTCAGGCTCAGTGCCGCTGAAAGTGTCAGGGATGTGGGCTTTAGTCTCCCTTGTATTAATATTGGGACCAGAAGTCTGATTAGAATAAAATGTGTTAGCAAGTCAACCAAGTATCTTGGCCAATTGTTCATTAATATTATCGCTCCAACAGTGTTTGGACCATGAGCAAGTAGAAGATATAGGTCTATTAGCTATAGTAGTGTTAGTAATAGAACTAGCAGGAGTATTCTTCCAATTAGTATTGTTGTCTGCAAGGACAATACTTGGGCCAGGAACAGGCAAAACTGTTTGTCCAGGTTGAATTGTACTAGAGGGAGACCTCAGAGATGAACAGCCTCTTTGGTGAATTTATCTTGAACATCATGGTACATTTGGCAGATAAGCTATTTGGTCACTGAAACACGAGATTATATTAAAGAATGTCCCAAGCAGTGGGACTGGAGTTGAAGAGTTATGATAAGAGGAAGCTATTTGGACTTTGAAGTGTGAGGTACAAGTTGAATTGCAGACAGAACTGTGACAGAGAATTTAACAGACAGAACTGCTCAGAAGTAACAGCAGACTTGGGAGTCTGATAATACTGTTAGATGTAGTTCACACTGGGGTGGAAGTCCACAAAATAGACTTGGAGATGAGTGAACTTGTGGAATGACCTTGGCTTCAGCTTATATGCTGTGCTGTCTGTCTGTTGCATAGTCGTAACTTCAGATGATAGGAAAAAGTCTGAGATAGGAGTGAGTGCTGATTGGTATGTTGTTGTTAAACACTGGAGATTGAGTTCAATAAGAGTTATTTTCATTGATTATCAGACTAGCGAATTACAGTGTAACTACTAGTCTTATATACAAATAGATAGTATAGGAGATACTTAGAGTTTCAGTGGCAAAACTTCTATTACCCCAAGTCGAGGTTTCAGTGTTGAGATACTGACAGGGGTAACTCCATCATAGAAGACTGAGTTGAATAGGAGTATCTTTACCATGGAAAACAGAATACTCAGAGGGTTACAACACCACCATAAGATATGTTGTAAGAAAGATAGGCTTGTATAATTTGGAAATGATATCACTGTAGAGATGTAATTTCCAGATGGGTAGGCTTGCATATAATAACCCTCAAAATTGCCTCAAATGGCACTGGTATTTTTTGTAAGCAAGAAGAATGGTAAGAAGCAGATGGTACAGGACTATTGGTATTTAAATGAGTAGACTGTAAAAAAATAATTATCTTTTACCTCTTATTTCAGACATTATAGAAAATATTGGTACAAAAAAAGTATTCATAAAGATGGATTTGAGATGGATGTTGTGGCAACTACTAGACACAAAGTCCAATGATAACACAAGTGGTAAAGCTCTTAGTTAAGCAATCAAGTGGGGAAAAGCACAAGAGAACTTGACAAGAAGCCTCTGCTAAATTAGAGTCCTATTTATACTGTTACAGGTTAGTCCATGCTATTACTTCATGTCTGCCTCACATCTTACTTAAGGCCACCATATGTATACTATATGCCCTAACATCATCTTCCAGATTCTTCTACCATGTTTTAGGCCTATGCCATCACATCATGTGACCTGTCATGTGACTGCAATGTCACATGCCTCTTCATCATCAATAAAAAGAAAAAGAAAAGAAATTCAAAAGAAAAGAAATATAAAATCAAGAAAAATAGATAAAAGAAAAAGAAAAATGTTAGTGTCCAAAGTGTTTCATGACAATGGGATTATGATAATATACAAATAAAGGAGGGAGACAAGTGGAAAGTGGCATTCACAACACCAGAAGAATCATTCAAACTATCAAGTTCACAGACAGATCATGAGACTTGGGAGAATTTAGTAGAAGATTTGAGAATAGATGACGTCATACAACATGGACTACACATGGTTGTTTAGGGTATGGTGCACAGTAGTTAGCACGGACCATCTGTAGGACTATATAAGGTAGACTAGTTTGTAAAAGAGTTCTCTATCAAGTTCTCTTATGTTACTCAATACAAGAGTTGTTCTATTACCTCACTCTAAAGGTTTTAGTTCATAACACAAACCAATAGTGATGTTTTTTGGCCTGACAAATTCACCAGCAACATTCCAGACTATGATGAATGAAATTCTGCAGGACCTCATTAATACTGGCAAAGTGGTGAGCTTCATCAATGATGTAATTATTGGTACAGAGATGGAAAAAGGACATGATGAGTTGGTAGAGGAACTAGTAAGAAGGTTAGCAAAGAACAATTTGTATGTGAAACCAGAGAAATGTAAGTAGAAGGTTAGAGAAGTAGGATTTTTAGAAGTTATGATAGGACCTGAAGGAATTCAGATGGAAGAAGATAATGTGAAAGGAGTATTAGATTGGCTGACACCAAAGTGTGTCAAAAATGTTTAGAAGTTCTTAGGATTGGTGAACTATTATTATTAATTCATTAAGGACTTTGTATCTATAGCCAGACTATTGCATGACATAATCAAGAAGAATTAGAAGTGGGAGTGGATAAAAAAGCAGAAAAAGGTATTTAGAGAGTTGAAGAGAAGGTTCACCAAAGAACTGATGTTAACAGTATCAGACTCAGACAAAAAATGAGAATGAAAGTGGATACATTAGACTATACTATAAAAGGAGTGTTATCTATAGAGTGCAAAGATAAGAGGTAAAGACTAGTGGCATTTCTCTCAAAATCTTTAAATAAGACAGAGAGGAATTATAAAATCTATAATAAGAAGATGTTGGTGGTTATAAGAGAATTGGAAAATTGAAGACATTTATTAGAGAATGCCAAGTACAAGTTTGAAATCTAGACAGATCATAAGAATTTGGAATATTTTATGAAAGTGCAGAAATTGAATAAAAGACAAGTTCACTGTGTTATGGAACACTTTGGACCTAACATTTTATTTTTCTTTTATCTATTTTTCTTTTGATTTTATTTTTATTTTTATTTTTATTTTTATTTTTTCTTTTAGGATGATGAAGAAGGCATGTGACAAGGAAGTTACATGACAGGTCACATGATATGACATCATAAGCCTAGAACTTGATGGAAGGGTCTAGAAAATGATATCAGGGCACCAGGAGTACACATGGGAGCCTTGAGTAGGACATGAGGCAGGAATAAGGATGAAGTATAGACATAAGGGCAGGGTTATTTATTAGTAGCATGGACCATGAACCCTTTGTATAAATAGGACTCTAATTAAGAAGAGGCTCCTTGTCGAGTTCTCTT
>Ga0157364_1008481_pt1 | contig 10640 bp, 8 predicted proteins | sample AttsexASBM2_FD_111476 | JGI IMG/M metagenome (GOLD analysis project Ga0157364, IMG submission 111476) | Fungus gardens microbial communities from leaf cutter ant in Ribeirão Preto, State of São Paulo, Brazil - Atta sexdens ASBM2 | ecosystem: Host-associated > Fungi > Mycelium > Unclassified ... | reverse complement strand
CGGGGACGTGTCCCTGCTGAAAGTCCATCCCTATGTTCAATTCTTTAGACATAGTTGGTAAAAGGTTTGCGAGGTTAGAATCCGTTGTTGAGTTGCTGAAGGTTGTAGTAGAAAAAGAGTTTTATTCGCTGACTTTCCAATAGGCGCTACCATACAAGATGGTGGTAAGAGGAAAAGAAGCGATGAACGACTTGGTAGAACATCATAGTCATAGCTTTAGTTAGATATATACAAACTCCTAGAGGTATATAAAGTAGACTACTCTATAGCAGGAACTTTATCAAGTTCTCTTGTATCACTCAATATATGAGTATGCTTGTGCCTTAACACTTAGGCCTAAGTTATAATATACACCAGAAGAGGATTGGGAGTGCAGATAAGAAAGTATATGTTATTCATGGGTTGGGATGGATGTGACCAGATCAGGATGTGACAAGTTATGCTTTGTAACATTTATGACTATTTTATTTTTTTATAGTCAACAATTTATTATATGAGACATGATGGCAGTCCATGCCTACAAGAGATTATTTATGGTGTATCAAACTCTATACTTATGCAGTTTCCCAACATGAAAAATGACTCAGGAATTGAACCCATAGCCTCTAGTAGGTTTGAGATAAGCATAATATATATGAATAAGGGGTCTATACCATCTCTCTTCTATAACTATTATATTCTTAGCTAAGTCTAAAGAAGAAAAATAAGAAAAATAAACTATAAAAGAGAAAATAAATAATAAATAATGAAAAAATAGAAAACTATCAAGTTTACTCTAAGGATTTCTAATAGTATGAATTAACCTTGTCCATTCTATATCAATTACTTGTCAGAGTTGCAAAGTTTGGACCCAAGCTTTTTCTAAATTCTTCTTTTCATTTCAGAAACTTAGGGTTAGGATCTAGTATAACATTACTGATACAATGTCACATATCACATGGTAACAAGAGAAGGACATAGAAGGTTCTGGAAGGATAATGTCATATAACATATTTAACAAATGTTGATCTCAAGACAAACACATGGTCATTTAGGATAGGCTAAAGTAGTAGAGTACAGACCATGAATTAGTAGTATATAAGGTAGACAATTCTGTACAGAGTTTTCTATTGAGTTTTTTTGTGTTAAACCCTAATACAAGGTTTTCATCTTATTGTCCAACTCTAAGAACTTTGAGTTGTAATATAGACCTAGAAAAACTTACTTACAATCTTCATTCCTTAGATACTATCTTAGACAGAGTACTTGGTATATAAACCTAGTAGTTATACTGTAATCCTTATTCTGAAAATTGACTGAAACCAGCATTCTCTTTCAGTGTTAGTAATGACATATCTTTCTACTCTTTAGATAGAATAGCCTTCTTCACCTCTCTAACTATATCTTCCAAAATATGCAATTAGTATAATAGATAGAGATATAGCATATAAGTATAAGCTAAAACCAAAGGTTATGTCAGAGTTCAAAACAGTGGACTCTAACTATTTTATTTTTCTCTTTTCTCATTTGTTATTTTCTTTTATCTTTGGGGGTTAGGACCAAGGTGACATCACTGTCACACACACACCAGTCACATGACAAAGTCACAGTCACAGTCACACAGTCACATATCACATAGAAAACTATAGAAGATTCTAGAAAGGATGTCATCATACAGTATGTTGACCTTAAGGCAAACACATGGCTATTTAGGGTAGGCTAGAAGTGGTTAGCACAGACCATGGAGTTTTAGTATATAAGGTGGATAATCCTGTACCAAGTTCTCTATTAAGTTTTCTTGTGCCAACCTAATACAAGGTTTACTCTTTTGACCAACTCTAAGGTCTTAAGTTTATAACAGGTTACTTATTATTTATATACTAAGTCTAACCTTGAAAATAGCCTGTCTTTTGCAGTAGTGTTATTCATCAACCTATCTGTTTACAATCCATCTGTCACAAACTTTATTCAGCTTGTATCTCTACAACTAGTGGATTAATTTTTACAAACTAAGTTGCATTGTAAAGCCTCAAATGAGAGTTATCTGTATATATATGAGATGTATAAAAGCAACAACAAACAACCAAGATATTAGGTTATCAATAACTGTAAAATCTTTGTTTGCTAATATCTCATGAAAAACTAGACAGATTTACATGATCAAACTTGCATTGGAAAGTACTCATCAAACTGTTTTCAATGATATATGGTATATTACATAGCAATAAGTATTCATAGAGATACAAGCATATCAATGTAGTAACATAATTAGTTATCTTCTAAAATTAGCCTGACAGCTTCCATCAGATATGAGTTTTAATCATGTGATAGAAGAAACAGCTTGTACATGGACTATTACTTTTTTGTATATATATTTTTGTGTCTGAGAATTAGACCTCAGACTTAACAACATCAATCTTTATTCTTTATTATCTATATTGATCTTAATTATCATTGTCATCATTATTGAACTTCTGAATCACTTCTAAACCTTTGAGAGTGCACTCAAGGTTCAGATATCACAAATAAGTGAGTAGTTCATTTTGTGATACCATCTTTCATAGTAATATTATTCTATGATTTGTTTTTTATAGTAATGTTTATCTCTGTCCAAACTTCATGAGTACTTAGTCTTCTATAACAGAGTTTACTCCTTTTTAACCTAGTCTTTTATAGTGGAGTTTTCTTGTTTCACTACTAAAACCTCTATTTAGAGCTATACTCTGAAATCTCCAAGTTCTTCTTTTATTATACTTATATATGAGAACCAGTAAGTATATTGTATTTTGCTAGTCTGATAATTGAAAAATACAAACATCATTTAACTTCAACTCTAGTATTTTTCAGTAACATACTTTCTTATTAGAACTCACTTTTCTTAAACTCCAATCCTCTTCTGAAGTTGTGATCCCATAGCAGATAGATGGTACAACATATAAGCTGAAGCTAAGGTTGTTTAGAGAAGTTTGTAATACTATACTCTTTATATGGGTTTTTATACTTGGTATGGACTTTTGTTCTCTAACATGAACTGTATTTAATAAATATAAACTTCTAATATTTCTCTTCTTCTATGAGTATTATACTCATCTCCAAGATGTTGAGTATGATTTTACATCAATTTTAGAGTTGAAGATAATAAACTTTATTTATTTTCATTTAATTTCTTATTTTTATTTTATTTTCTATTTATTTTCTAATTTTTGGACTTAGAGTTAAAGATTAGCATGATATCACAACTGTCACCATTATTCCTTCTTTCTTTCTTACCACCATCTTGCATAGTAGTGTCTATTAGAGACTTAGGGAATATAACTTCTAATACTCTTACAATTTGTGATTCAATTCTCAATATGAAAGCAAACAATAATGTGGAGATGGGGGTCAACTCATTCAACCAACTCTTTCAGAATACATGCGACAACTTTGATGAGGTACGAGGTCGCTCCTTAGCATAAAGTGCACATAGTTCTAGGACTCCCTTTATTTCCTCAAGTGAATGTGAGAAAAGTTATGCTGAATGATTAGAAAAACTAAATGACAGGATGGATGAGGATGAACCTGTCATTGCATCTAACAGTAAACTATTCATTAGTTCACAGTTGGAATTGGAATACATGACTCTTGAGAGTCAAACTGGTTATGTTGGCAAGGCAGCTAACAGCACTAATGCAGCATATCAACAGTGTGCTCTAAACAAGGACCTAGCTCTAAATCAGTCTGATGAATGCAACATGTTCAATATACAATTGAACTACAACTATAATCAAGCCCTAGACCTAGAGTCATGGGATGGTAACTTCCGTGTAGTGTCTCTTCATAAATCAATGGAACACCTGGCATCAGATGTTCAAAACATAAAGAAATCGCTCACTAGAATGTGAAAATACATTCTAAGTAAGTCAATTGAAAGCAATAATGCTAACAATGTCAAGGACTTGGAAGGTACTGGTAAAGCAATGTGGGAATTTATTTTCACAATATATGAAGCTTACTGGAACAATTTATTCATGGACAACAACAAGACAACTTTTAGAAACAAAGTCAAATCAAAATTCAATCCTCAAATCACCAAACCATAGGTTAACAACAAAGGAAAGAAAACAGCTAAACCTACTTTCATATTCCCACTTCCCCTACCCATTCCAGCAAAGTTACAAAAGGAAGTAAATGAAATCTCGAAGTATTTCAAGAAAAGTGTCAATTCCCCTTAGAAGAAGTCTTACACATAGGCTTTCTCTCAATTTAATTTGGCCAAATCAACCTCATCATCAAGAGTCGTAATGGACACCTTGAAAATCAAGGAAATATTCCCGAATCTTCCCAACAAAATGATCAATATGGTTCAAAAGATCATAAATGGTGACAAAGGCAAACAAAAACCCAAGATCAACATGACTACAAAAGGTCCTTCCTACAAGCAAGTTATCATACCCATAAATAACGAACTTGCAAAGAGATTCATCAAAGACTCAAGCATATATGTTATCAATTTAAACTATGCTCTTAAGAACATCTTGTCAAACACTATAGCTGATTTCATTTGCGCTGAAGACAAAGGAATCGTCATCACTACCAATAATGTTTCCTTACCCTCCAACTTACAGGAAATTGAAAAATATATAAAAAATTCTCTTACTACTAATGTGGAACAGATTTCATCTCTGAGACTCCCACAATCCAAGTCCTACCTAAAAATCGTAGGCATTCTATACATCAGCAAAAGAACAAACACATAATTATCATCTAATGAAATCATAAACATCCTAAAGAGCAATCACATATTTAACAACATTATTCTTGCATCCAAACCTTGAGTCATCAAAGTCTTGCCCAAATCTGATATATCTATAATCTGGATTAATATTTGAGACACTCAAAATGGGTCCAATACCAAGAAAGTAATCAATAGATGCTTCAATGTAGGAAGCTTTATCGCCATGGTTTGTGGAGTCAACACGAACCCGGATGTCCTGCAATAAAAGAATTGTTGGAAATGGAGGCACATGGTGGGAGTATGTTACATTCAAAGAGCCAAATGTGTTAAGTGTAATGGGTCTTATTTAACCTCTTATCATTGTCACTTTGCCTGGTGCTGCAAGGCTAATAATAAAATCAATTCTCCTAGATTAGAGATCAAGAAGAGCAAGCTTTGCCCTCACATGTTCAAATGCCTCAATTGTAAAGGTGATCATCAAGCTGACTCGAATGAATGTCTGTTCTGGAAACACTGCTTTAATAAAGAGTGGCATATCAAAGAATAATCTAAACTCTAGGAAACCAGGAAAAACTCAATTTGTCTAGCCATGAATGCCAGTGAAATATGATTTTGAAGGATTTAAAAAGATTTTCACAAAACATTCAGAAAAATAATTTTATTATTAATATGATCCTCAAAATCTACAACAACTTTGACATTATTTTTATCCAGGAACCATTCTGGACAACATTATGTTCCATTCCAAGCCCTTCCAACTACAAAGGCGATTCATTGGTGGGAGTCATCAATCACTCCAACTGGCTCACATTTGCCAGAGAACCTGATGAAACAAATAACTGCCCAAGAGTCATTATGTTTATTAATATCAGACTTTCCTCTTTTTGTTTTTGTTTTTGCAAGGATGTTATTGATCATGAAGACATTCTTTTAACCTTATTTTTCAACAATAATGACATTTTTTGGCTTATGAACATTTATTCAGACTCTTCTCATTCTGTAATAAAGTATCTCAAGGATACAAAATCTAATATTCAAAATCTCCTTGTTATAACTGGGGATTTTAATATTTGAGATTGTCTTTGGGACCCATTGTTTAGTCACCATTCTTCCATTAGTGATGATCTTTTTGTGATTGCTAACTCATTTAATTTAAGTTTGTCATATTCAATTAACCAAGTTCCTACTAGATATTTGGATAATGCCAGCAACTCAAACTCAGTCGTCAATTTAATGTTCCTCCATTGCAACTTCTCTAAACTGAACATGCATTCTATCTATCCTGAATGGCACCTCACATCTGATCATGTGCCTTTAACAATTACCATCCCTATTGTTAAAGAACATATTGTTACTCAGAAAAGAACTATCGCAAAGAACAGTGAAGAGAAAGATGAGTTCATTAAGGAGGTTATCACCATCTTTTCAAAGTTGGACATGTCAAATGTCTCAGATATACCCAAGTTAGAAAAAGTTGTATCAGACTTTGCTAATATTGTAGATTATACTTAGATAAAGTGCTCAAAACTCGCCAACATTACAAAGCATTCTAAAAGCTTGTGGAACAAAAAATGTAACAGTGACTTAGTGACTTATAGATCTTCAAAGAGCATAGAAAGCTGGAAGACGTTCCAGAAAACTGTCAAGAGTACAAAAAGGGAATTTTTCGATCTTAAAATTCAAGAAATTGCCAATAAGAAGTGAGGCCCTTGGAAGCTCATGAACTAGGTCAACAAGTGTAAACTCCCAGCCATTGAAATGATCAAATATAATAGTTGGCCTTGTTTAAAGCTAGAGAATCTCTGGCAAGCTCTTTACTTGTCTTTCAACACAGCTCAATTTCGAGAAATAGATGAAATGATACTCAACAAGATTGATTTGTTTCCTTTGTCTGAATGGTTGAATTTTTTGGAGGAAGAATTCATATATGCTATTGCCAATTGTAGTAACTCATTTGCACCTGGTTCCAACAAATTATTATGGGGATACCTCAAATGCATTATCAAAGATAAAACATGTTTGAAGAACATTGTCACTATTGCTAATGCATGTTTTGAATTAGGTTATTGGCCTAATTATTTCAAGAAATCAACAATGATTGTTATTCCAAAATCCAACAAATCATCATATAACTCTCCAAAGTTCTTCAGACCTATAGTTCTTCTTAATACTATGGGTAAATTAATTGAGAAGGTCATTGAGGACAAGCTTCAATTTCATGTTGTCTCAAACAACTTTATCCACCAAAGTCAACTAAGAGGCTTAAAGTTCAAGTCCACCACAGATGCAGACATTGTCCTCACCTATTTCATTTGTATAAGATGGATTAAGAACATGTCGACCAGCTCTTTAGCATTCAATATTGTGCAATTTTTCCCATCATTAAACTATTGTCTTTTAGCATTAATCCTAGGAAAAATAGGGTTTGATTCAAGAGTAGTCAACTTATTTTCAAACTATCTCATCAATAGAAAGACTAAGTACTTTTAGAACAATTTTTCCTCTTATCTTTTTGATGTGGGAGTAGGCCAAGGTTTGGCCCTCTCCTTTATTCTTTCTGCCTTATATCTTTCTCTGTTTTTTCATATTCTTGAAAAACATTTAAAAAATCTTGATTTAAAAATTTCCATTTTATCCTTTGTTGATGATGGTCTTCTCATTATACAGAGTAGATCTTTTCAAGTTTCTAATGCATGACTTTTTAGTAGTTACAATGTAGCTTCTAAACTCCTCTCTAAATTTGGTCTTTTTGTGGAACACTCAAAAACTGAAGTTTTCCACTTTTCCAGATCCCAGAGTGCCTTCAATCCTTTTTCCCTCAATTTATCACCAATTGGCAGTCCTTCTCTCATCCCAAAAGACACCTGGAGATATTTGGGATTTATTTTCAACCAAAAACTTTGTTTTTGTTAACACATTGACTTTTATGCCAATAAAGCAATTTCAATGGTCAAATATATGAAGATTCTTGGCAACTCAACAAGAGACTTGAATCCTCTGCAGAAACATCTCCTATACAGATGCTGTGCTCTTCCAATAGTTCTGTATGGGTTCTAATTATGGTATTATTCCAAAACCTCTCTATCATATCTGTTGAAATTATTAGGAAAACTCTAAAGGTATGTAGCATTATGGATAGTAGGGGCATTTAGAACTGCTCCATTATTTGGTATCGAAGCCATTGCCAAGCTCATCCTGATTCACCTTCATCTTCAAAAACTTAGCAGAAGATCTCAACTTAGAGCTCATGCTCTTCCTGCTAATCATATCCTCAGATTCCTAATGAAGTTCAACTCCAATATTCCTTTACATCTACACCACATTTCACTTAATTCCTTAACTAGGCATCAATACAGTCTCATCAAAGGCCACTTAGTTGACATGGATAATAGGTTCAACGAAGTCTTCCCTTTCTTCGATCCTCTAAATCCTGAATTTAAACCTGGTAATAGAATTATCAATAAATTTTCTAATCACTTTTCTTTTCATTTATTTAGTAAAAGCAATGACCATCTATTCAAAAATCGCATTCAACAGCTCAATAATTTAACAATTGAATCTTCCAATACTCTATCCAACACACTCATAATCACAGATGCTAGTGTCAAGAACAACATTACATCGTCTATAACATATATTCATGGCTAGTCATCAAAACTCTTTATCATGTGGTCAACATCACTAGCACTGAAGCTGAATTCTTTGCTATCAAATGTAACATTAATTAAGCAGCCCATCTCCAAGACATATCCAAAATCATTGTTGTCATGAACTCCATCTATGCAGCAAAAAAGATCTTTGACTCTTTCTCGCACACACTCCAAAAGTAGGCTGCTCTTATCTTTAATGACCTTATAAAGTTCTTCAGTTATAAGCAGGAGAACACAATTGAATTCTGGGAGTGCCCTAGCAAAAGTAATTAGAAGCTTCACAAAAATGTCAACATTGAAATGAAGTCATTCAATCTTACTTCTCTTTTCCCAAATAAAAATTCCTGGGATTTCAGTAAAAAAATCAGAATGTAATGATATTGTCAATATATGGAAGATAATGTTCCAAGCATCAGATCTAAAAGAAAGGAATTTCATGGATCTTGTTAACAGTAACAATAATATTTTAGAACCTACCTATAGTAAGAGCAGTACATGGCTTCAATACTTTGGCCATTCAAACATATTATGTGCTAGAGCCATTAGAGCAATAACCAATTATGCTCCCATATAAGAATATAGACTCTGATTCTTCCCAAATGAAGAGTTCAGTTGTCTATGTGGTCTCTATCCTATTAAAACGAGATGATACATCCTTCACAAGTGTAAAAGGTTTAACGAGTATTGGAATCCAAGAAGAGATTCAATTGCTCACTTTACTCAATTTTTGGATAGAAACCTGAGAGCATTTGCTTTTACAACTCTCTCTATGTAGTTAGATAGTTTTTATTTAAACTGCTAATATGTTTCTGTTTCTTTGTAGTTTTTTTGACTTGACTTTATTTTTGTTTTCATCCTTTCCTCTTTTCTTCTGTTCTTTTCTTTTCTTTTTCATGTAGTTTCAGTTGCTATGTATGTAGTTACAAAGTAGCTACCATGGTCTGCTATCATACACTGTGTAATAAATTGTTGATTTTTAAAAAAAAAAAACACAACTGTCATATAAGTCACAGTCACAAGTCATGATCACACAATCATATGATATATAAAATGATGTAGAAGGTTCTAAAAGAGTTATTATTGTACTAGAAACTCTATTAAGTTTTCTTATATTAAACCAATATAAGATTCTTTTGTTGACTTAACTCTTAGTCTTTAATTATAACAATTAAACTCTATTGTTAATAGTATATGAGAACTCAATAGAGTTCCTATTACAAAGTAGTTTACTTTATACATCTCTAAAGATTAGTCTGTATATATTTAACTTACTCTAAGTCTATAATTAAGTTTTTTTAGTAGTTTTTATAATATTCTACTAAGTTACCTAACTGTATAACTGTGACAGTGATATGTGTGATATTTATGTGATGTTGTGTTATATTCTTAGTTAAACCTAAAATAATATATAATATAACTATAGTATTAGAAATTCTTAGAGTAGACTTGAATATTTTCAACATCTTTCTCTATGTTATGTGATCATATAACTATAATTATAACAATTGTGACCAAACATGTGACATGTGTCACACATCTATCACACTTTGTGATATTTGTAAATATTATATCATGATTCTTTGTCTAAGTCTGAATAAGAATAACAAGTTACCAAGTGATAAAACACAGAAATGTGATCTGTGGCAGAAAAGACTACAGAAATGAAGAAGTACTTAGGACTAATGTGAGGCTCTTTTATTACTACAGAGGATAGATAGTCTTAGAACAGTCTATGTTATTCATGTTATTATCTTAGCAACTTCTATATCACATGATATTAGTTACATGTTTCCTTGTCATGTGATTTGGATAGTCTGATGGACATCAATGTACAATGTATGTATTAGCAAATGGGTATGAATAAGAAAGCAGGTCAGCAATCTTGGTCTTTAAATTTATATACCATGTGTCAAGATCGTTGATGAGAGACTTAACTTTTGTTTTTCGCTTTTTATTTTATTTTATTTTTCTTTTTTCTTTTCTTTTCTTTTCTATTTTTAGAACAACTTGGGTTAGGGTTTATCAGTCACACTGTCACATCAGTCACAAGTTAACGGCGTAGTCACAAGACTGATCATGGGACTTGGGAGAATGGAGTAGAAGGTTCTAGAATAAAGTGACGTCATACAGCATGAACAACACATGCTGGCCTCATGTCATACACATGGTTATTAGGGTAGGGTGCACAGTAGTGAGCACAGACCATGAGTAGTAGTATATAAGGTAGACTACTTTGTACTAGGAACTCTATTGAGTTCTCTTGTGTTACTCAATACAAGAGTTGTTTCATTGCT
>Ga0157364_1008480_pt1 | contig 10640 bp, 3 predicted proteins | sample AttsexASBM2_FD_111476 | JGI IMG/M metagenome (GOLD analysis project Ga0157364, IMG submission 111476) | Fungus gardens microbial communities from leaf cutter ant in Ribeirão Preto, State of São Paulo, Brazil - Atta sexdens ASBM2 | ecosystem: Host-associated > Fungi > Mycelium > Unclassified ... | reverse complement strand
CACACACACACACACACAAACACACACACACCCGCACAAAAGTATCTGTGTCCTCTATCTACACCAGCACATTAACTCTCTCATTTATAATCAAAAATACGAAATATGTAATGATTTTCTACAACACGCCATCACCTAAGCTTAAGTCTTAAGCCGTAAAAAATTGATCAATCACAATCGAATGTGAGAAGAATAATCAACTATGCTTGATTAGTTTCTTACAACTTAGACTCAACGGTAATAACTTTGTAGAAAGCCCATTAGAGAAAAATGTTATTTCATTTGAGTTTGAAGAAACAAATGTTATAATAAGCATAGTAAACACATTTTTATTATTTTATTATTATTATTATATTTATTTTTCCTCATATTTCGTATCTTTTTAAACGAAAGTACATATTTATTATCGTGCTGTTACAACTAAGACCACTACAATGACTGCATAATTAAAATGAGCTTTGTATTATCTTGAGAAAAATCCAGAAATATGTACAGGAGAACAGATAAATAATGAATAATATAATAGAGAAAGAAAGAGTAAAGAAAATCTACTAATAAATCCACAAAACAATGTCCATTAATTTTGATATATTTTTGTAAATGAAAAATAATCAATTCTTTTGTCCTCTTGCAATTTTTTGACTAATGTTAACGCATACAGTTTTAATACAATATGTTCCCTCATATTTTTCAGCATCGGGATCAGTAAATTTTCATCGCAAATGCTACCAACGATAATTTTATCGAGTTAAACTCTCTCGTGGAAATGAAACAAGGTAAAGACATAAGAAAAACGTGTCTAATAGGGTCGTAAAAGTACAATCGCACGTTTCGTGCAAACGTGAATTACCCAGTGACCTCAATACAGAGCACTTTTCGCGCGCGTTTCTAGTAAGCACGAGTAATATCGGTCAGGCACGGCTGTTCCTCTGTTAACTTTTAAAATATTGAGCCATTTTCAGTCATAAATAGACATTATGTAAAAAAACAGTTTTAAATTATAAATAAAAGTCAAATTTATTTCTTAAACAAATATTAGAAAATATAAGAGACAAAATAATAATTTGTTCACATAATGTTATGAAAAAAGTTATATACTCAATAAAACTTAGTATTACAATGTAATTACATCGATTCTCATCGAAAGTTTTCAGATATCCTTTAGAGAAAAAGTACTACCCTTAGCAAACACTTCTATGTTTAACAATTTAATTTTAGCTGTGCGTGAGTCCCCTCTACTCCCTTTTAAATCAATAAACTTAACTTTTTAATATGAATTGTATTTTTCTTCATCAAATTTGGATTTAGTATACACTTATTTTTTAATTTAATAATATTGTCACAGAATTTATTTTTCCTAGATTGAGGATTTAAGATTGGATATTAAGATTGAAGATTCTTAAGATTGATTGCACCATAAGAAAAAGCACAAATTTAGATATAAATAACTTTATATATAATATATAACCATATTTATAACTTTTTTAAGTAATATTAAAGTTTTAAGTAATATTTAAGATTTGTAAATAATCTTGCTGATGCATGTTGTTTCTATTCAAATGTTTTATACTTAAGAAGAGATAATAACATTCTGCATCGAAAAATATTATGATCTTCATCTACTTTCTAATGAATGTTTAAGTAATCTTAATATATGATATAAGAACTTAAAATCAATGACAGTCAATAATTACAGCAAAATTTATCAATTATTCAAAATATTTAATATTAAAAATCAAGAAAATAATGCTAAATAAAATTTTTGCTGAAAATCAACTCCAAAAGCTTTATTTTTAGGATGCATGTTGTTTCTATTCAAACAACAGGACACTTAATACAAGCATTATTAAAATTAAACCAAATGTCAAATATTATTAAAAATAGAAATCTGTAATAATACAGTATAATGCAACATGGTAATGTAATCTCTACTATATTACGATGCTGTATTATTACAGATTTCTATTTTTAATGACATTTGACATTTGGTTTAACTTTAATAATGCTTGTATTAAGTGTCCTGTTGTTTTGTTGAATAGAAACAACATGCATCGCCCTGGAAATAAAGCTTTTGGAGTCGATTTTCAGAAAAAATTTTATTTAGCATTATTTTCTTGATTTTTAATATTAAATATTTTGAGTAGTTGATAAATTTTGCTGTAATTATTGACTGTCATTGATTTTCAAGTTCTTATGTCATATTTTAAGATTACTTAAACATTCATTAGAAAGTAGATGAAGATCATAATATTTTTCGATGCAGAATGTTATTATCTCTTTTGTGGGTCACTTCGAGAAATAATATATCTCGCAAATTCTGAACATTCTTTAACTAGATCGTGCTGGAATGGAAAGTTTATGAAGGATTTATTTTCAAGTTTACGGAAGTTTACTAGAAAGAAATCTCTCTTTAGTACAGCAATCTTTCTCGCCCTCTCTCTCCTTCTCTTTGTCTCTATTTTTTCAAAGATAAATTCGGGACATTATAAAAGAACGATGCATTATTTTTAAAAAGTCATTCGTATTAAGTGATTACAAAATTGAAACAATCGGATCTAATTAATGAACAATCTTTTCAATTTTAATGGTAGTGAGAAAAAAACAACAGTAAAATTATTCTCCAACAGTAAAATTATTGTCACACTATTTTCATAAAAATGCATATCATTTGTTTAAAGAAAATCTCACTTTAAAATTAATATATTAAAATAAATTAATATGTGTGTCATATTTTTTACATGCTTTATTTATATGCTATATTTCTTCATAGTAATTTTTGAAACTTCAAATACGATTACTTCCTTAAAACTCTGTTTTAAGACATAAATCCTCAATTTAGACGCATTCAGAAATTTCCAAAGCGATCCCCGTGCAACATTGTCCGTAAAGCAATGCGAGGCTACGAACAATCGCGAGAAATTAGAGAGTTGTACATATCGGAAGCGAGTATTACGACACAATAGTTAGAATTTAGATTAAGAATAAAGATAGATTTGTGAGGATAAACTGTATTACACTTGCAAATCAAGTTTCAATGAAAATTTGAATAATATTTACTAAGAAAATAAAAATGGCACGATCAGATATGTGTCGATAAATGTATATAACAAAAATAAAATGCATAAAAAACGTCGATAAAAATCGAATAAACTTAAAACACGCGTGCGCGAAAATATATTTTAAAAATAATAAAATATATAAATACATAATATACAAATATATAAACAATTAGTATGAGTAGATTCATAATAATATATTTTAAGTAATTCAAATAATTTATTAAAATTTTAAATAATTTTTTTTGAAAAGCATTATAGATAATGTTAAAAAAATAAGACGCGATAATAATAAATTAATATACAATTTATCAACTTTAAAAAAACTGATAAGTAGCTTTCAGTCTAATAAATCAGTGCAATATTTAAATATTTATATATAAAATCCTTAATAAATAAAATTTGTCACAAAAAAGATTATTGTATAATGCAATATCTCTTAATGCAAATCTAATACTGTCATAGAGAATCGTATTTTACAAACGAGGTTCTGATTATGCAAGAGTATTAGACTGGTCTTCTAATTATCTCCTATGAGTCACTAATTACTGATAAAGCTGCGATAGAAATGCATTGTGCTAGCTACAACATCACCAGTATCCCATATTGTACAGTTAATTGCAACAGAAAAGCGATCTGCATTCTATCGAACGTTAGTGTGGCAAATCTCGGTACATTTATATCTGTCTATAATATAATAGAATTTCGGAAATTCGAATCATCAATTATACATGAATAATACATCAATTAATATATATATATATCTTTGTAAATACAAACTTTTATAATTTGAAAGTATTTTATTTCTTGTCTTCGCTATATCATATCCATTATTTTAGACTTTATTTTTATATTTAACAACTAATACTTAATCTTTTAATTTCATTAAAATATGAAAATATCTTTATTCTTTGCACTCGACATATTGAACTTTTGTTTTAATCTTCTTTTCATATTCACCGATTATACCGACATTTAAAAATAATGAAATTTACTTTGTTCATCTTTTTAAAAAAGTTAAATGTATTATACATATAGTAAATGGACTTTTTTTTACTCTTCTTTACATTTAATTTTACGTTTATGCCATCCATTTCAAATTTTAAAATGCCATCGTGTAATTTTTTACAGATAATTTATAATGCTAATTGGCACAGTAAACTGATATAATCTAATTATATGGCGCGAGTTTCCAATTATCGGTTGTATCGCGATAACGATCGATTCTTATATTACGTTTAACCGTTAAGTTAACAGAACCTTTGGTGACGATAAGTGATAATACTGTCTGATGAAACTAACTTGATACAACAGTAATATTGATCTTAAAAACACATTAAACTTTAATTACATCACATTTTCTGTGTGAGCATTTTCTCTGACTCTTTTAAGAAATTTTATTTTACATGATGTATACATAATACATATATTCATCAGTTATTGTATTAATTAATATTGTATTAATTAATAATATATTCTAAAATTATTATGTGTGTATTTTACTTTGCTTTCAATTTCTTCGGTAATAAAATATTTTATTTTATTATATATCTCATTTTTATGTAAAAACGTAGTAAAATATATATTTTTTACGTACGATATTATAGTAGAATATTAATTTTAAATATCTGTAAACGTATATTTTATTTGATAACATTTTACTACCTTCTTTATTTTTAAAAGAACTTAATCTCTCTTGATTATGAAATAATTTTAAGTAGTTAAAACCGTAGTTTATTAACCGGTCTCTACATAGAAATACTATTTAATGCGTAGATTTAAATGTGACTAACATTTTTAATTTCTCTTCCTAAAAAAAAGATTAAGTATGCATTAATCGCGTATCGTTTTAGCTGGTTAGTAATTGATCATTTTATTTTTTTTCCTCGTAATTTGAGAGTTACATCATGACTTTGTAATATTCCCCAAGTAGCACAGCAGCGCTTACAAAGCGTTAAAAAAGCGATTATATGCGCTTTTTTAGCAGCTTTGTTGATGCTTTGTAAGCGCAGTGTGCTACTTAGGTCTTTCACTCTTTTTATTGAAATTATTCGTCTCTTTTTTAATGAATTTCACTCAGCTATCTCCTAATTTAAAAAGAAGGAACTATGTTACTCACTCTGTCTGATTATCTTCAAACGTCAAGCTGCCTTCGGTATGCACATATTGCTTGCTAGGCTTCGCAGTGCCCTCCATAGTACGATAAGGGATAATAACGCGACCTCGGGCCCCACTATAGCGCACTACCCGCAGAGGATGCTGACCCACGCTCTCCACTAGTTCTACATCTCTCTCGGGAAACCCAAAAATGCCGCTGTGATCGTCATCCAGAATCATTACCGTTGCCAAGCTCGGCGAGACAAGCATTGCTGGTTGTGATACATTACTAAGCCTGAAAATTAGAAAACGGTATCATTAATTCGTGAAAAATTATATAATACTGACTTCAACAACAAAAATCGCTTTCACGAATTTGGCACAATAATAATATATAATTAAAAAAATTTTTCAAACAAAGAGATAATATTGTAAATTATAATCATTCATTTTTTAAACAAAAGTAAATATGTCAATTTTATATATATAATAAGCGTTATTTATTAATCGATTTTGCAATGACTAATAAATTTTTCACCTGTTTCACAAATTGACCTTGGATTGCACATATTTTAATTTGTAGCTCGACAAATCTTTTATTTTCTATCTAAACATGTCATTTGGGATAGAATACTTTAATCAAGTTCACAGGTAAGCTGGTCTATAATTTCAATATTTGTATTTCAATATTTGCCATTCAAAAGAGTATTCATCCAAGATTTTATTTTTATCTGTTAGTCTCGTTTGATATACAAAGATACTTTCTATCATTTCTTACTATTTAATTTCTTACTATTTAATTTCTTATATCTTTATAACAAGTAAGTAATACATGCAATTTTTATAATAGATATATATTGTACATATTGTAATACGTATATATAATTATATAAATTACATATAATTAAAACTTTTTCCTCAACAATATTATTTTATATCTATTTGATCTTTCACTTGTACTAAAAATTAATTTCTATTTTTATTAACTTGTATTAAATTTTCATATTTTTTCCCTTATATCTAAAAACACAGAAATAAAATGTAAATGTCCCTGTAATTCTGATATAATGCATTACCACATAATATAATATAACCATATATATACAATATCGTTCTGTTTTACTTTTCATTATTATAACTATTCACATGTGAGAAAATAGATTGTTAATGCCAATAAATGAGTCTTTAGAGTTTTAGAATTATAACACGTACGAAGATTATCAAGTTTTTCCTCGACCTATATCACTAATAATCGGTAGAACTCTTTATTACCATAATTGGTGCAGAAATACAATGCAATTTAACTTCTTTGTACTTTGTTATTTTTCTCCGATTTTTCTCTTGATCCGAATTATCAAGTACGTTTTATCAGTACTTTATTTTACTTATATATTTAATATCACATGCACGTGTGATTTCCGCGCGACCTAGCGATGCAATCTGACATGCGAAGTAAAGTTGCAAATAACAGAAATAAATAATCGGGTCACCTAGCCGAAACAACACGATCCTTTCCAAGCGTGAAATAGAGGGATCTATAGATTGTATGTAAAAAGACACACATGAATAGCTAAGGAAAAAAACGAGACCGAAAGAGATCAAAAAGAGAAGAAAAAAAAGATGAAATATATAGAGAAACTGAAATAGATTTAAAATCAACCATGTATCCATAATTTCACATTTCTCATATTAAAAGTATATTTTTATGTCACAAAACTATTTTATCGCGATAGAATTTTTTCTATATAAGCATATTGCTTTAATCCGAGGACCAAGTTTTATTTCTGTGACATTCGATAAAAATTTCAAACTCTTTGCATTTTTGACAATGTTAAGTAAAAACAAAGTACAAGGTTAAAAAAATGACGTTTAGATACATTAAATGTTTATAATTTGTATGCTATGTGCAAAAATTCTTCTGCGCTTTCCAGAAATTAATTTATAATTCAATTAGATATAAAACCATGACTTCTTGCAATTTTTCTGCGAAAAATGTTTGTCAACAATATATATTTTTAATAGTTATAAAAATTGTACAGCTTCAGTGTCATATATTGTGTACACAAAAAATATAATACATAGTCCAAAAGTTAAGTAATCGTTTTCCCATATCACTGCTATTCAGCTTTAGCAAACAAAAAATTTGTTTGTAAACAAAATGAAAAATATAACATAAAAGAAGTAAATATAAAATCTCATAGTTAATCTCATAATTAAATAAAATCTGTAAAATGTATAAAATATACGTGTGAACATATTTTTGTAATAAATTGTGTAATAAATAATAATTTATAAACTAATGTTAATATTAATTATTGTGTAGGTATATTATTATATATTTTAAATATATGATGTAAAATACATGAAATTGTATTAATAAATAAATAAAAATATTAAAAGATAAAGAGTAACATTAATAAAATAATTAATAGTGTTAATTTATTAAACATCAACGTATTAATTAATTGTTTTTTAAATTTGCTTTCTAATTGCTTTTTTCGTGTATCTCTATATCTTTCGATCAAACTTATATATTATATATAGTAGATTTTACAATGTAAAAAAAGAAGCATAAAATCACAACACAAATTATTATTAACGGTATGTCATATATTAAAATTCAACAATATTCATAACTTTTTAATTGTATTAAATATAGCCACGCTAATAGCCTCCCTTAATATCTTTCGTTAAATCAATCAATAACCGCTTATTTACTGATTAAATTGCAACTACCACTCGTTTGAAATCAATTGAAAGATTGCCCTTTCGTCGCTGATCAATGATCTTGTATGACTACAATGAATTATATCCAATATAGATATATTTTAAGAATTATGCTTTCTTTAAAAAGGAATATTGATGTAATTGCAGTTCTTAATCAGCATACGATAATTATATTGGATTCTTTACGGCGTTGCTTTTAATCTCTTGAAATAAATTATCGATAAAAATCTCAATATTCGAACTAAATCGAAATATATAAACATATTTTACGTTAATATTATTATATGAAAAAGGAAGAAAGAATAACTGGAAAAATATAGGATTCACCACAAATTAAATTTCGATGGATCAGATAAGTAGATGTGTAAAATTAAATCTCTCTTATTCTTTATTTAATTTCAGGTAGACTCTATTGTAGAAAATTGTAATTTTTTTATTGATATAAAATATAGTTATTCAAATATTAAAGTTAATACTTTCGAAATATTTCGCAGAAATGTGATATAAAACAATGAACCTTTGGTAAAAATAATGTCGATAGAAATAAAAAATCAATTTAAAAAGTATACCATTTCATAAATATCTCATGTTGAACAAAAAATAGATAAAAATAAACAATAAAAGCGAAAGCGGTTATCAGAACACAGTTAGAGATTATTATTAAAATCTTACATAAGTATCGCAATCACAATTGCATGATTATAATTGCGGTTACGATACTTGTGAAAAATTTTAACAATAAATATATAAACACTGCGTTCCGACATTGGCTCTCATTCGCTATTCTTATCTTTTTTTTTTTAACTGATATCAATATCCTGACCGTTCTGATAACTTTAATAAAGCAATTTATAACAATTTTAAGCTATATCTTTTTGATAATGAAAAATGCAAGAAGTGTCAGAATGATATAATTTTTTAATTATTAGCATCATTAAGTCTTATACGAATCTAAAATAATATAATAGCTTCGTATAAATTATAAACTTTGTAATTTAAATTTTATTTAATACAATGTAATTTTCAGTAATTATATGAATAATACATCAAATTAACAATAATATTAAACTGTTTTTTATTTTTATCTTTGCACAATTCATTGTATATCTCCATTTTTATTGATAATACTAACTGGAATGACATTTTATTTTTATTATTTTCCTCATTTCCAGCATTTAACATACCTTAAAATAACGACCTTAATATCTCTTTGCTAAAATTGTTCGAATTTCTCTAACATTTTATATATTCTATCATCATAAATGTACACAAAAAAAAATGATTATCACTAACCTCACATAAAAATGTTCATCCTCCTCGAACAACTCATCATCGATAACTGAAAGCTTGATAGTCTTCATGGTCTCGCCAGGCTCAAAAGTTAGAGTGCCCTTAGCACTCACATAATCAGATCCCGCTTCAGCGGAGCCATCTTCGGTGCAGTAATCTACAGTGCAGGGTCTGCTGAGATCACCTCCAGCCCTGGAAACGCCCACTTCAAAAGTCCCAACGTTCTCCATCACAGTATAATGACCAGGTTCGAAAAATACTCTCATGGCGTTGACATGTTCGATATCGATACTCTCCGCTTCAGCTTTCTGCAACTCGGCCTTGACCTCGCTAAGGTCGCTCTGCGCTCTTTCGCTGATCTTCCTACTGAGGTTGCCCGCGCCTACCATCTTCCTCGTAGCCTGCACCCTATAAAAGGCCCTGCTCTTAGGACCTTTTCCCAACACTTCCTCATGAGCCATGACTTCCAATTGTTCCAAAGCCAAAGTAGGGTACTTTTTACGCAATTCCTTTAACGTATTGATGTAATCTCGCCGAGTTTGTTCGAACTCTCTCGCTTCGGGGGAATCGCCGTCGGCTAAGCGGTCTACCATGCCATGAAAACCATCTTGCTGAGGCTTGATATCCAGCTCCACCCCCATCTCGGAATCTCCAGCCTCCGCCTGCACGATTACACCTCGCTTGTTCATTCGGTAACCTTTGTGCAGATACTTGTAAATCAACAATCGTCGATCAGCAACGTAAGCCGTCAATACTGTGGCTGGGAAGAAGGCGAAAGTCAAGATGCCTTCCCAGATCTCCAGTACACCGGGACTGGAAACCGCCAGGATAACGTAGAGCCATACGTAGGCGAAGATGCTCCAAGTGGCGGTGACGAAGAAAACGCGCAGATGTTTTATCTTCCGGGTCTCACCATTGGGAATCACAAAGACGCATAAGGAAATGATAACAAAGAGATTGTAAGCGGCGGAGCCAACGATCGTGCCCGGGCCCAGCTCACCCGCTTGAAAGTTCTTCGCCCAAATCTCAATAATGGACAGCAAGATCTCAGGAGCACTACTGCCGAGCGCCATTAAAGTCAGATTGGCTACCGTTTCATTCCACACTCGCACCACGATGATCTGCGGCTCCCTCCCATGACGACGCACCACCAATTCTTTCTCCTTGGACGTGATCACCTCGATGGCAGCCATAAAACGGTCGCTAATGATCGACACGCCGATGAACAGATATAACAGCAAAAAAAAGTACACCAGACCCCGGAAGATGATGTCGATTAGATGCAAGTTGTTCTCCGGACGCCAGAGCGGTATCACTAGGCCCGGTTCGCAGCGCACCGAGTAGTTCCCAGACATATTGTCAGAGTTGTACGCAAAAGTTGTATGCGGCTGGAACTTGACGCGGTAACTTTCTTTCAGCAAGTTACTTGCCGTCTCTTCGGGAATAAAACTCCGCGTGGAAAAATCTCGT
>Ga0157364_1008479_pt1 | contig 10640 bp, 12 predicted proteins | sample AttsexASBM2_FD_111476 | JGI IMG/M metagenome (GOLD analysis project Ga0157364, IMG submission 111476) | Fungus gardens microbial communities from leaf cutter ant in Ribeirão Preto, State of São Paulo, Brazil - Atta sexdens ASBM2 | ecosystem: Host-associated > Fungi > Mycelium > Unclassified ... | reverse complement strand
TCTTTCTTTAGTTTCAGTAAAAATTCTCCTACCAATTCAAATTTTACTTCTTTTGCTTCTAGATCTTCTAATACATTCTCTTTCTATATATCTACTGATCCTCTCTATACATACAACAATACCTATTTGTCAAGATTGTTAACGACGGACTTAACTTTTATTTTTTGTTTTTCATTTTATTTTATTTTTCTTTTCTTTTCTATTTTTAGAACAACTCGGGTTAGGGTTTATCTGTCACGCTGTCACATCAGTCACAACTTGATGGCATAGTCACAAGACTGATCATGGGACATAAAGGAAAGAAGTAGAAGGTTCTAGAATAAAGTGACATCATACAATATGGACAACACATGTTGGCCTCATGTTATACACATGGTCATTAGGGTAGGGTGCACAGTAGTGAGCACGGACCATGAGTAATGGTATATAAGGTAAACTACTTTGTACTAGAAACTCTATCAAGTTCTCTTGTATTTCTCTAATACAAGAGTTGTTCTTATTTCCAATCCTAAGGAATAAGTTCATAACACCATTGAATTTGCTTCTCTACTGTGACTTTTCTCATTTTCATTTTTAAAAATAACCTGCATACTATAATAATAAAACCTCCTACTTTTTCTGTTTTACCACTGAACACTGGTGGATTAGCTACTTCTACATTGGGCTTTGTGTTGGGTCCTTTTGTTGCACTTCCTCCTACTACCAGTAATGCTTGAATTTGTGCCTACATTGTTGCAAGCTGCTTCTGCTATTGGCAGATAATCTAGTGAAGATTGTTTTGATTTATAGTAAGGTTGTTATAAGGAGATGAGTTGATGTGTGATGGTGGTATTGAAGATAACAATGTGTAAAGTAGTAGTAGAGAGGAGTTGGTGTTAACTTTACTCTCTAATTTGTATTCTAAGCTTGCAATAATCTCTGTAAGTGCTAGTAGGTTCTTTTCTTGTCTCATCTTATATCTTTTACTAACTACTTCAACTACTAACTACTGTCCTAAATAAATATAGCATTGTGGGGAATGTTGTTTGGAACTCCATGAGATTGATGAGAAGTATAGTGTCTAGTCCTTGGGTTGATAGGTGATTATATAACCACTGTAAAAATGATCAAAGATAGATGGTAAGTTAAGATTCAATTTTTTCACTATATCCTAGCAACTCATAGTAAAGATTAGAAAAGAACTAAGATACCACATGTTATAACTTAAGTCTAAGTATAGTATTACAATTGATATCTCCTGAATACAGCATGAACTTGGGCAAAGGGTAATGATGACATGATTGGCTGTGCTGCAAGTATCTTAGTCAGCACCTCATGTAGTAGGTGCAACATCCTTACTTTAGCCTTATGGACTATGACTCAATTTCCTCATGTACTATAGATGCTTTTCTCATGGGATATTCTTATATATAGTATAGATACTGCTCTGTGTTCCTTACACTTTACCAATTGTACACATCTCTCATTCTTCCTCAAGTCTTTGCCTAAGTTGCAACCTGAGCCAAGTCTAAGATCATAATATTTGGTAAAGTGTCATCAGGCTCATCTTACAAAAGAGGTGCAGTGAAGAAGAAATCTACAGACAAGACAAAACAGTGTGGTAGAATCCACAAACAGACAAGATGGCACAACAAAGCTCAGACACTATTAAAGCATTGGAAGAAATACTTGGATCATTGAGAATCACCAAAGATAATGTGTCAAACCAAAGTACAGAACTAGCAATGCCAGAAACAGAAGGAATATCAATAGCATCAGTACCAGCAGTATACAACAAGAACATACCAATAAAGAACATGATCCCAGATCTAGGATGGTTTGATAGAGACAGAACAAAGTCCTAAGACTGGTGGAGGGGAATCAGACTATTCCTCAAGAGCAATAGAGTAGTTGCAGCAGATAACAAGATCACTGCAGTGCTAGCCTGGCTTAGGGGGGGTGTAGCAAAAATTTATGCACAGAAGAAGATTGATGAACTGGAAAACATAGAGGATATCCAGGACTGGAAAGAATTTGTCAGGGAAATCAAGACAGTGTTTAGCAACAAGAGCAAAACAATAGATACAGAATGGAAGATTAAAATATTCCAACAGGGCAAGAAGCACATTGCCAATTTTATGATTGAATTTGAGGCATTAGCTATGAAGGCAAAAACTGGTGATATATATACTATATTCTTATTGAAGAAAAACATATGAGCAGACATTATCAAGACTATACTAGGATACACACCAATGGCAGCACCTGATACACTTAAAGAGTGAAAGGTAGCAATTACCTCAGTAGAGCAGGGATATGAATCTACAGAAAGTCAACATGACTATAAAATGGGAACTAGAACAATGTTTGGAGAATGAGGAATACCCATGAATATTGGGAAAGCTTGAGATAACTTTGATGAAAATAGAAGACCAAGATGTTTCAACTGCAATGCATATGGACATATGGCAAGAGAATGCAAGAAACCAAAGAAGGAAAAAGAGACGAGAAAATGCTACAAGTGCAACAAAGTAGAACACTTAGCAAAAGATTGCAAGTCCAAACAGAAAATGAAGATCAGGAGAAACCAAGAAGAGTTAGATGAATCAGATGAAGAAAAGAATGATAAGAAGAAGGGTTTTGTCAAAGATTTGAAGTAGGTACAATATAACAAATCTTTATACATAGTAATTCTCAAAATCAATATATTATTCCAAATTAACAAAATAACAAAGTAAGAGAACTAAATGTGCAAACCAACATCAAAACAAAAACAGAAAAGGAATTGCGACTACAAGCATTGGTGAATTCTGGTTATACTCATACTAGGATTGATAAACAACTAGTCAAGGAAGAAAAAATAAAGATGAAACCCATGGACAGATCATTTGAAGTCTTCAATGCAGATGGAACAAAGAATGGAGAAGTTACTCAATTTGCACTATTGAAAGTGGATGTTATGAACTAAGATCCTTAGGGTTGGATAATAGAACAACTCTTTGTATTGAGTAACACAAGAGAACTCAATAGAGATCCCTTTACAAACTAGTCTACCTTTTATACTACTACTAATGGTCCATGCTCACTACTGTGCACCCTACTGTTATGGCAACCACTAGACACAAAGTCCAACGATCATACAACGAGCAAATCTCTTAAGGCGGATATCTAGTGGGGATTTCACAAGAGAACTTGACAAGGAGTCTCTGCTAAATTAGCATCCTATATATACTAAATATATCTGGTCTGTGCTACAACCTTATGTCTGCCTTATTTCCTACTCAAGGCCACTATGTTGCATATATATGCCCTGACATCATCTTCTAGATCTTTCTACTATGTTCTAGGCTTATGACATCACATCATGTAACATGTCATGTGACTGCAATGTCACGTGCCTCTTCATCGTCACTAAAAAGAAAAAAAAGGAAAAACAAAATTCTTATAAAGTCAGAAAATAAAAGAAAAAGAAAATAAAAATTGTCCATGTCCAAAGCATCTCATAACACCTACCCTAAATGACCATGTGTAGAATATGAGGTCAACATGTAGTATCCATATTGTATGACATCATTTATTCTAGAATCTTCTACTTTGTTCTCCCAAGTCTCATGACCAATGTTATGATTATACCATTAGATTGTGACTGATGTGACAGTGTGACCAATCACTTCTAACCTTAACCCTAGTGGTTCTAAAAATAGAAAAATAGAAAAATAAAACAAAATAAAAATGAAAATGAAAAGTAAGATAGAGAGAACCTAAGTTCACCATTTGTGAACTTGACAGTGGAGATCAATAGACATAAGGAACAAATTGACATGATAGTCACAGATTTAAATAGCATAGATATGTTCTTAGGATATAACTAGTTGGTGAAGCATAACCCAGAAGTAGACTAGAATAAAGGAACAATGAACTTCATAAGGTGTCCAAGGACATACAGAACAAAACACTGAAATATATCATTTACCCCAAAAAATCAAAGGACACAGGCAAGGGAAGACAATGACAAAGGACAACAAGAAATAGAAAAAGAACTGGATCCAACAAATCCAGAAAACCTCCTAGACTACATTCGACCCTTTACACACCTTTTCAACAAGAAGAAATTTGAAAAGCTACCAGAAAGAAGAGAATGGGACCATGAAATCAACCTAATAGAGGAAGCACCTAGAGAACTCAATGCAAAAGTCTATGCCATGACAATAAAAGAAGATGAAGCATTAAATTAATGGTTGAATGAACAATTGAAAGCAGGATTAATCAAGGAATCAAAGTCAAGATATACAGCACCTTGTTTTTACATTCCAAAGAAAGATGGATTCCTACAGTTGGTTCAAGACTATTAGAAGTTATTGACAAACTGGAGGAAGCCAAATACTTCAACAAGTTGGACTTGATTTGGGAATACAACAATGTTTGGATAAAAGGAGACAAATGGAAAGCAGTCTTCTTAACAAATAAAGGGCTATTCGAACCTCAAGTAATGTACTTTGGACTGTGCAACTCCCCAGGAACATTTCAATGGATGATGAACAGTATATTCTGAGAACTACTACATGAAGAAGTATTGGCCAATTATATGGATGACTTCATGATACCGGCAAGGAATATGAAGGAGCTTGAAGAAAGAACAGTCCGATTTCTCAAAATTGCAGAGAGACATAATTTATGTTTCAAATAATCCAAATGTGATTTCAATATAGAGGAAATACCCATCTTAGAAGTAGTCATTGGAAGAGAACAAGTTCAAATGGAGACCAACAAAGTCAAGGTAGTCAAGGAATGGAAAACTCCTACTAAGATAAAGAAAGTAGAAAGCTTTTTAGGGTTCACCAACTTCTACAGATGGTTTATAAAGAACTTTAGTTATATGGCAAGACCTCTTAATGAACTCAAAGGAAAAAAAAATGGAAATGGGAAGAAGAACAACAGGAAGTGTTTAAAGAATTAAAGGAGAAAATAACAAGTTAACCAGTTCTTGCTCTTCTGAAAAGAGAGGGAAATTTTTGAGTGGAAACTGATATATCAAGACATGCAATAGAAGGAGTCTTATTACAAGAACAGAATGGCAAATGAAAACCCATCATATTTTTATCAAGAACAATGCAACCTGTCAAGATCAAAGAATGTGAACTTAGTTTTTTCTTCATTTTATTTCTCATTTTATTTTCCTTTCAATTTATTTTTCATTTTTCTATTTTTAGAACTCTGGGGTTAGGGTTAGAAGTGACCAGTCACAACATTGATCATGGGACTTGAGAGAAAGAAGTAGAAGGTTCTAAAAGAAGTGATGTCATACTGTATGGTCACTACATGTTGATCTTATACTTTACACATGGTTATTTAGGACAGGATGCACAGTAGCTAGCATGGACCATCTGTACAAGTATATAAAGTAGACTATTTTGTAAAGAACTCTCTATTAAGTTCTCTTGTGTTTACTTTAATACAAGAGTTTATCCTTTTATCCAATCCAAAGGATTTAAGTTCATAACACAACTGGTAGAATGAAACTATGAGATATATGACAAAGAATTACTTGCAATAGTGGAAGCTATTACAAAATGAAAACAATACTTATTGGATGCCATAGAGAAATTTGAAGTCTGAACAGACTATGAAAATCTCAAGTATTTTTAGGAACCACACAAACTTAATGGAAAATAAGCGAGGTGGTATTTGAAATTACAAGACTATGATTTCATACTATGACACATTTTTGGAAAGACAAACACAAAAGCTAATGTCTTATCAAAGAAAGACCACATTGATATCACAGAAGACAATAAAGATGTACAGATGCTCAAGGATGAAATGTGGACAAGAAGACTAATCATGCCAGAAATAAAAATGATATAAAGAAACCAAGTGGTAGAAGAAACCACTATATTGGAAGAAATACAATGTAATAGAATGAAAGAACAAGAAGTATGCAAGGAATTGGAAAATGAAGATGGACAAGCATGAGAAGAGAATAGAATCATCTATATAGATGGGAGAATCTATGTACCAAACAGCCAGAAAATCAAAGAGAAGATACTTCAAGAAAATCATGAACTAGTGGACATAGGACATCCAGGACAACAACAGATGATAGACTTAATCAAAAGAAACTACTGGTGGCTAGGAATCAAGAACAATGTTAAAATATATGTCCAAGGATGCTTCAAATGTCAACAGAATAAAGTACAACACATGAAGAGAACAAGAGAACTATATCCTTTGAAAACACTAGAAGGCCCATGGAAAGAAATCAGTATTGATATTATTGGGCCATTACCAAAATTGAATAGAAAGGACACAATAGTGGTCATCATGGACCGATTTACAAAAATGATTTGACTCAAGGCAACAACAATTAATGTATCATTGGAGGAAATTGCAAAAATTTACCATGATAAAATATGAAAACTATATGGAGTTCCAAGAACTATTCTTAGTGATAGAGGACCTCAATTTGCATCAAGGTTTATGAAAGAGCTTATGAAGGCATTGAGAACTAAATGGATGTTATCAACTGCTTATCACCTTCAAACAGATGAACAAACAGAGCAAATTAACCAGGAGATTGGCACCTTCTTGAGACACTATATTAATTACCAACAGGACAACTAGACAAAATGGCTAACAGTGACAGAATTCCAATATAACAACAAAAAAGATGTGGCCACAGGACAAATCCCATTCGAACTTAATTTTGGATGTCATTTATGGAAAGGGGATCTAACTATACAAACAGAATTTCCAAAGCTAGAAGAATTCTTGATTGGTTTACAAAAGAGTTGGGAAGGAGTGACCAAAATAATGGGAATAGCCAAAGAAACAATAAAAAGGCAATTTGACAAGAAGAGGTGAAATCTACAAGAATTAAAGGAAGAAGAGAATATATGGCTGGAGGCAAAAAATATCCATTCGAATAGACCTTCAAAGAAGCTAGACTAGAAAAGATATAAATCTTTTAAAATCTTGAAGGCAATTGGACAAGAGGTGTTTCAGCTCAAACTTCTAGAAGAATGGATGATACATGATGTATTCAATGAAGACCTGTTAATATGATGCAAAGAACTACACTACAAAGGTCAACACATGGAACCAGTACTACTTCCAGACATTAATGAAGAAGAAGAATATGAAGTGGAAGTAGTAGCCAAGAAACTCAACCACATACAAAAACAGTAGTTGTTATATCTAACTAGGTTTGATTTCAAGCTATACCACCATCTCAGGATGTTATTGGGTAAGTTTAATGCCTTATCTTAGAGGCCTGACTATAATACTAGCAATACAAGGTTCTTTTCATTGACCAACTCTAAGGTCTTTGATTTGTAACACTAGAGTTTCTATATCTTCTAAAAAGTGTTACTACTTCTCAAAAGCTTAGATAACTGCTAGTATCTCCTGATTATGGATCTTGTAATTATGTTTAACCATAAACAATAACTTACTAAAGAAAATAACCATTAGAATCATGAGTAATAGACTACATTTTATTTTATCTTTGTTTTATTTCTTATTTTGGAATTTAGGATTAGAATTAGTGTAATATTATATGTCACAGTCACAAATTTTCACATAATGTGACTGAATGTCATACATAAGTCACAGTTATATGGTTATATAATCATATGTTGTAATCAAACATAGTAAAAGCTTTTAAAAGAAATAATATTACTATAATATATTTGATATATGTTGACTTTAAGTTTTCTTATGTAAACTCTTATACAAGGTTCTTTTTCTTCTTAATCTACTCTAAGGTCTTAAAATTGTAACAGTAATAGAATACTACTTGTCATTATGTTTAGACTGCTAAGACAAGACTACTTTTGTAACAGAATCCAAACTATCTGTTTTGACTCTAAATAGTGCTAAAATATCAAGAGGAAGCATCAAAAGAAGGGATGGAGAACTCAATATCTAGTACACTAAAAGGGTTACAGAAACAAACATGATCAATGGATAGCAGAAACAGGGTTGTCTTATGCAAAAAAGATAATAGAAGACTATTGGACGAGAATTTCAAGTCAAAATCTATAAAAGAGAAGGGTAAAACCTCATTTTGATAACTCAACACCTAACACTCAAACAATATGTCTTACCAAACTATAACCTACTTGACTGCACCTACCCCACCAAACCCATATGTGACCAGAAAACTCAACAATATGGATAAAGCCAAGATGATGAAGGAGGAGAGGAATGATTGGACGAAGAGTTATCACAAAACATTGAAGGAACTGGAGATGATAATAGATGTGCAGAGATAAGTAAAGGATATAATAAAGATAGTGGCGGAAACCAACATGATAATTGCAGAGATGGAAGATACAATTCTGAAGGCCAGCACTAACAATCAGGTTATAAACATGACAAACATCATAGTGGTGTCTGAAGATTTAAGATACCTAATTCAAAGTGATATAGAAAACCAAGTCTTTCAAATTCAATGGATGCTAGCAGACAAATTAGACACCTACAAAGGAAAGAGAAATATATATGTAGATAATAATATTCAAGAGATACAGGAGTTATTTAAAGAAGAGGAAATTAGAAAAGAGGATGGGAGGATTGAAGACAAAGAAGTCATATTGGTCAAACCCTATAAGATATCACAATCTAAGTTATCAACATCATCATCATCAACAAGCTTTATAATGGATGAAGTTGAAAACCTCCTCAAGTACATGAAGTTTGTTCAAAGTCCAACACAAACCAGACTATTCAGACCACTGCCACATTATCAATCCCTCAAATCTGGAGATAAACAAGATCACAAGTTTTGGAAAGAAATTGCAATGGCTCTAGTAGACTAAAAGTACAACACAGAAACAGCAAGGAATGGTTATCCTATCATCATGTTTCAAGGAGGTCTACCACATGAACCATACTTCATAGCAATTGACAACAGGAGACAGATAATCATTGGCCCTAGCAAGAAAACAGTGGCTACATATGTGGTAGGAGAATTGGATGTCTTGGTCTAATTCATGAGGACATGAATGCTAAAACAGGAGTATTGTTACGATCAATATCTCCTGAATGTAGCATAGACTTGGGCAAGGGATAATGATGACATGATTGGCTGTGCTGCAAGTATCTCAGTCAGCACCTCATATAGTAGGTGCAACATCCTTACTTTAGCCTCATAGACTATGACTCAATTTCCTCATGTACTATAGATGCTTTCCTCATGGGATATTCTTATATATAGCATAAATACTGCTCTGTGTTCCTTACACTTTACCAATTGTATATAGAAATAAAAAAACAATCTTGTATTAGTTAACATAAGAGAACTTAGTAGAAGAGTTTCTAGTACAAGTAAGTCTACTTTATATATCTCTAATGTATAGTCTGTATGTACTCTACATCTAACTTATTCTAAATATTATGAGTTATATATATAAAAGTCATCATATTATAGAATGTATGATATCACACTTAGATGTTATATAACATTATGACTGACCTGTGTATCACATCATTCCTTTTTACTAAGTCTAGACTAAAAAAAGAATTAAAAAGAATTAAAAGAGAAAAATAAAAAAAAACTAAAATAATAGGAGAGAAATAGGAAAGAAATAGGTTCACTATTCATTATTCTAATACTACAGATATATACTTTTACTTGACATAACAAATGCTGTATACTCACTTCTATCAAATTATTTGATAAAGTAGAGTGTATTATGATCTTGGACTATTATACCATACAGTAAGTCCTTATCCTTGTTAACAACAGCCAAACTGTTTCTAAGACTTTGTAAGTCTAATGTTTATAACTCTGACAATAGCTTAAATGCATGGTCATTAATGATCTCTCATCCTAAGACTGATATCAAATATTTTACAGAAATAAATACTAGTATTCTAATACAAGGTAAAATAGAAATTATAAAGCTAATCTCATATTCTCTTTAACATAGTAGCCTTATTTTTATAAGGCTACTAAGAAAAGTTAAGGGTGTTTTGAACCAAGCCCATTGCCACATAGTTATCCTGAATCTATTTGTGATACTTCTCTTACTTCTTCTCCCAGATAACATACTTAGATGAGAGTATATCATCATCATCATCTAAATCCACATAACTAGTAACTTGAGAAACAGAAGCAGTAGTAAGAGTGGCTAACATTAATGCCATTACAATAGTAGTATGTCACATTCTGTTTTCCAACTACATTTATCCCAACCTATAAATAACCTCCTCTCTCTCATTGTTGTGGCAACCACTAGTTACAAAACTAATAGAGGCACAAGCAATAAATCTCAAGAATAGATATTATTGTAGGGATTACAAGAGAACTTGACAGGGAGTCTCTGTTGAATTGCTATCCTATTTATATAATTTACAGATGGTCTATGCTACCAATATTTAACTCTACCCTAAAGTTCATGCATTGTTTATAAGTATACTATATGTTCACTATGAAATAAATATGCTGTTAACATACTCCTTAACATTATTCTTCTAGTTTGCTCTTGTCCAGTCTAGGCCTATGATCTCATATCATGTGATATGTCATGTGACTGCAGTCATGTGCCTCTTCATTGTCAATAAAAAGAAAATCAAAATCAAAATCAAAAGAAAAGAAGTATTAAATTAAGAAAAATAGATAAAAGAAAAAGAAAAATGTTAGTGTCCAAGTACACCAT
>Ga0157364_1008478_pt1 | contig 10640 bp, 13 predicted proteins | sample AttsexASBM2_FD_111476 | JGI IMG/M metagenome (GOLD analysis project Ga0157364, IMG submission 111476) | Fungus gardens microbial communities from leaf cutter ant in Ribeirão Preto, State of São Paulo, Brazil - Atta sexdens ASBM2 | ecosystem: Host-associated > Fungi > Mycelium > Unclassified ... | reverse complement strand
GTTTTTTCGACGCGGAATTCGTACGCTACCCGAAAGATGGGAGAAAGTAGTGGTCAGCGATGGACAATATTTTGAATCATAAATGTATAACCAGTTTTTTACAATAAAGCCTCGAATTTCGGAAAAACGGCGGAAGCAAAATTGTACATCTAATATATTTATAAATATTAGTAAAAATTGTTTTAGTAAAATAAATGTATGTATATTTTATAAAATATAAATATAAATATTATTAATTTTTACATTAAATACGATAAAAAAAGCCAAGATCGGTCAAATTTTAGATGTTACAAATAATACATTATATATTCTTTTATTGAATCAATTTATTTCAGATATAATTGCAAACCGATAACATTCGGTTTGCAATTATACAACACAATCATTCTGAAACGCTAATAATCCCTCCCTAAATTAAATTAGAAAGAAAAAAATTTATTGTGAAAAATATTACCTCAGCCAGGATAAATTAATTAAATTTTATTTTAGACTAATCACCAGTACAACAGTTTACTACTACTGGTAATTAAAGTATTATAATTAATATATCAAATGAAAAATTGATAATTGACGGATCGATTCTAATCGTCCCACATGTGTACACATTTCGATTTTTAAAAGAAGTGACTGGAAAATGATAAACCATTTCCAGAATTCAAATTTCATTTATATTTATATTATATAAAAAAATATATGTATTTAGATTAATATATGAAAGATATAATACTCTACCTTCACATATGGACATTCAAACTCTGATATTAAAGAGCCCGCTCTGGAGAAGACAGCTACATGGAAACGATTACCATGTGAATCCCCAATTAATACATCTCCTGCATCACTAATATCAATCCCGTTCGGGAAGTTTGTTACATTCTCACAGCCAATGCGACGCAGGAATTTACCCTCTTCGTTGAACACCACAACACAATGTCCTTTAAAGTCGCAAACAAAATATTCTTTGCCTAAAAATTTTATATACAATTTGATTATTAATATTATAAATTGCAGTTTGTCCAAGTTATTGACGAGCATAATTAATTATATTAATTATAATTTCATTGTAAATATTAAGAGTGATAAAGTGTGCTTACCACTAATAGCAATATCACTTGGTTCTCTCATATAGTCACTACAATCAAACCACCTCAAAAGATCTCCTGTATCACTGATTACGAACACAGTTGGCGACACACTGTCAACAGCCACAATATGACCTTGACTGGTAACAGCTAGGCCAGCTACGATATCGATGTAACGAATAGCGATCTTCTTTATAAAGTGGCCATTCTTTGTAAATATCTGCATTCGAGATCGTTCATTTCCACGATCACATACAACAAATTTGCCATTATTTCTCATAACGGCTACTTTCCTAGGATACCATAATTGTCCCTCTTCTTTACCAGGAACACCAAATTGAAATTTGAAGGTACCAGTCTTATCAAAAATCTAGAATTAATATTTATATTACGTTAAAATTTATATTACGTTTATATATACTTTATATATAATTTTTTAAAATACTTATTTGTGACATGTATCATTATGAAGTATATACCTGAATTCTATGATTATTTGTGTCTGCAACGATAATATCCTCATCAGTCCCCAGACAAAATCCATGAGGCGAATTAAATTGCCCTTTACTGGGACCTAATTGTCCAAACTTGCTTCGGATATGCATAGGCGTTAATTTTGTATTCTGGGTTCTTGGATGAGCAGGATAATTCCCTGTTCCTGATCCAGTTACGTGATTGGCAACAGTATTTCCTACTACAGGCATATTATGCATAGAATCACCTATTAAGTCATCTAAAAATAAAACATCAATATTGGTAAACATATACAGTAACTAATATACAAGATATTTAATATTGAGAAAAACTTTTTTCTTTTAAATCCTTTATATCTTTTGTTAAGATATAATAACTATGCAAAATGTATTGTATTATGTATAAAATAAGCAAATTTTGATTTTTTTTTTCTGAATAATATTAACATGTATACACAAAAATCGGAATTATCTTACCAGCACCCTGTGAAAGTATCGGCGAAGTGGAAGAGGACAATGATTGAAATCCTCCATTTAATAGACTATTGGCAGCCAAAGGACCCAAATTTGGGGTATCTACAATGGCTGGTGAAGGTCCACGTCCCAATACTAATCCACCACCACCATTAATGGTGGTATTTCCAAGATCTGCAGCAAAGCAATAAATATACAGTAAGCAGAAATATAATAATATATATTTTGTTAATCTTTTAGTATATACTAATAATTCTATCAATATTTCAGGGACTAAATAATATGTATTTATACCTATTATATACCAATTATTTTCTTTCAAATTAAACTTTAGAATAATAGAAAATAGAGGTAATGCTAAATCCGATTTTAATTTTATCTTTCAAAAGTTGTATCTTATGAATCCTATCAAAAACTTGAAAATCAAATTTGCAACTTAACTCGGTTAATTTATTTGTCAAGTTAAAATTTTCTAAAGAATACGATACTTCAATCCGAGTTTGCATTACCTCCTGTCGAAATATATTTTGAAGACATATTTTAAAATGTCATTTAAAACGAAATAGCATAATAGCATTATGTTGCGCAAAAGAGATTTCTAATTTTAATGATAGCAAGTGTAACATACAAAAATAATTGAAAGTAACAATAAAATAAAATATTATATAGCACCTATAATACAAATTTTTTAAATTGTATGTAAAATATCTCTCAATATAGTTCTTAAAGTACCTGTGAATTTGTGGGAAAATCGGGAAATGTATGGGATTAGGTCTGGAAGAAATAAGAGAGGGAAGGACATTGGTATTACTAGAGTAACTTCATAAATCTTTAATGTTATATTTCTTACCTTGATTACCAAGAGTATTTCCTAATTTTGCAAGAGCTTGTAGATTATTAATGGCATGGCTCGTAGAACTTAGGTCTCCAGCAAATAAATCTGCCAAAGTAAAGGACGGAGTTGGACTAGGATTCGAACTAGGTCCAACTACACCAGTATCGCCTACCATTTCTACTTTCTCTGCTAAACTGGCCAACTGCTGTAGATTATATTCTTGAATGCTAGTGAATCCATGAATAGGAACCGGACCTGGTGGAAGAGGTACAGGTGGTGGAGGAGGTGGAATATTTTGAGGACTTGAAGTCGGTGGAATAATGAATGAAGGTTCACCTTCAAAAGAGGATTGCATAGATGTGGGAAGCGAAATGGGAGAGCTTGTGCTAATAGAACTTGGACAACCCATTGAAGTGGTATGAACTATTTGTTGATTTGTAGAGACACCCGATATTGCTGAGATTGGTTCGGGATGAGGTTTCACTTCTAGTGTACTTTCAGTGTGAAATTTTCCAAATACTTCCTATAATAATTTTTCACAATGATTATTATATATAACTGGATAAAAGAATCTATAATTGAATAAAATGTATTATGCACATATTCACCTTTACAGTTTTCTCAAATTGATTATAATCGGTTTGAAATTCAATAGAGAATGTTACATTATGTTTTGGTGTATTTTTTATTAAGTTCATCAATTGCACTCCTACAATACGCCGAAGTGCTAAGATTTCCACTGCATCGCCATGTTCTAGCAATCTTGAGGTAAAACGACAAGCGTCTTCTATTTTTTCTGCAGTCTTTTCAACACTGCAACAAAATTTCAAATATAACAGAATGTTCATAGAAAGAAAGATTTTTTTATTAACAGGACAGTTTTATGCTTGACAAATGTTATTGCTAAAAATTTTGTTCTATTTATCCTTTTTAATACAAGTATCTTTTATCTTAACTTCTAGTTTTTTTTTAATAATAATGATAAACAATTAATAATGATAACCAATTAAAATAACTAAAATTAAATATATATACCTATGAAAAGCATCCATAATTTCAAGTTCTCTGTTTGAATGCAATTTTTCGAGTTCACTTAAAGCATTGTCTTTACATTTCTCTAGTATGGCCTTGTAACTTTGAAAAGTTTCCATAATTAAATCTTTTGCTTGATCGTGTTGTACTTGCAGCTCACTAAGTGCATTTTCCAGTTGTACTGTAACCTGATCGCATTCAGTCATTTTTACTTTACTTTCAGTCATCAGGTTAATTATTTCTTCTTTTTGTCGTGGTTCTGCATCTGTCAGTCGTTCATATTGATGCTCTGGTGCTTTGTGTTCCACAAGCAAACACTCATTGCAAATAGGTTCCTGATATACATACAATTTAATACTTCTTAATTACAATTTCATTAAACATAATTATATTAATATAATTAATATAATTATAGGTGTACAATATGTATATACACAAAAATATATACAAAAATATTTTTTCATACATAAAAAACATTTTAAACATTTTTTCTGCAATATAAATTTTTTCGTCTCTTTAAAAACGATAACTACTTTTTTTATCTTTCAACAAATAATTACTCATCATTTATAAATGTTAACTGACATTAATTCTTTTTTATATATTTATGAAAGAAAATATATTTTTCAATATCAGTATATCAAGAATATCAAATATTATTTATAATTTTATACATTTAAAAATTGTAGAAAATTAGATTTGTAATTTAAATTACAATACATTAATAATATTATTTTGAGTATTTATAGATGCAATGATAAGATTTCTTAATACATGTTAAATGCCAGATGACAATTATAATACCTAAATATAAAAAGACTTGTCCATTTTCCACTTACCTGGCATGTATGACAGTAAAACTTCATATTCTCAGCAGGATGGCATTCGCAAAAGATTGGCTTGTGTATTGGGATAGCTTCGTTGGATTGCTTCAAATCTTCAAAGGCAACTACTTTATGATGCTCGAAGCAGCGCATGAATTGATGCGCCGTGTTACAATTTGGGCACAAAAAATTGGCGCAATCCGAGCAACGCGCCACGGCGCTCTCTTTGGCCTTGCAGGAGGTACACAGTACTGCCATGTTCTCGATAGCGGACATATCCAATATATTGGTGAGAACATAGTCACACGTGAGCGACGCGGCGCCCTTAGAACTAACGGAAGTCTCTTGATGGCATACAGGGCAGCTTATAACAGAGCCCACCTTGGAATCCCCAGCTTCGTCCATGAGCAGCTTGTCCAGACATGCCTCACAAAACACGTGTAGGCAGGAGAGTACTCTGGGGGAGCACAGCTTGCTCATACACAGGGTACAGCCCTGATTATTGGCCTCTCCATTACCACACGCCATCTCCTCCAGGGCATCGCCGGGGTTCCCGCTGTTGTTGTAGCCACTGACGGAATTGACGTTGTTCCGCTCGCCAAATATATCGCCGCCGTCGATCTCCTCGGTACCAGCCGTGACGACGATGCCACCGTTGCTACTGCTGTCACTGCTGCTGCTACCACCGCCACCACCGCTGCTGCCACCACCGCCGCCACTGCTGTTTGTCACCGTCGGCACCGAGGTAGCTCCCGAAGGAACAGCCACCGTGGACGATGCCATCCTGCGATGCTGTTCGCGCGCAATTCACAAGGCGGATGGGAGGAGGAGGATTGCACTCGAGAAGGAGGGAGATGTCCTTTGATTGTACTTCTATCTCTCACGCTTATGGACCCGTCGGATTGTCACGGGATAAAGGAGTTGGAGAGAGAGAGAGAGAGAGAGAGAGAAAGAGAGTTGGAAATTTTTCGTTTCCCGCTCGCTTTCTTGATTATCCTGCTTCTACTTCTTCCTCTTCTTGCCTCCGCGTCCAGTAAAGAATGAGGGAGATGGCAAAGACTCTCGGATTCTCTCACGAAGCGCGCAATGCTCGAAACATTATACTGTCGGCACGCTCGCACACGCGAGAAACAAAACACGAGATCAAACTCGCCCAGGCTGGCTCTGGTTGGCTTCACTGAGCTTCAGCACGACTGGGTCGCGCACCAGGGAAACGCACGCGGAATCGTGTATATGGATGTGTGCGCGCGCGCTCTCGCGTTAGAGAAAAAAAGGAAAAGAAAATCCCTCGATGTCGCTCCTTCTCGCGAGCCTCCGTATGAGCACCGCACGCGCGCGCGCGCGCGCGCGAATTGCGTTCGTATGTGTATGCGCGCGCGACTAACGGTGTCGCGTCGATATATATATATATATATATATAGAGGTATGTGTATATGTATATATATATATATATATATATATCACGCAATTTCTTATCTCGATAACGCTCCTCGGCCACGGGAATATCGCGAGATTATACAGCTGTCAGCTTACCGGAAATCGCGCAATCTACGAGCATTTATTTACATTCACGTCACTGGCCACACGCAGCGCCGTCGTCCTCGTCTCTCGTCGTCGCGTGTCGTCGAGCACTGAAACTGGGGGAGACTCGGGCGCTCAACGCTGCAGATCGCGTATCTAAAGAACACTCGTGGACATTACGTCAGTGACGCTCCGAGGTGCGTGCGCGTTCACGCGGGATCTTCCTCCTTACGTTCGGCGACTGTAACTCGGTCCCGTTGTCGACGCCTCGGTCGCCGAATATTTCGCAGTTCTTCATACGTGGAACAAACGAATAAATCATTCGAACCGAGAAGAGCTCATCCCTCGATGCGGGAGTCGTCGACCATTCGACGTCGAGATGGGAAACTCGCGCAGACGTCGAAACGTGACACAAGCCGCAACGTGATAACCAATCGGCGTCTTCCTTTCTCGGAGAAACGCGAGTTGATTGGTAGCCTCATTGAACCTCGTGACGTACGTTCGCGACTCGCGGCTGTCGACGAATTGAAATCAGCCGTAATTGCCGCAGGACGAGGCGCCATATTTAAATATAAAATAAAAGAGCAAAAAAAGAATGTTATGAAGACGTCTTTCTCTCTCTCTCTCTCTCTCTCTCTCTCTCTCTCTCTCTCTTCCCTCCCTCCTATTGTCTCTTTTTTGTTTTTTTCTTTTCCCTCTTGGAAGACCACCATGATTAAATCCCTGATAAAATCTCGCGGGTGCTTGATACCGAGATAGGTTTTATCTTTAGCGAGGAAATCTCTTACCTTTTGTATACTCGCTACGTAGGTTAATTTTGATTTTAACCCTCTTTCACTTTAACCTTTAATCTTAATAAAAATACACTGAATGCATTGAATGGAAGTATTTTTATCAAAATTGTCAAGGTGAGAAGATTAAAGTAAACGTTTACTGCTATGTATTACATGCTGTCTCAAAGCTATGTATTACATATCATGTATTATCAAAGAAACATCGTTAGATCAATGCTCTATAAAAAGATCGAGTGGAGGACGTAAGCTTCTTTTCTCGTTCGCGGTAAATGTCAAATCGCGAGCGGCCATTTTCCTTTCGGATCGTTGATCGCCTCGCGTTCCATGCGCACATATACACACACATATTTTTGTGTTGAGTATTTTATGGCGTCACACAGCTGACGTGTATATACGTGCACACCACCGCATGAGGTGGAATGATATGCAAGAAGCACGTTAAGACGGGATCACAGTGATCACATCACCGCACGGCACGCACGGTGGCCCTCAGAGGCGAGTCGAATCTCTGTACGAACGACGTTCTCGCATAACCTCGGCGTCGTCATCGGCGATCAATTCGCCCCGAATGCTCCACGGAATCGCGAGCCACTGCTGAACGCCTGAACCTGGCGAATCGCCTTCCCAGTTTCCCGAAAGGTGAGTACCATACTCGTCCAGCACGCATATGATTCGGGAAGTTGACGACAACTCGCTCGAGGCCTCCCTTGAGGACGCGTCCAACAGGCCCTTCTCTGTTTACATTCGAGAAGAAGTTTGATGCAGACGAAAGGAAGTAGCGCGAAGGAGAAGAGAACACATGTGACGACCAGGTAGAATGTGAAAGGCATCAAGATGGAATCATTTGGATTTGTGATTTCATCTAGCATGCTGAGTACTAACTTGGAAAACCAATGATTTTGTTTATTTTTATGTTAAAGGCCAAAATCCTAATATATAATTGAAAAGCAGAAGCACTTGCATTATGCTATTTGCTATAACAATTTTATTCTTCTTATTAGCGCTTGAGAATTAATAGTCTTCAGTGGTTAATTGAGTGATACACATCTAATAATTAGATAATATAATTGTTATTTTGTATATAAATAGAATTTGTATTTGTTTACAGATGTCGTTGACGTTTCAGCAGATTATATTGGATGCCAAGAAATTGGTCATTCGAATTTCAGATCATGAGAATACTGCAGATACCTTAATAAGCGAGGTAGAGGCTGTATGTGGACAAATTGATAACATGAAGCAGGTAGATATTAAATATTATAAATATGCATATATTATAATACATTTTTATATATTGTTACTGTATTTTGCTATATATTTATAATTATTATATTTATAATTATTTTTACATTTTCAGTATCAAGAGGAAGTAGAAATTTTAAATACAGAAGCAAAGCAGAGACCTCACTTGCAACTGATCGCCGGAATACAAAGGGAAAACAAACATTTGCGAGAAATACAGGCAGAGAATAAGGAATTGAGAAATGCATTGGAAGATCATCAGCATGCACTTGAGCTCATAATGTCCAAATATCGACAACAAACTGCCTCTTTATTGCGTCTCAACAAAACTGATTATTCATCGATGCATAATTCGAAATATGCTAATGTACGTAAAAAGATTTTTGCTCTTAAATAACAAGTTTTGTAATCTCTCTATCTAAAATTTTTACCATTTTTAATAGATTTTCTGATTAATCTAACAGAAAATTATTTAAAAAAAAAGAAATATTACGTTTATGTGTATTTTATTAATAATGTATATTTTATTAATAATGTATATTTTATTAATAATTTACAGATAATAACCAGTCAAGCGGAGAAAATTAATGAAATGGCAGCCGTAATGAAAACAGCTGCTGCCTTAGATGAAGAAAATGAATTGAAAGAGAAGGAGGCGTTTCATTCTTTAAAAGAGGAAAATGCCACTCTTCGAGAAATAGTAAATATTGCAAATAAATATGGTTCCTTAAACAAAGAATGTTCTGTAGAAAGCAAAACCGTTCAAACAGATCCGCCAATAGATTAAAGAAATATTTGCTCCTAGTACTTTTGATCCTTTTTATAAAAAGTTGACCAGTATTTATTTCACACATAAACTCATGACATTATATTACTAGATAGAATCTAATACATATAAGTAAAAAAGTGTATGTGCAAGAGTTGTAGTATATATGCGAATTAAATATTTGTAAAATAAATTGTATTGTAAGCCGTTTGCAACATATATTTATTTTGTAATTTGTGTTATTTACTATCCAAGTTATTTATTTACAGAGATTATGATTGTATTTCCATAAAATGTAACATTTTTTTAGAAAAAAATATTAATCATATAGCTAAAACATTTTCTTTTTTTATCTGAAATGTATTTTTTTTTAAAGCAGATGTTTTTAAAAAAATGTGTTATCTTTTATATTTTATAGTGCACATTATGAAACGTTAAATATTGTTTGATATACTTATAGGTTTACTGAAAAACTTTGGAATAATTTTTTCATAATTTTTATAATAGACCAATTTGTTCAATAGACTAATTTCCCATATATTTTGAAAAAACTTTGAAAATTATTTTTTATGCAAAATAATTTTACGTTCCTGATTATTTGTGTATAGCTTTATTTTTTATAAATACTGCGACTTGACCAATATAATCAGTTTAGTACTATTCGGCAATTTTTTTTAGAAGTTTTTTTATAATTTATTATTTTGCTATATTCTCTTCTTTCGGAAAGACTTATTTTATTTTCCTCAGAAGCGAAACATTCTTAGAAACATTTTTTAGCATTGTCCTTCGAATCAAGAACTTTCTCAGCAAGGACTTTTGTTTTGTAGAAATGCCTTTAAAAAAAAGGGTAAAAAAAGAGTTGTGTAAAAAAGGGTAAAATCACGGGAAGTTTAAGATTTATTTATGACTGTCTTTGTCCTAATCTGTAAAACCTAAAAAATGCTAAAACCTAAAAAAGATTTTTAATCCCTTCGTTCCAATCCGTATATACACATACCATGTTTGTTTTTTACCTGTGATATATATATATATATATATATATATATATATATATATATATATATAGGTACCAAATAAAAATCTTAATGGTATATATATGTATCACTATTCCACTCTCCTTCCCTCCATTCCCACCAACTAATTCTATTGGTTGTCCGGAAAGTTCGTGTCGACTAACTTATATAATTTAATAAATGTATACTAAAATATGTATACTATAAGTTTTAGTAAACTAAATGTACACTAAAATTTAAATCTGCGTTTCAATTTTCCTTCAACATCGGCACGAACTTTTCGGACAACCCAATACTATTGCTTTCACTAAAAATTATCAATTTGGCATTGAAACAGTAGATCTGTGTGTTTTCGATTTAACAAAAAAATTTATGCAGAGAAAGGGTTAAATATTTATACAGAGAATATTCAACGCAATGTGTATGCAAAATCTCTTTCACGACGCCTTCATAAAAATGATCAGTTATTATATATATATATATATATGTGTGTGTGTGTGTGTGTGTGTGTGTGTGTGTGTGTGTGTGTGTGTGTGTGTGTGTGTGTGTGTGTGTGTGTGTGTGTGTGTGTGTGTGTGTGTGTG
>Ga0157364_1008477_pt1 | contig 10641 bp, 3 predicted proteins | sample AttsexASBM2_FD_111476 | JGI IMG/M metagenome (GOLD analysis project Ga0157364, IMG submission 111476) | Fungus gardens microbial communities from leaf cutter ant in Ribeirão Preto, State of São Paulo, Brazil - Atta sexdens ASBM2 | ecosystem: Host-associated > Fungi > Mycelium > Unclassified ... | reverse complement strand
TTTTTTTTTAGATAATGGAGATTTAAATAGCTAGTCACAGACTATGTTTAGATAACCATCTGTCTATGAATGACTCGTGCGGCAGTATATTAGTAAGCGCACACTTTAGTATTCATTAATTCGGTGTCTTCCATTTAATAACACAAGTTGACAATATCATTCTATCTTCGTTATTCATAGAACAAAGAATAGAATATGTGTCGACTATATTACTATAAATGAAAGGCACTCATTCACGAGAGATTATCTAATCGTAGTCTGTTAGCCATATTTAAACCCTTATCTCAGAAATTATGACTAAAATAAAAACTTATAAACAGTTGTTTTATTTAATTTTTTGAAAATGTTCTCGCTACATTATTTTGAGTCGCGAATTTTAGGACATTGTATATTTTTATTTATATTATAAAGTCAAATATATTACATTACAATCACAAAACTTGATTACTTCTTTCTGCATTGTATTATCGAATTTATAATAATTTACATATTTTGCATTAATTGTGTTATCTACATGATGAATTTTTGTAAACAATATATAAATATTCCATTTAAACGTAATTTTGGAATATACGGTACATCAATTTTGAGCCAAAATATAACGTAGAAGATGCATTGTAAATAAAAATTGTAGGAAAATCGAAACGCGAATAGGCAATTGAGAGATTAATTTTATTATTATTATACACAAAAAAAATTATTTTGGTGTGATTTCATGATATTTGATCCTTCAGTAGTATAACCTATTCGACTATGTATTTATTTTATTTTTTATGCTACAACTTTTTTATTAACAGATAAAGATATATTTATTTGTTATTATATATATTATTATGTTCCTTAATATCACATTTTGATTTTTAAAATAATGTTATAAATATGTATGTTCATTTTTACGCGATATTTTTACACAATACCTTGCAGTGTATATTATGTATGTGACAAAGCGTATAGTAGGTACAAAGCGCATAGTGGCACCGAAGGGTTAACTATTTTACCCTAATATATTCCTGAATTGCCCTTTCGATCAAATCTTTTTGAGCATCTTTCCTTTTCAAAAAAGTCAACTCTCTACTCGTCAAAAGTGCTCGATTTGAATTTATCGAAGATTGCTTCTACAGAAATTCGCGTTTGAAAGTTTTCTGCGGACTTTCATTAAAAAGTCATGCATTCTAAAATTGTGTTTTGACGATAGCTCGACAACTAGGAACATTGACCTTCCTTTGCACAGGTTGCGCAATCAGGATTTCTAATAGAATCTCTCGACGAACGATGTCGCTCTGTTACAAGCGACGTAGAGAGAACAAGTGAGGTTACGTTCGCATCAAACACCTGTTGTGTCAAAATCAACAAAATCGCGTCAAAATCCGATACTCAAGAGAGACGCAATCTGTGTGAATCTAATCAAACATGGTAATCCCAATGTATATTATAATTTCGTCAACAATTCTGAGATCTACTTAGAATGTAATTTCTCTGGAACTTGATCTACTTTCATCGTGTTTCACGTATAATTTTATTTGTTTAGTTTTTTCCTTTGCACAACCAAGTTTATTTAATATGCATTCTGCTTTTCGTGTCTCATCCGGTATATAATTGTTGCAGGCGCGTTACTTCAGAGAAGAGGATATAGACGGTACGTTTTAAAATTGTTGTGCAAGATTATCACTGCCTATCGTACAGCTGAAATAAATCGAACAAGCTGATTTGAAATTATTACTTTTGCAGAGTTTCGAGAATGTTTCTACCTATTTGCCCGAAGCGGTCAGATTCGTACGCTTGACGAGCTTACTATAATTATGAGATCTTTGGGACTGAGTCCGACCATTGCAGAATTGAACAAGTACATGAAGGACAAAGGTAATCCATAGGCTACAATATTCAATACAAGTTTTGCCACTCTCTAAATTCTTTAGAGTAAAATCTTACTCTAAAGAGTGAAAACTGAGCCAGTCTTGAATAAGAATGGCTCAATTTTGAAAAAAGTTTTAAAGATCAGAGAAACTTTGTACAGGAAAATGAAAATATCTTTTATGTTGATTTTAGGTGGAAAAATGTCCTTTGCCGATTTTCTGGAGGTAATGCATCTTCAGACTCGTGCGGAGGATCTACCGAAAGAAGTGATTAAAGCTTTTCAAGCTGCTGATACCTCTCGCAGTGGCACTATTCCAGCACGACAGTTGGCGCACATGTTGCTTCACTGGGGAGAACAATTGAGTAGTAAAGAAGGTAATAAAACAACAAATTATTAATCATATATTTTGCTTCATTCAAAAGAAAAATTGAATAGCAAGGTAAAACAATAATTAATCATAGATTTTGTATTTGATATGTTATCATTTATTGCAGTGGAGCAAATCTTCCGTGAAGCCAATGTGTCTCTGAATGGACACGTGAAATATGAAGACTTTGTAAAAATAGCTTGTGCACCTGTACCTGATTATTATTAAAGATTCTAAAGCTTTTATATATTTATTATGTACTAATATATTTTTTATATATTTTTATGAGATGCACGAAATAGATAAATACTTTTATATAAATAAGAAAAAATCAATTTAAAAAATAATTTAAATAATTATTTTTTAATAATTTAAAAATGTGGTTGTGGGACTCCATTTGTTAAATAAATAAGATCTATTTCATTATTTATTCCTACTATGTCTTAAATTATACTTTCACCCCTGTTTACATCTCAATATTGATAAAACATTTATCATTTTATTATTAGATAATGTTTTCTCATCTATAAAGAATGTTCATTTCTAAATGTTGATATTTCATATTGATAACACATTTTTAACACACTAATGAGGTTTTACGAATTCACTACCTCGATAAATTTACATATACTGTCATAAATTCGATATAGATATATTTACAGTTTCAACTATTCGAAATTATTCTTCATTCGTTCGATATAAAAAAGGAAATGTCGAGAGAACAAAGGCGAATTTAAGTTATAATTTGAAATACGTGAATTTTTAACAAATTGTTAATATTTATTTATTTAGAAAGAAAGAAATTAATGTGTTGTCGAAATTAATAAACAGTGGTTTTATATACCCTAAATTCACCTCTGTTCGAGAGATAGATGCTTCGTTTTCTAAACATGTCACATTTATCTAAAATTACACGATATTTCATTCAAGAAATATATGAAGAAATGGACTTATGTTAAAATGATTTTTTTTTTAATAATATCAAATGAAATAGAGCTTCTCACTTTAGTTTTTAAAAATTTACTTACTTTTTGCTCAAATTAACACATGTTTTATTATAAAACAAGTAACGAAAAATATTCATTTATTCATATCAACGAGTCTACTAAATTTAATTTTTTTTAATATATAGAAAGAATCTTGCTGGAAGATCTAAAATTTTGCTGGATCTGAAAATAATTTTATTGGATCGTCAAATAATCATGTTAAAAACTAAAAAATAATGACCAATGCTGCAAAAAGTTTTATTTTAGCAATCGAATTTCCAATAAAATTATTTTTAGATCTGTATTCAGTAAAACTTTTAATTTTTTAAAATAAAATTATTCTTCCCTTTATATTATAAACGAAATTATCTGGAGCAAAAATCATCGGTGATCCTCGAAAAGCGTTGTTCGCCATCGAACGATTAGTCAAACTGGTAGTCCAAGAATTAGCCATCTTTGGACGCATCCAGAGTCGGGGGTGAGCCGCATAAAATCACCGCCGTGCTGACGATCGTCGTAAGCAAGAAAACGCACAACAGAGCACGATCACTGACCAAGGCGACTTGTTTCCAATCTAATTCTGTCCTTTCCCGACGATCCTGCTCGACCAGGCGCCGCTCATTCCTCTCGATGGTCGCGTGCACTCTTCCCAGGACTCGGGACCAATGCGCCTCAAGGCCGCCTTCTTTTCCAAGATCTGTGCGATCGTTCGACAGGATTCATAATATATATTGATCACACGGCACAAATAAGCTGGCTAAAAAAACTAGATCAGACCAAACGACGGACACTACTAAGTATAATCAGAACGACAAGATGTATTTGTATTGTATTTGTATATGAAACAAGAAATATATCAGATCGTTACGCTTGATTGCAAATGAAAGTAAATATTTCGTAATCAAGTTACACATTGCACAAAAGCGATATGATTATTTTAGAAAAACATATTTCAGTTTTTGTGATTTTTTTTTGAGTTACAATGAATTTATAAAAATATAGAAAATAAAAAAGTTATATAAAATTGCAATTCTAAAATAACGGTTTTATGAGACAGAATGATGGAAGAGAAACTTATTTTATTCTAGAAGAAAATTTATTTTTATATAATTCTTTATATAGTTCTTATAATATAATATATAAACATATATAAAAAAAAATTTATAAAATAACATATAAACATGAAGATAAATTAATAAATATAATAAAAAAAAACACTTAAAGATAAATAATATAAATATACGTTTGAGAATTTAATAATAAATAACATTAAATATTAAAAAAAAAAAAACCAAAGTTATGAGAATTAAAAAAAGCTAAACGACTTTTTCAATCATGTAACTTCGTGCCTTTTAACAAGTCACTGATATTTTAATAAATTTAATTGTCTTTATCACAGACTCACCTAAACTGGGACTAGAACTGTTACTATCGTCTTTCCTCGATACATATTTGGGAGATACATGTTGTTCCGGTAGTTCAGGTTTACAGTGCAGCGGACAATTGTTCTTTCTTCTCGGGAATTGTTCCGTTGGCTCCTGCTGATATAACAAATCGCTGTGATACCATATTGATGATTGCGCTATAACTTTTCTATAGAACGGAGTAATAGCGGAGCTCGCGTTTAGAAATTGTATCAATCGCGAAACTTTCTCTCGATGAGACACAATATCTTATTTGTTTACTCAGAATCAGCTACAGACGTTCGTATAGTCAAAATATATTCGAAGACAAAGTTTATATTTCTCTCGATCTATTTTGCGTATTTTTTTTATTAATAATTAAAATCTATTTCATACATATTTCATCATATTGTTCATAATTTACATTTTAAATCTCTTTCACTTATAAATTTCTTATATTCATCTTTTAATCGATTTTTTTTTTCCAGTTCTTTTATACTATTCTTATCTATTCTTTTATTCTTTTATACAGTATTGAAGGTACCATCTTCCGTTATATCGTTTTATTTATGTATGCTGGAACGAACGGCTGACGCCGATCCTGTTTACACTATTATTCGCAGGAAGCTGCACGATTCTCAGAATTATTAATCTGATCAATCTGAATCAGAATTGCACGCACAACGGAATATTGGCCCAATTTTATTATATTCAAATAGGAAATTGGATAATGGTTTACAAAATGCTTCGCGTATTACAAAAAACAATATGCATGTGCATTACGTGCATCCGTTTTACCGATCTATTCTCCTCTTGGAAATTCAGAAATACTATCCTGGCTAATTTGTCTAAGACCAACGATCTCACGATACTCGGTACGCGAATGCCCCGCACACCACGGTGATGCAAATTCAACGTCACGACCGCTAGACCGGATGCGAACGATACCAGACAAATGCTGACGCCATAGTAAAGACCTGAAAGCATCAAAAGGAAAAATACGAATAAATAGAATAATAATGAAGAAATTGAGTGAAGGTAAAAAATTTGAACGAGTCCAAATTAGATGATTAATAATATAATTTTCTTTACTTTAAAAATAGCAAAAACCACTCGCAAAACGTTTCAAACTTAACTTACAATTAGTCCTTTTCAATCATAAAAAATTACAAATTTGAATCATGTAAAAACTTTAAGTAATGTTTTCACGGCTGAGAAGGATTAAGTTAAGTTTGAAATGTTTCATGTTTTTTGTCATTTTAATATAAGTAAAATTCTATTATTAGTCTTTTATAACAATTTGGACTCTTTTAAATTTGTTAGCTTCATTTAATTTCTTCATTGCTTTTCATATTAGTCCCTTAATTGGTAAAATTAAGTCCAAAATTAGGAAAAATGCATTTATTATAAAAGTAGAAAATATTAAGAATATTTGTTTTATCAATTTAATTTACTTTGATTTTGTTCTTATTTCATAAAAAATAAAAATCAATTTTACATCATAAATAAAGTGATCGTAAAAAAAGTTGGAATAGTAACTTAAGTCTAGCTTTTTCTACGGTCAAAAACAATTCAAAGAATTTTTATACAAATATTCATCTCTCTTATAAAATATTGAATTAAACACATATTTAAAATATATAAATATTTATTTAAATTAAATACAACAGACAGAATTAGAAGAATCGGATAAAATATTGTTATTTTTATTTGAGGAAACTTGCTGAATATGATGCACTCGTTGTATCTTGTTAAGAAAATTGTTTACCATTGTTGTCTAACCATTAAACAAAATTCTTTCTCCACTTGAGTAACGATTCCGAACTATTTTTATTCGGTTTTCTCGTTGTTCTTTGAGTACACTCTTTCGGGATTCTTCTTTGAAGACTACATTAGCAGAAATGAGACGCTATTCAATCTTGCAAAGACGGCTAACCGTGTCTGAAGGAAATCCCAGGTGCATTTTACCGCAGGTTTTTTAATGAATAACGAGCAACTGTAACCTTCGTTCTACATTACTCTGGTCTTACATTAGTCGCTTTCAAGTCAATTTCAAGCTTACTACGTCAACCAATTTAAAGTGTTAATTTTAAAATTAACTAATAAAAACAGGGTAATGCGAACCAAAATCACAATAACATTTTGCATCGAACAATTCCAAATTAACAAAATTAAGTGATTTTAAAATTCGAAAATATGATTTCGGAAAAATATTTGTTATAATTCGACCAAATATAATGACAGCATAAACAAAAATTGATGAATCGTAATATTTTAAAAATATCTTGGATATGTAGAAATGTTTTTGAATTTTAAATTAAAATTTTTAATTTAATTGACTAATAAAGTACTTACTTATCAGTGGCGTCTTCTCCGTGGGCGGCAAAGTTTCGCGAATGGTCATCAGAAACACTGTCATAGACAGAAGGGCCGAGATGCCGAGGGTGACTTTCTCTCCCGACTCGGAGGGCACGTAGAACACCAGCAGGGCTGGAGAGCAAACAAGAACAGCGTTCGCGAAAGTTTCACCCTTACTGCGAAATATTGAATCCAAGATATTCCACGAGACTTCGATTTGAAGTCTCGTGACAAACTCAAAAGTTTGTAGATTGAGAATGGAGTAACCGCAGAACTGTAGGAAAAACGTGATAAAAAAGGTGAGGTAGTCTCGGGTTGCTTTTTTCTCAGTTCGATAAATTTAAATTATTAAGTTTTCCGTATCTTTTGTTTTCATTAAACATTATTATTATATTTAGCATATCAATATCTAAATTATTGATTGATATCACGATAACTTTATAGAATACCAGTTTTCCATAATTTTTATTTGAGTCTTAAGATATTTATAATTGATTCTTATTTTAAGACCGTTCTAAGTAAAGTAAAATGCTAATATACAATTCTCTAGATTCATAACATCTTAAAATTGTGCTTAAAACGGTCCTAAATATAAAAATCAATTACGAGTTATACCGGTCTTAATCTTGCGAAAAATATTAGTAAATATTCGTGCAAAGAAAATGAATTTAAATTTTGTCTATTTTTTACTATTACTGTGTAAAATAATTTACGAATTCTCTTGACCAAACAAAATCATATAAATATTTCCGAATAATTCATAGTTGCCCTTTTTTAACTGTTCTATACCATCAATTTTATCATCGGAAAACCATTGCGTTGTCCCATTTGTCCGACAGTGCCTTGATTGCCCTACTGGGTCTTATATTCTGTTATTTCAATGTGTTTTTTTTATCTATTTCTATATATACCTTATACGTTAATTTCTTTACTCTCTTAAACTTTCGCTGGCAACATAAATTTTAATTCCTCCGTCAGTAATAGGGGCCTTCCAGAAACAAAGTAAATTTTTTATTGTTTCATATTATAAAAGTTTAAAAAAATTTTAGTATACTTTTCAAAACTTTAACAACATATTTTTATCATTGTAGAAGCCAGATTACAGACCATTATATTATCTACATATTTAAATTTATCTACCAAGATTCACAATAAAAAGGTAGATCGTGCCATTGCTAGAGGGACTTTTATTATGTCTTCCTTTCCATTTTTTTTGTCTATAAAATTCATTTTTTACTCGATAGGTAATTGCTGTTCTGTTAGCTTAGCGCTAATATCTAACAAGTTCTCGGAAAATTTCTTTCATTATCGATAAATGGCAGCAGAAATGTAATGAAATGCTTCGGTTTATGCCTTAAAGGCGATCACTTAATTTGTTTTCCCCCGTACAAATCCTAACGCTATTAGACCCAATATTATTTTTCGAATTCTCATCTTCCCCCTCCTTTGCATAATGTTACATAATATTCGAAGATCATTTTTTTACGCTTTTACAAAGAATTAACAAAGAACTTTAGAAATTTAGTAATTACGTATTTTTCTTTTACTGCCTTATAATATTTTTATGATTATAATATTTTTATGAGAAATATATATTTTTCTTTTTCTTAATTACATTAGTGTGGTATTAGAATATATGTAGAATGATTAAAAGTAAATATTTTTAGATAATAAGAAGGTGTATTAAACTAAAACATTTTTTTTTGTTATAAAAAAAATAAATACAAAGATAATTTTGCTTTGTAATTTAAACAACAATTACAAAAATATTTAATGTAAAAAATTTATGGCAAGCAATTAATCTTTTAGATATCTTTATAGAAATTTAATTGACTTTAAACTTGTCAAGTAATCTGTTTTCAAAATATTCTTGACATATTTCTATGTAAATGTATATTTTTATTAAAATTTCGAATTTCTTTCAAACATGTATATAAAAGCGATAATCATGCATTTTAATTTTCTTATCAAGCAATAATAAATTTCCAACTAGAAATGATTGGTTGAATCGATATCGATTGACTAGTGCTATCGATAGACGTCGATCCAACTATTTTTAGCGAAATTTTAACATGTAATTTGATTGCTCGCATAGCTATTAATAAGGATACCGTTTTTTTCCATCGAGATTACGAAAACTATTATGGAAATTCATAAGATTCGCATTTCGTGCTAATAGGGACAATCTCAATTTTCTCATGCAAGCAGGTCGTACGAAGAGTGCGGAAAGATCGGAAGAGAGAGTATACTTAATCTCTTATATGACTTCTACTACTTTGTAGTTTCAAGGTTTATTTATGAAATTTACTTCGTAACTAACGTTAAGAGCTGTTATTTCCTTTAATAAACGAGGTTCTCGAGATTATGTTATATCACATATCATTAATTCACAATCTTAAAACTTCACTCATGAGATTCAATTTAACAATAGATGTCTTGTCATAAAAAAGTTTTTTGTGAAAAGATATTTTTAAAGAAAAATAGTAATCGATTATTTTATTCATTTTTCACTGAATATGATGTAAAGATCGATAAATGAGCGCGTTATATTGTTTACAAAAAAAATTGTTCGTATTTTCAGAATAAATAAAAAAGCTTCGAAGAGAAAGAGAGAGAGAGAGAGAGAGAGAGAGAGAGAGAAAGAAATAAATCATAGGTATAATAAAGATTTTTTATTATGTAATTTATTTCTTCTGGACTTTTTTTGTACATATTATTTTTAGAATAAAGCTGCTAATGGTGCAATTATTAATTATTCCAAATTTTTTTTCTTAAATATATTTTCAATATAAAATATAAAATGAGATATAACGCCGTTAATTGTAATATTAGAACTTTCTAAATCAGGAATTATAGTAACAGTATTTTGAATACATACAAGTACCGAAAAACAATTATTATGCCCTTTGATGTACGAACGTTAGTTCGATCTACTGCAAGTCACTAACTTGGACATTCCACGCTGTTTCACTCAGGTATGCACATTTATGTAGTCTACTTACCAACGCCATTGATTAGTATGCAGGGTAGAATCAGATTGAAGACGTAGAACATCGGACGTCGTCGTAAGCGAATTTCGTAAGTGATGTCGGGGTACGGTTCCTCGCAACAGGAATAATATTCGATGTTTCTACGAGCGGTGAAGTCCAGAAGATGAAACTCGCCGTTCGCCTGATAATTGCTCACGTCCCCCTGCTCGCTCTGTCTCTCCAGTTCGAGCTGATGTTCGCAAAATTTTCTCATAAATTACGCAAGACACTATGACAACTGACATCGCAAATTGCCGTCGTTTGTCTATAAAAACTAGTTCTACATTAATCGCAAACTTGTTAGAACAGCAAGAGATTCTCAAGAATAAAAGATTGAACGTTTGAACATTTTTTGATTGAGCCGTCATATTTTTCAAGATTTGCTTAAGATAAAATGAGATGTGTAAGATTAACAGGATTAGCAAAAGATATTTTTTTAAAGGATAAAATGTCGTGTCTTTTTTTTTAACATGTTTTTAATACTTCATTACACGCTTTAAACAATATTATAAAAAACATATTTAAAATATATTTAAAACATTCATTAAGCAAGGGATTTAAACAATGGAAAACATGTTTAAAATATGATTTTTATTAACCTGATAAGATAGGATAAAATGCGAGGATATCTTATTCTATTTAC
>Ga0157364_1008476_pt1 | contig 10641 bp, 5 predicted proteins | sample AttsexASBM2_FD_111476 | JGI IMG/M metagenome (GOLD analysis project Ga0157364, IMG submission 111476) | Fungus gardens microbial communities from leaf cutter ant in Ribeirão Preto, State of São Paulo, Brazil - Atta sexdens ASBM2 | ecosystem: Host-associated > Fungi > Mycelium > Unclassified ... | reverse complement strand
GTGTTTGTTTGTGTGTATTTTGGTTATCATGTACTATTATTTAATATGATTTTTTTTTTTTATTAATATAACACATCAATTTATAATAAATAATAACAATATATAATATCTCTACAATTCAATATAAAAATTAAATAAGTAATATTTTTGATGTGTCTATCTATAATTATTATTTGCAACGCTCTGAAAGTCCTAACTTTTTTTAAGTAATAAAAACAATAATGACACAGTTCAACTTTTCACTTTTTTCATACAATGCGAAGAGAAAAAGAGAAATAATGAACCGAAATGCGAGAAATGCGAGAAGTTCAATTAAAAACAAGCCTTATAGTTCACTTTGTGCTATAGATTTTTAATAGTGGTAATGACTTTTAAAACACAGCCAATGTATGTTATACATACATGTATATGTATGTGTGTACATTGAACCGTCACCAAAGAATGTATTTCTCATTTTTTTTAGGAAATACACATACATCATTATTTTTGTGATATCACTATAAATTCCGAGGATGATGTTTCAATTTTAATTTTTCTCCCGTTCACGCTGAATGAGCAAGGTTCCGTATTGGTGCTGCCATTATGAGAGCATCACGTCACATGCACCAATCACACGGAATCCCGAATGTCCAGACTCTCTACTTCTAGGGATTCTACTCACATAGAGCCGGTCATTGCTCCACTTTCAGATAAACTATACAATTTATCTAATGAATAAACAAAAGAATAAAAGAGTAAAAGCGTAAGAGAGTAAGATAGAAAATAAACTAAAGATGGAACAACTCAGCTTTAATGTATGAGATAATAAGACATTTGTTTAATTATTTTTAATACTATATTTGTAAAAACTAGAACATTTTTTCAGTTCTCCAAAAGTTTTTTGATTTATGGGATTCCTAAAATGTCCGATTCAGTTATTTCCCTTTAAGAGGATCATTACTCCTAGTAAGATATTCTTCACTAAAGTTTTCATCGACAAGCGCTGAAAGACGAAATGGAATACCGGCTGATCAAGGAGAGCAAGAGTGGCACGAGAGCAAGAGGGAGGCAGAGAGATTTGACCTTACGCGAGAGATTATTGGTACGACAGAATTAATCGCCTCGCGCGGCCGAGTCACGTATAATTAAATTAAACTTCTCAAGAATTTCACTTAGCGGCGGCAGACAGGACGCCGATGTGTTACCGATTCCGGCAATGAACGCGCAACGAACTTGGCGCGTAGATCAGGTGGGCCACGTGTCCCGACATATAAAATCGTGCTCGTTCTCTCGCCTCATCTATCGCCTGCTTTCGTTCTTGGACGGGAATATTAATGAACTAGAGATGAAATACCATAGATAGGATAATAAAAAGCGATCTATAGACGATCATGAAATTGCAATCGTCAATGAAACGTTATTTGTTTTAGAACTACTTTGTAACTTTTAACAACAGTGACTACATTTAGACGGCTCCCTTAATCAGGTTTAATAGTATCCGTAATTGTAAAATTGGTCAATCACTATCGTTCCATTCTTTCGAGGAACAGCTATGATTGGTCATTTCATAACTACGGGTACTATTAAACCCAAATAAGTATGCCGTGTAACAGAAGTTCGGTATCTTTATACCTATATCATTGCGCAGATAATATATATGCCATTTCGATTTAGTCGTCTATAGTCCAATAAGCGCTTAGTATTATTGATATAGAGTATACTTCACACGCTTTGATTGTATAGAGCTTTACACAATTAAAAAGCAGACAATAGTAATAGAGAATAAGAGATTGCAACCAATCAGAAACCGTGTGTGTTTCCCATCCAATCCAGTTTCTGACTGATTATTCTTTATTCTAATCTTTTATTCCCTCTTCCTATTGCTTGTGCTTTTCAATTGTGCATTAAGCATTACAGAATCTCAACACTAGTTTGTTAAACAATTTTTGCGGCGATTGTTACTTTCAGGAAGTTTCTGTCTGGATCTATTCGATTCTTTTTGAAATATATTATGTTAACTCAAAAATTTAAGAGATACGTATTTTTTTTTACATTAATTCGATCAGATTTAATGAGTGAAACAGCCTCTAAAAATTAATAAGGAAAAAAAAGCATTTTTGAAATAACAGATTTTTGAAAAATATCTCTCTCTAAATACAAAGCGAAAATTCAGGTAAGTAAAGTACAGAATTCTTTTTATTAAACAGAGTTGTTAGATTAACAGCAATAAGAGAAAATATCAAATTTGGAATAAATAATTAGAGAGTTACATATATTGTCCGAAAAGTTCGTGCCGATGTTGAAGGAAAAAAATTGAAACGCAGAAAATTTAAATTAAATTAGTTATTAAACTAATTTAATAAATATATATTTATTAAATTATATAGATTAGGCACGACTTTCTAGACAACTCAATATTAAGAAAAATTACAAGTTTTATAATTTACATATATTCACATAACATATTTCAGCTACGAGATTGAGCCATTTTTAGATATATGACAGTTTAAGAATTTAAAAAAAAAACGTAAAACGCAGTAAAATTAAACAAAAAAATTGTCAAAAGATCTTGAGAAGCCAAATGAATGTTTTCCAAAGCAACAAAAATTGCTCACAAACGGTTGAAAAACGTATGGCAAAGACGAGAGCATCCGAATATTTTAATATAAATGTGAATTTGTTAGAACTATTTAAAAAGCACAATAAGCAAAATCGTTACTTTTTACAAAAACTCATCCGTGATGCCAAAGGTTTGTCGCAATCGTTAGTATATTGTTAACCAAATGCATGTCAAAAATACTAGTAATACTAGTAATACTAGTAATAATTAGATATGATTAAACGTTGTAAAAACTAATAATTTGATTATCAAGTGGTAAATTTAAAAAAAAAATCAAATAATGTAGATTAATATTAATTGTATGATTGTTGCGGCGGACAGAGTATAACTGATAGAAGGATAATAGTAAATAATTATTGTACAAAGTTAATTTTGTTTATGATAGATATATTAGGTTGTCCGGAAAGTTCGTGCCGACTAACCTATATAATTTAATAAATGTATACTAAAATTTAAATCTTCTGCGTTTCAATTTTCCTTCAACATCGGCACGAACTTTCCGGACAACCCAATATATGCTTTATATAGACCCTCTGTATCTGTTTGAAGCTTGAGACTTTTATCTTATTTTTTATTTTATATAAAATGAGAGATCAAACATTTCCGAGATCAAACATTTTCTATAGCATGGACAGCCCATGTTGTATATATAATTTTTTAATTTTATATCCACTAAAGAGATAATCACAGTAAAGGTCGAAACGTTTGACACAAAAATTTGTTGATTGTTTCATCAATCCCAGTCACAAAAATCGCATTTAACAACTAACATTTAACGCGGCTCATTTTTAACAGCTCATTTTTTTCATATGTTTGAATTTATATTTCAAGAGCCTATTTGTATCATTTTTTAATTGTTTTATATTAAAAAATAAGATAATAGTCTCGAGCTCTAGACAGATACAGATCTATATAAAACATATACATATACCAAAAACAAACTTTGTAGCACTATAATTATTTACTATTTATTATCCTTCTATCAATTACACTCTGTCTCCGCCGCAACAGTCACAAATTAATATTAATTTCTTAATAAATAATTTGATTTTCTTTCTCAAAAAATACTACCACTTGATAATCAGCTTAATTTATTATTTTTACAATGTTTAACATCTAATTATTGCTACTATTTTTTACGTGCATTCGATTGACAATATGCTAATAATTGCGATAAATCTTTAGTCTCAGCCTTGGGTGAGTTTTTGTCGGAGTAACGAATTTGCTAATTTGTTCTTTAAATGATTCTAACAAATACACGTTACATTTATATTAGAATATTCAGATGTTCTTTTCACATGGTTTTTCAAACGTGTGAACAATTTTTATTGCTCTGGAAAATATTCATTTGGCCTCTCGAAATCTTTTAAAAACTTTTTCGTTTAATTTTACTACGTTTTGCAGTTCTTCTTTTTTAAATTCTTAGACTGTCATACATCTGAAGCTCTTTAGCTCAATCTCGTAATCCAAACATGTTATGTGAATATAATATATAAATTATGAAACTTGTAATTTTTCTCAACACATGTAAGTCTCTAATTATTTATTCTAAATTTTACATTTTCATTCGGCTCTTATTGTCCTTTTAATCTAACAACTCTAACACATAGTTATAAATTATATTAAAAAAGCCATAAAGTTTTGTTTAAAACATTCTTCAGTGTATCTCACCGTTTCGCTGATAATTGAAGAATTAAATACGAAAGCGTTAACTTTTTGTGAGGGGGGGGGGGGAGTTATTTCAATCCTTAAATCGGTAATACTCAAGAATTGTGTTCTACTTGACGATTTTGATGAAATTAGACTTATTCGACGCGATTTTGCATGAAACGAAAGAATCTGGTAAAAAAAAGTGTTGCTCTGCTCCGCGAACCGAGATATTAAGCGTTCACGATTATTTAGATTAGGAAATCTGCTAGACCTCATGTATCACTGTGATCACGTGTGCAAGTTTTTGTAGGCAATCAAGATCCTTCTCTGCTGCGGATTCATTTAATCATACTGAAAAATGGTTTATTCGATAGAGCAAATAAAAATCATTGGCTCGGCGTCCAAGATTATTGGAAATGCAAACTCGAGGCCAAAATTCAACCGAAAAATGTTTTGGAATCGTAATTTAACAAACCATAATCGAATGATACTAGTGAATTTTGCTTTTATAAATGCAATCTCAGAAGATTTTCTGCATATATTCTATCGTTCACATTGAGAAAAACATACACAAAAAGTCAGAAAAAAAAAAATTCACGGCAGATTTATTTATTTAAATCACGAAGTATTTTATTAAATTTTAATTAACGAATTTAAAAATACATTTTGAAACATTTGTAACTAAAAATTTTTAGGAATTTGAATGACAATGGCGTTTATAATTATAGCATTTGTATATTATATATTAAAAAAAAAAAAATATTTATATATTAAAGAAATGCTGAATTTAGATTTTTATCCATATGAAAAGAATGAAGGTATAAATTTTAAGTAACAAGCAATTCTCTGCCCTAAAACAAATCTGTTTTAATAACAAATTTATTACTTTACAAACAAGTTTACTACTTTAAAAACAAAAAAAAATTATAAAATTATTTATTTTTGAAGTGGTGAATTTATTTATAAAGTAGTGAATTTATGTTTTTAAAGCAGTGAATTAGTGAATTAGAATTTATTTCAAATTTTTTGCTATAAAACACTAATTTATATATTTGTAATCTCACTTACCATATTCCCATGTCCCTCTATGCCATCAATGTGACAGAATTCCTAATCTGAATACTCGTGAACTTTAACGTTTAATATTTTCAGGAAGCAGAACGACACTTTTTTTGCCTAGATTCTTTCGTTTCATGCAAAACCGCGTCGAATAAGCCTAATTTCATCAAAATCGGCGAGCAAAACAATTCTTAAGTATTACCCTTAAATCTAAAATTGATATTAAAAAATGCGTTTCTTAGATGTTTGTGTTTAACAAAGAGCATTAAATTGTGTATTTCAAAGAGCATTAAAAATTCTAGTTCCGAACAGTGTTAATAGTCTTTTTTGTTACTTTCTTCTTCGGCATGTTATACGTACACATTTCTCGATTTCAGGTTATAAACTGTTTGCAAAATAACCCACTAAGTACGGTATCACTAAGCGCGATATCAAAGCAAGCTTCCCATTTCAATAGCGGAACAATATTTCAGAGAGAACATCCAACTGGTGAGCACCTAGCAGACATATATGTTATAATTGGCAAATTTTTCGTAATGGCGTCATTACAGCGACAAATTAGCGCACGCGAAATATCGAAAATTGCAGCACGCAATCCGATAATTTCTACTAATTTTCGACTAATGGACATGTACTTTCACATATTGTGCCACGCTTGCTACCGGTAATTAAATGACCAATGGGATGAGATTTTTCCAACATCAAATTCGTATTCCTTCCTACTATGCTAATGTTATGACTCAACGCTGCGTTTTGTTAGGACCGTTCCATTCTGTCTTTACAGAAACTCTCTCTATTTTATCCAAGTCTCTCTTAAACCTTTCGTATCAGTTCCCGGATAAATGGCACCGCAATCAGTTAAAATCGTCTTAACTTCCGAGCAATTTGTTCGTTATATTCGTGGATCAAGCGGAAAGATGTCGAAGTGGCTCTGGACGTAATTTAACTTTGGCACTGGACTTTCGCGTTAGGGATGATCCGGAATGCGGAGTGCCACCTGCAGCGGATTCGGCCGATTGCTACTTGCGCAGAACGAAGTTATGTTGCGCTACTCCGCGATCTGTTATGAAACGCTATATTCATTCGGACTTCTGTCTATCTTTGAGCATGGCTAATTTTGAAATATTCGCTAAAATATAAAAATTTATCCTATTTGTTCCGAAATTCTCTTAACTGGTATATATTGCGGGTTCAATGTAATTTAAATTAATGTATCTTTGCTTAAAATGAATATGTGAACAATTTTTTTTCATTTTGAAAATCAAAGTTCAAGGAACAAGATTATATAATTTAAAATTAAGATTATGAAAAACGTTATTGAAAAAAATGTTCGAGTTCATCGCGAATCTGCGAAAATCAATAGAACGAATATCAATAGGTAAATTTTTACTTCAATAGGGCAAAAATTTTTATAATATGCAATTTTTATCTCAATAAGATAAAAATTATTATCAATATAACTCTTAATCATTTTTCTTTACTAAATAAAAAAATATCAATAATAATTATATTATAGCACATAAAATTCTTTGTTATTACAATATTTATTGAGACATATTTTAATAGATAATTTTCTAAAATAGGATGATTTTTTATAAAACTTATTATTTTTATATCGCAATATGAATGTAAAGTTTTTCATTTCTTTCCTTTCAACAATGTAAGAAGAAATATAACAATATATATATAGTATACGTGGAATCAAACTTTTATTCTAATTTTCAACTTGACAACTGATAATATACAGGGCTTGATAAGTAATGATAAATCTTTTGCACAAGAGCAGAATGGACTAAATTAAGAAGAAAAATACTCTGTCATTTTACAATTTCCGCAATAGTAAACAGGATACTAAAAATTGTTGAATATTGGTCTTCAATAATTTTTTACTCAAATATTATTAACTTTACAGAAAAACTACCAAAATTGTTTATTTTCTTCTCATAAAGCTTTAAGAATTTTTTCAGAACGTTTATCAACTTTTAGTACTGCATTTTCTTATTTTTTATCAACATGAAAAAATATTAAGTATTAAAAAATTCTGAAAAAACTCTCAAAACTTTATGAGAAGAAAATAAACAATTTCTGTCTCTTACAGTTTTTCTATAAAGTTGATAGTTTTGGGTTGTCCAGAAAATTCATGCCGATTTTGAAGGAAAATTGAAACGCAGAAGATTTAAATTTTAGTATACATTTATTAAATTATAATATATAGGTTAGTCGGCATGAACTTCCGGACAACCCAATATTTGAGTAAAGAATTATTGAAGATCATTTTTTGATAATTTTTAGCAATTAATATCTTCTTAATTATTGCGAAAATTGCAAAAAAAATTGTAGAGGATTTTTTTTCTTAGTTTAATCTATTCTGCCCCCGTGCGAAAAATTTATCTTACTTATCAAACATCTTGTCGATTAAGCTTTCTTCAAAGTTTTTGTAAGCAATCTGTTCTATGGCTTTATAATGAAAATAGTCACATACATAACGAAATTTATTTTTTGTGCATTTATATAAAATGTACGAAAAGAATTTATCATATTTAGATCACATATTAGATATTAGATTTTCAAACAGATCTTTTTAATCAGGGCCGAAGATCCATGTATAAAGTGATGGAATATTCCACGTTTGTTGTTAATTTGATATATACTGAATTTCCACATGTCGAGCTACATCTAATATAAACTTTTAACGAATAATTTATTGGATTTTTATTGATTACATCTTAATAAACAATGCTGTGCGTTCTGATTAGTTCTTAGCGAAATCTTTTTTTCTCTGGGCGATTAATTAAGTGCGTCAAAAGGCATTTGAAGTGCAAGGTATAGATGAATATATATATATATTTGTATGCGCGCGCGCGCGCGCGCGTGTGTGTGTGTGTGTGTGTGTGTGTGTGTGTGTGTGTGTGTGGGTGTGTGTGTGTGTGTTGTGTGTGTATGTGTGTATGTGTGTGTAGTATATATACATAATACACATGTATATATTTGATTTGACATTATATATAATATATAAATTTATTACTATTTAAATTTAGCTCCAACTAGATTTCCCTTGCCGTTGATCACTCCACACATGTAAAAAATTTACTTTGCCAGTCTTGTTTTCGACTACACAATAATGGTACCACTTTTTGATATCAAACACAAAAAAGTAAAAAAGCACAAAACATAAGTTTTATTGAAAGAAGTTGGTGGATTAAGTGATTTGGGGAACACGCAAGGAGAAGATTGTATTCACATTTTTTCTTACTCAATTTTACTTACTGAATTTAAAAATCGTAGTTAAAATTCTACTGATATCCGAGAGATATTTTTTTTTCAGTTCATTTTGTTCATTTTGAATAGAAGAAAACAACGGTTAATTTTATTATTTTTTTGAACCATGTCTACGAATTTTTCTATATTTTTATTTAAAAATCAATTGTTATTAAAATCCTAATCTTTACTTGCATTATATAATAAATAAGATTTTATAATAAAAGCTATTATTATTGTAGAGCGTTTATGAAGCGGAATACTATATATATTGAATTAATAGAACCTAAAAAAATAAATTCTTTTATATTCTTTTATTTACATTTTTATATTTTATATTTTTTTCAATTTAAAAGGCTTGACAGTTACAATACTGTAGAGATTAATATTACTCAAGATATTTGATCGACGGCTAAAACTTTTTGAATGTTATTCAAGGCTTGACAATATTTGACGATTGGAAGTTGTCCTTATTTTCATTCTTATGTAAGAATGAATTTTTAATGCAAAAATGAAAGAGGAACAATCTCCAATGATTTTAATCTTGACAAATATTATTCAAATCCTCATTCTAAACAACATTCAAGAGTCATCGGACACCTTGGATAATGCTGATGCGACGGTATTATGTAACTTTCAAGCCTTTTAATTCGAAAAATACTCAATGAAGAAATATTTTATTATAGTGTTTTGAATAACTTTTCAGATAAACTATGAGAATATGTAATGAAAAATGGAAATTCCATTTTGAAAATTCGAAGTAATTTAATTTTGATCTTAGTAACGTCACTCAAACCAATAATACAGACAGCAATAAGTTTTTAGAAAAACATAGTAAAACACATTTTTTTTAATCGATTCATTTTTATTTCTCAACATAGTCTCCTTTCAACTCGATACTTGATCCAACGATTTTCCAACTTTTTCAAGCCATCCGAATAATATGATTTATCCAACTCTTTAAAATAAGCCCTGTTTCGGTGATGAGCTGTTCTTTGGTGATGAATCTCTTTCCTCCGAATCATTTTTTCAGGTTTGGGAACAGGAAATAGTCGCAGGGGGCTAAATCTAGCGAATATGCTGGATGGGGAAGCAATTCGTAGCGGAACTCGTTGAATTTGGCAATCAGTGCCGGGCACGTGTGAACCCATGCATTATCTTGATGGAAAAGCACTTTCTTCTTCGCCAAATGGGGATGTTTTTTCTTTAAAATGTTGTTGAAACGGTTCAATAAGGGCGTAGTAATCGCCATTGATCATTTGCTTCGAACGGAAGGTAATCGATATGAATTATATCGCGTGCATCCCAAAAAACTGGTCATCCTTTCCGGCCGACTTTACGATCTTCGCCTTCTTCGGAGCTGATTCATCCGATGAAATCCATTGTTTTGACTGTTCCTTCGTCTCGGGTGTGAAGTAATGGATCCATGTTTCGTCCACAGTAATGAATCGACGCAGAAATTCATCTGGATTACGTTGAAACATCTTCAAACATTGTCTTGAAATCATCACACGCGCTTATGATCCACAGCAAACGCGGCATCTTGCCGATAGCTTTTTCATTGTTCGTGCAAAATTGAAATCACTGTGTCATTTAATATGTCTATAACCTCAACAAGTTCGCGCACTTTCACTTGTCGATCAGTCAAAACAATATCGTGGATTTTATCGATGATTTCTGGCATAGCAGCCTCAATTGGACGTTCTGAACGAGATGCATCACATGTGGATGTACGACCACGTTTAAATTCATTCATCCAATTGTATATAGTCGTAAACGCTGATGTAGATGTGCTATAACCATTATCCAACTCGGCTTTGATTTCTTTCAACATTAAATCTTTCATATGTAGATGTTTGATCAGGCACGAAATTCGTTTTTTGCAAAAAATACAAAGATTGTTCGTTTTAATCGTCTGAAATGAAACCACGCGATGAATTCCATTCAAAATTTGACAATAAACAGCTGAGAGATGCTACTTGTCAAAAAGTAATATGACATGCTACTTGTCAAAAAGTAATGTGACATGACATTGCGAGTGTCCTCTGACAGATTTTCTAAGAACTTATTGACTT
>Ga0157364_1008475_pt1 | contig 10643 bp, 2 predicted proteins | sample AttsexASBM2_FD_111476 | JGI IMG/M metagenome (GOLD analysis project Ga0157364, IMG submission 111476) | Fungus gardens microbial communities from leaf cutter ant in Ribeirão Preto, State of São Paulo, Brazil - Atta sexdens ASBM2 | ecosystem: Host-associated > Fungi > Mycelium > Unclassified ... | reverse complement strand
GTAAAAAAAAATATAGATATATTAAATAAAAAATAATTATATATATATATATATATATATATATATATATATATATATATATATATATATATATATATATATATATATATATATATATATGCATATATGTTTCTTGTAAGAGAATAAAACGGAGAAAAAAGGTGCGCAAGGAGGACGAGATACGAGAAAGCGTACGAGAAAGGTGAAAAAGAAGGAAGAATTGTCCATTTCCGGAGGTGGAGATTTCCTGCCGCACTTTTCCCTTCCCTCTCTTAATTTCCTCCTGCTCCCATTGCTCATATTGTGTATACGATTGTGAAGTGCCCTCGCAACGTGAGTGCATCGCAAAGACCATATAACGAAGTTAAGCGGCGCCACGAACGTTAATAAAAACGTTTACTCAATGCATGTATGATTTACCCAGAGTGCTGCGGATAAATTACGCGAGGCGAATTCCGCATGCAAGATACAAACGGAATAAAGGGATTCTTCTCGATCAAGTGCGCCGCGCCGAGCCGCACCGGCGGATCTCGCGTGATTACTAGATACAGTGTTGCTTGCGTGTGACGAGAGCCAGTGGACCCTCACGCGAGCACCGTCAATTTATCCAAAGCCTTCATTATACGGAACAGCCAGTGAGAGCCAGCGAAAGGGAGAAAGAAAGACAGATGACAGGGTAAGTTCCTTCTATCGTAATGAATTTGTTTTTGCCTGTCTGGTTGTAATTGAATGTAAATGCTGCGCGCGCTAATTTTCGATAGAGCATAAACAACTCCTATTATCAAAGGAGAAAAGCAACGTAATGAAAAGTAATGAAGGAAATAAAAAGTAATGAAAGAAGTAAAAAAAAGAAGAAATAAATTTTATAATTTTTATTAATAGTTAAATTGGTATAATTATTTAAAAAAAAACTTTATACGCATTATCAAAATAAGTTACTCTATTGTTGCGCGCGCAGCTTCATCTGAAGTTACCGCTATTAATTTTCAACTATTTTCTCTTGGAATAATTTATAATGAAGAAATTCATTGTAAATTCATTGTATGTACAATGTATTTTGACATGGTCCTTGTGTGGCAATATATCATGATGCCTAGCTTAAGTGATATGATATATCGTAAATAGGATATTGAACAGAATAATTATTGACTATTATTGAAAAAATTACATTATGCATTACATATACTCGCAAATAAAATAAAAAACATTTTACTTAAACACTCTTTTTAAATTATATTTTTTTTTCTACAGAATTTTCAGAATTGTATTTGTAACAATGATAAAGAATGAAAAGTATTCTATTGTTACTTTTATACAGTTCGTTTATCTTTTAATGATTGTACAATAGCGAATATTAGCATATTCACAAAAAAATATACGAAAGTCATAGGCACATTTCAATTTGAATCAAGCTTCAATCTCGAGAAATCCCGCGCGTAAATTTTACGACGCAGTTGATGTCACGCAGTATTGTCAAATTCAGCGAAGTTTCAATTGCTTTTAGGCAAGGAAACTTGCACTTTCTGCAACGTTATACAATTTCATTTCATTTCATTTTGAACCCGCAGTAGTTTATAAAGTTATATCTCAGTCTTGTCACTTTAATTACTGGTGTTTTGCGCAAATTTTTATTTAGCCATTGATATTCTTATAAGAAAACTGTAATCTTGCATCAACGAAATTCAGATATCGAACGCAAGAAAAATATTATCAATTTTTACGTTTACAGTGTTTTATAGAATGTTTCTTCTTCTGTAACATTTTACGAATATATGCGACTGTCTTGAAAACTTGTGGTTTTAGTTTTTGTATAAAGAAAGATTATATTAGATTATATTAAAAATGTATTAGAGATGTCTCTAACAGTATATAATTAGCAAAATATTGTTTTGTCAATATGTTAAATTACGAAATTTACTATTATATTTACTAAAATATATATATATTTACTAAAATTACTATAATTAACCAACTGGTATTAATGCAAATTAATATCATATCGATAATGAATCCTCAGAATTAAAAAGTTACTTTATAAAAATAACTAGATACAGTTACAATTTTCTTATTTAAAAAGTAACTGTTACAAGTACTGTTACAAGTTACTGTTACAAATTTTAAAAAGTAACGAGTTACAGTTATAATTATTCAGTCAGTAGCTTTTTAGTTACTTTTTCGTTATCATTATAAAATAATTAACGTAAGTAACATTTTGATATTACTAGAATTAACAAAAAAAAGAAGATTGATTTACGTTTTTACATGTTATACTATATTTTATTTAAAAGATAAAAAGTATTAAATCAGAAACACAGAAAAATGTAAGGCAGTAAGATATAATCAGTAAACGAATCTTTCAATCGCAGTAGAAAATATAAGACAATAATTTTACGTGCTCTACTGTGATGGCCGCTTGGCCGCTTTGCTTACTTACTGCTTACGTCTTACTACCTTACGACGTTCATGCAGATAATAACATTGACAATAAAGAGGATTAAATTGTAAAAACGCTATTATTAACATGATATTTGTGCAATTATATCGCTTACGAGAGATAAGTTAACAATAAACAAAATTAAATTACTGTTTGTCTTTTAAATGTCTTTATCTTCTAACAACCAGTAGCGCACCTATTCAGATTCTAATCAATCACATTAAATTAAAATAAAAATAAGTTTAAATGTGTAAAATAGTTGTAAAAATAATTTAAATTATTATTATACTGAACAAAAATGTAGTCAATTTTAATAAATATTTAGTGGAATACTGCCAACTAAATATTTATTAAATATAAAAATATATTTATTTGATACAAGAAATGTTAATTTGATTTAACAATCTTTTTTTTACTGAACAGATGTTTACTTACTATAAGTAAATGTTTAATTGGCAGTATTGAACTAAATATTTATTAAAATTAACTATATTTTTTTCTCAGTGTTACTAAAAGAAATGTAACTAACAATATTGTATAAACAAATTTAGTTACAGCTAAAGAAAAAGAAGTTAAGTTAGAGTCTGAAAAAAAAAATATCTTTAAGATCTAATGAATGAATCTCTTGATAATGTTTAATTTTTAGGTAACCGTATATATTGTGAAAACGGATCTAACTGTAACTTAATCGCAAGTAACTAGTTACTTTTTAACTCTGCTAATACACTAGAAAAAAAGTTTAGTTTAGAAAGTTTACATTAGAAAATTCTAATTGAAAATGAACAAATTAGATTTTTCTTATAGAAAGACAGAATTTATTACAATTATATAACTGAGATAACTAGAATTCTGATTGATATGATGAAAATTTTTTGATTTGTCCATTTTCAATCAGAATTTTTTCTCAGTACAATAATGAGTACTTTACTCATAACTAATAATGTTATAAGTAAGGATGATATTGATTATTAATATTAATAATAAAAATAATAACAGCAAATTTATTGAATAAAAACTTAAAAAAAATAAGAACAGTAGGTGCACAGATCAACAAGTTAAAGTGTGACGACACATTAGAATAAAGTTAAAAAGAAATCTGAGTTAGATTAGTCGAGGTCTCTCGCGCGATACAGTCACTCGCGAAAGTATTTAAGCAAGTATTAAATAGATAATCGTACATTTTTAATATAATTTTAATGGTTTTATATTATCTGAAACATTACATTTAAGTTAAATATGAATTAAATGTAACTTTAATGCTTTTTTCATCAGCATATACTTTATTAAACAGCAGAGTATAAAATAATTACATAAGAAAATTCAGGAGAGCGATGATAGCATAAATGAGAATAATGTACACACACAAGAAACTGCGAAAGTGTATGTGTGTGTGTGTGTATATGTGTGTTTTAGCAAAAGTATAATTTTTTGTTCTCGTAGTTTATCTGAAAGTACGACTTTTGCGAGTGATTGTACCGATGGCATCTCTGTCGACGTGCCAGGAAGTCATCGTTAGTTAAAAAGTTGCAATGAGATACAATGTAACTAGACAGGATGTATTCGCTTCCTACCACGATGTGCTTCTTGCTTTATCGCGAATCTATTCGTGGAGATCGCATTCGCGATGATATCCCGATAACACAGCATATGCATGATTTATCTCTAGCCTCTTTCGCGCTGCGTATAGTTAAATATATTATATATAATTAGCACAAAATAAATTTTCAAGAAAGTTCAGTTTTAAAGATATCTTTACATATTATTTATGCAGATAAATGTTCTTTGCAATATGCAATGCTAGACTGAATAGAAATATCATGAATCTTTTTGACAATAGAAAAATAAAGCGTAATCGAAAAAAGATGATTACAGAAATATATTAAATTTTTGAAATCTCTCTGGATGTGCTTCCTTTTAAGAATCACGAATAAAGTTAAATGATTATGTAATTAATTGCACGAATATATCCTTTAATATTATTATGCAAGTAAATCTAAAGTTAGTATCTATATTATTATTGCAAGTTCAATATCTTGGTATTAAAATTATTATCCTATTCGGGATTCTTTTTGCAATTCTATATTAAATTTTGTGTTACCTCTAGTTAATATAGACCGATGTATATGTATAATTGATTAGTTGAAACTACAAAATATATTGTGAATTATTTAACTCTATAAGCAATATTCACATATCACATACGGATTTTAAATTCTCGTCATTATTATTATCGCAACGAAAAGCAATCATTACCAATATAATTTGTGCTATAAGAATTATATCATTGCTGACGGATTTTCTACAAGTAGTAACATTAAAATTTTTATAATGAGTTGAATGTTTAAAAATGAGAAACAAATACGGACCGAACGAAGTATATATACTAAATGTTGTTCTTAGAATTGCAAAAGGAAATATACATTTATATATTAGATGTAGTAAAAAGAAATCCATTATTTTTCCATTCAATTTCATGCAAAAATAATGGATTTTTTTTACTACACCTAATATTATAAATGGAAGAAATAATATAATTTTAGTCTCCAATATTGCAAAGAATATTTATCATTTAATTTGAATTTATCATTTATCATTTAATTTGAATATTTATCATTATTATATTTATCATTTAGTTTGAATATTTATCACAGGATTTATACATAGATATGCATTTTAGAAATATAATTGTATTAATATTACAATTAATTGGCTATTAATAATTTCGCTTTATAACCATTTTTAAAAATTGTCAGTTTACAACATTTTGTAATGATTTATATTGGCAGAATTGAGATATAACCATGCATGAAATATACAATAAGAAATATAAGAAAATTGTATAGTTGTTCAATATCACTACAATTATGTATAATGTATGTATATTTCGAAATGACTATGAGACTCTCATTTGTGAAATATAATAGAAAATAATATTTACGAAGATTTTTATTTTTGGATGTTTTATAAACAATATAACAATTACGTATGTGTGTATGATGTAATGAATTTTTCTGCAATTATTTCTACCAGCATGATTTTGTCTGTCTTGCTTTCTTGGTAACATACGGCGTTGTGATTTGCAACTCACATTATTCTTTAGTTTCCATGAAAGTATGTTTGGAATTCTAAATAATAAATACCTTCGTGATTCTTAGAAAATATAATGATATAACAAATAATTGGTTATGCACTGCGATTCTGCATGAAATATGTTTCTTCTATGGCATTCTCGCGTTCGAAAGTATATGCGAAATTACAAGTAACTTATTCTGAAAATTGTGCTGAATTATGCCTGAATTGCTAGATTCGTATTCGAATAATAAAATCGTAATATAAAAAAAGAATACATTAAAGAATAGTGAAAAATGATTTTCACACACAATCCTTCACTTTATAATTTTTTAAGTTGTGCTAAGTTGTGCTAAGTTGTGTTAATATTGTGCTAACATTGTGCTAAGCTTAAGTATTATCTTTAAATAATGATAACAACAGAAGTTATGACAAAAATAATTTTCGATGATTTTGATTACAACCATTACAGTTTACATTCGCATTAGTTATTAGGTGATGCTTTAGCACAAAGTTAGCACAACTTAGCACAACCTTGCACAATTAAATAATTGAAAAAAACGCAAATTGGAGGACTGTCTTAAAAATCACTTTTTATTTTTAACATATTTTCTATATAACAATTTTATTATTCGGACATGATAAAATACAAATCTAGTACAATTCAGTATAATTGTCAAAATAAGTTAAAAGTGGGGTTAAATTTTATAGGCGAAAGCAAATGTATTAGCATCTAGTAGATTTTGTTTTGTACATTAATTAACGTAACGGCTTAAATAATTAATTTTAATTTGAATTTATTATATCTCTATTTTATTATTTTATTATTTTTTTGTAAATGTTGATTTTATGCACAAACATCAGAATTTGTTTTTATGTCAATTATCAAATTTTATTGTTTATTATTTTAGTCATATTTACCAAAAATTATATTTGTATACATATATTAATATATGTGTATAATTTATATTGTTAGGTACATCATACAACACATATGTATTTGAATGATGTTTACACTTTTTACTTAAGCTTCCTGCATTTAATTCTATTCTAATTTTTATAGATGAGATTATGGTTAAATACAATAAAATTATTATGATGAAATTAATAAGTTTTAAGTAACATCTTTTAATAACGCTTTATGAAATCTAGAAAATCTGAATTTTGTTTTATTTTGAATAAGTGTCCTGTTTATCTGCGATTTGCGATCTTTCATTTACAAATATTTAATCAAACAGGTTTTGATGTGATTTCTCTAGTACGGTGTATTTTTTACCTCACCTCACTTGCCATGACTATCTGCAGCGATGCCAGGAGAAACATATCTTTACCTTCATGAGATCGTGACTCTCCGTCCTTTATAAGTAGTTTTAGTCATGTCAAGATTTATCATAATTTTTATAGAGATTCAGAGCTTATCCATTTCAGGCTATCTTTTATCTCGAGGCTTGAAAACACTAATATAATAAGTCTGGCCGAATTTCGTTGTTGCACGTGTTTTAGGACAAACGACATGAGATATATTTTTATAATATCTTTTCGTCAATTCTAGCCAACATCGATACGCATGTAATGTTTAATTGCTGTTTAATATCAGATTATACGAGCATCGCTAATTTGCTTCCAATATATCATGTGCCAGTTACAATACAATTGAACTTATGCGATTTTGCATTACTTTAGTTAATCGAAGATTTTATCTTTATCTTTTTGAAATGAATACCAATTATTATATTCTATATATCGATTATTATATTCTATATATTCTATATACCGATTATTATATTCTATATAATGCTGTAATACTAAGTATGTTTTTATTTTTTAAGTAACGTTTGTTGTTGCATAAATCGATCGAATTTAACAGACTCTTAATTATTATAGTTTTAATCATCGTAAAAATAAATTATAAAAGTATTTTGCGTCATGAATCTATATAGATAAAGTATTCTATTTGACGATATATTATACATTGATCATGATAATAAAACAATTGACTCGCGTATAATTGATATTATCACGATTATTGTGTCACTTTATGAAAACAGTTTTCATGAAGTCGCCTTTTCCTTTTTTTCTGATATCTGCTAGGATATGATTATATTGTCACAGTTTAGAACAATTCTTGAATTTTAATTATTTTAAAGTATAATAATATAAAGGCTTGTATGACTGCAACGCAATTTAACGGTATCGTGACTTATTTCGAACTTTTTAAATGGATGACTTAAAAATAATATATTTAAATAGATACAAATAATTCAATATACAATTTAACATAACAAACATTTCGACTTACAAAATCTTCTTTAATGATAATATTAATGTCATAATCTCTCTAACAAACATTTGATCTCCTATCAAATGGATTATTTCAAATAATACTTATTATAATAAAGGTGATGTTTAGTTCTTATATCAAAAAGTCAATATTATTACGAAATATTATTACGAAGAAAAGAAAAAGATATTTCAGTCAAAAGATTATTCTATAACATCCAAGCAGAACCTATCAAACTCCTTGATACCATCGAGAATCCAGTCCGTCACAGACTCGAACAAATCGAGAAGCTTCCACACAGCCATTCCATCACTCTGCAGAACAAATCTACAAACCATAATATTGATAAAAAATAAGTAATTATAGAATCAATTACATCAAACTTACAAATTAACATATAATTGCACTATTAATTTGTATAAAATAATGTATTGAACCCATCCCAACACTAACAATATGTACGTAAAATAGAAGTTGACTGTTAGATGAATAAGAAGTGGTATAATGTATGTAATTATTGTAAAGCTCATAATATAAAATTAGATTAATACAAAATTAGAATAATATAAAATTAGATTAGTCTAAACACTCAGTGATCACTAAACATATTATTGATTCAAATCACAATTTCAAAGAAAATGTCAAAATCTTGGATTGGAAATTGGCGATTTAATACATTATTTTATACAAATTAACGTGAGCTATATATGTAAATTTGATATGATTGATTCTATAATTGCTTATTTCTTATCAATGAACTTATCATGGTTTGTAGACTTGTTCTGTAAAGTCTGGTGGAGAAAAAGTTTTTTGGGCCGACTTGTTCGAGTGATTGGCTGGATTCTCTGGTCGAAGAATTTGATAGGATGGTTCTGTTCTTGAACATTACGGAACAATCTTTTGATTGAAATACCTTTTTCTTCTCTTTATAATATTTTGTAATAACTTGCTACACTGACTTTTGATAAGAATTAAATACATCTCCACTGTTCACATCGCCTCTGTTGTAATAAGTATTACTTGAAATAATTTCGTTCGATAGGATAGGAGATCATATGTTTGTTAGGGGGATTATGACATTAATATTATCACTAAAGAAGACTTTGTAAGCCGAAATGTTTGTTATATTGAATTATTTGTATCTATTTAAATATATTATTTTTAAGTAATTTGTTTAAAAAACTTGAAATAAGCGATACTATTAAATTGCATTTTAATTATTTTTTTTATCATTTAAACGATCAAAATAATTTATTGCGTATTTCAGAAAATAGAGTCATGGATATCTGGATGGCAATACAAAGGATTTGCAATTCTACATATAAAGTAATAGATAACAATTATCGCCGTTATCTCATTTGAGCGAAGATACGTTCAAATCCGTTTCTTCGATCTCAATAAGAAAATCGATCACGATTATTGTGACAAGAAAACAAGAGATCAGCTTTTCATCCATTATTATTCTGTGAGCGGTATGGGCAAGGTGAAAAAGAGGCTATCTTCGTTAGAAATTCCTAGAACGCAGAGTGGGCGAAAGAAACCAATGTGCGGGCGATGCGATGTTCATGGAGTGGAAGTTGTGCTCGAGGGACATAAAAAGTATTGCAAATTTCAACAATGCGCATGTGTAGATTGTTATTTTTTTCTGGCGGAACAGAGAATAGCGGCAGACAAGATAGCTCGGAAACGAGCGAGTAAGTTGAGTAAAGAGAAAAAAATTAGTCACGTAGAGGTTAGTATTTTTCTTTTCTCAAAGCATAAGATTTGACAATAGAAAACTTGTTACCATTGCGGTTGCAAAAAATTGATGAAATATTTATTGATTTGATAAATAATTGGAAATATAGGGATTTTTCCCCTTCTCCATATCATGCTGTCAGCATGTCGAAGTGGACAGCAGAAAAATGCATATTTTTTGTTTTCATACGTAATATTAAAATGGAATTTTTTGTTCTCATACATAATATTAACATGAAATTTTTTTTGTTCTTATATGTAATATTAAAAGACATGTATTTTCAAGTTTTAATGCTAGAATCATGATGTTTTTCGAGAAATACACGGAATTTTTAAATTACGCGAATTCAGAAGTCAGATATCTTTAGAATGCTTCAATTTCCAAACAATTTAAAATGCAGAGCTCAGCGATTAATTATTTTAAAACGAATTTATTACATTTTACGCGTGCATAAACAAATTTTTAAATAATATAAATTTTATGATATATACATATATTGAAATACTTTTTCAAAATTTTAACTTTTTCCTTGGAAGCAGGAATTACAAAGTATAAAAAAATGTAATGTTTCTCGATTTAATATCATTAAAACGAGACTAGTTAGAAAGTGTAATGTCTTTGGAAACATTTCGAAATGGAAATAAAATTTAAAATCGCGCATAGTTTCTTAGAGCGTTAGAGAGACCCGTCAAAAATATCTTGATCGATAATGCATGAGTATTGTGAATTAATTAAGGATTGGATTAAAGAATTGCTAATTTTTTTATTTTTGTTATTCCCAATTCAATTTATGAAATCTAAATCTATATTTATAAATAAATTAAAAGCTTTATTTCGCCACTTTGAAAAATTGCGCAAATAAACTTCGAATTACACTGATTTATATTTTCAACTTATTTTTATATTGAAATCGAACCATTAATCTTTATTTGAGAATAAACAAATTTTTAATTTTTTGCTAATATACTGCACATTGCAACCGTAATGTATTTTTCATTTATTATATATATATATATATATATATATACACACATACACACACACACATATATATATATGTATATATTGTGTGGTGTGTGTGTGTGGGGGGGGGGGGGTGTGGGGGGGGTGTTGAAAGCTTT
>Ga0157364_1008474_pt1 | contig 10643 bp, 7 predicted proteins | sample AttsexASBM2_FD_111476 | JGI IMG/M metagenome (GOLD analysis project Ga0157364, IMG submission 111476) | Fungus gardens microbial communities from leaf cutter ant in Ribeirão Preto, State of São Paulo, Brazil - Atta sexdens ASBM2 | ecosystem: Host-associated > Fungi > Mycelium > Unclassified ... | reverse complement strand
TAACACTTATGGACTAACGGTTTAAAAGAAAGATACACGAGACTTGTATATTGTGACTGGCTTTGTGTGTGTATGTGTGTGTGTGTGAACATCGTGCACATCATAAAACTGCTCGTTGTTCTATATCGGTTGAAATGGACAAAAGGAAAGTGCACGATGCAATAGATGAGCTTACTACTGATGCGAAATTTGCCACGGTTTATCGGGTCGCTTGGTTGTTTACGAAAACGTTGGATAAAAATATCGAAAAGTTTGAGGCATAACAGCCTCAAATATAAAGCCACACAGAAGAGAAATTCGGTTTTACTTTATATCTCGCAGATTCAGTTTTGGAACCAATTCAATAACTAATAAAAAGTATTGTAGCTTCAAAACTGTAGCTTCAAAACTTTTCGGGGAATTATTTATCGAACAGTTTTTCTTCTTGAAAGTTTTTCTTTTGTGAATATAACAGAAGCGAAATATCAAATAAATACAAAATACTGTATGGTATTCGTGTTACTGACAAAGCAGGATTGAAACTGCAACTGTATGTAACTGCAAACGTTCAAAAATACAGTTATAATATGCACATTTTATCGAATTATGAATCAATTGTTTAATGGACCGTTTTAAAAACATTAGAAAAGCTTCAGTCTTTAAAATCTTTAAAAAAAAAAATTAAAAATTTTTTTAAATATTTTTAATTAAAAATTTTAAGTATCAAAATATAATATCTTTAAATTTACTTTTAATTTTAAATAATGTAAACAAATATAGTTATTGAATAGGGATAAAAAGAAAATTAAATTTAATGCTCTTTTGATTGATTGTTCGCGTTATCATATAATTATTTTCACAAGTCTTTGAAATTACAAGCGGAAAATTCAATTAAATCACTCGATTATGGAATATATAAATTGTCAATATTATCCCGCACGAGTTTCAATTGAAGTCCATTGAATTTTCTCGCGCGTTTTCCCTTCGTTATAGTTAGTTCTCTCTTTGCTCGACGAAACAGCACTCATGCTAACGGATACTACTCATGTCGAGTCGATACCGGATTATTCCTCTGTGAAGTAATCTCGACGATAGACAGCATCCGGGCCATCCGCGTGCGTAGCTCGAAAACGGAATCCTTAACTGGAGTGTAGGACGTGTTCTCGCACCTCCTCGACATCTCAAACGTCACACCGATACGATACCCAATCGATCTCTTTGTCTCTTTATACTCTTCTTTTATTGTAGCTTTCGATCACATTCCCGATCGATTTCTCAGTCTGCTTTAGTTTTTATTGATTGCAATTTATTTTTAACCATTTTATCTCAGTTGTCTCTAATCTCATGCTGCTGTCTACAATTCATTTACCGTTTTATTAATAATCTCTCATTTCATTAGCTAAAACTCATTAACTGCTTATCTGTCTAATCTTGTTCAAGTAATTGTTTCAATAATTAGTTCGATAGCTTTATTAAATAACGAGATATTTGTTTGACACTCCGCTTTGTTTTAATCTTCTTTCAGCAAATGTTGATAAAATTCGATCACTTCTCCAACACACTATTTTCACTAATTTTTATTTCTTGATGCGATGCAAAATAAAATGTATCATCTCTCCGTACATTCAACACGCTTAATTAATTAACCAAAGAGAATCCGAGGGAATAATAAAGGAATTATTGTGAGACTTGTGATTTCTTCTGCGTAAACAGCATTACATTAATGCGAAATTATTAAATGCGAATAAAGACTGGTCCGAATGAATAACGTGGCGATTGTTCGCGGTTCTTTCTTCCGTTTCTTGTTCCGTATTGTTTCTACACTCGTGACGACGTGTCGACGATGATAATCGGACTTGCGAGCGATAGTCTGCGGTTCGTACAGGTGCGTACGATCGCGTTCATGTTGCCTTAGTTTGTTCTTGTCATTTGACTCTTCGGTGTAAATGAATAAATTTTTTTATCTGATTTTTTCAGGAATTTTAAGCAAAAACTGACTTATTTTTTTGTACATTTAATTATATACTAATTTTATTAATTAAGATAAAAATTAAAATTAAAATTTATTTCTATATATATATATATATATATATATATATATATATATATATATATATCCAATTGACTGTTAGAGATTAGTTCAGAAAAGAATATTTATTCTTAAAATAGTAATTATTTAACATTTTTAAAGAAAATCCGATTTGAAAGAATACGTATTATGGAATTATTCGAAATTGTTTAATTATTCCCTCTATTTCTATTATATTTTTAGAAAAAACGGAATAATTCTTATAAAAGAATCTATTCCAAACAATTTTATATTACTAAACATATTATAGACTCAAAGCAACAACTTATATTTATAATATGTTGGAGAGTATCAGAGAAGCAGTGATTTTATATAAAAATAACAAATATAACAAATAACGAATAAGCATATTATATGAAGCATATTATATGAAAGTACGTTCTTTAATTAATTAATGTATGCGCGACACAATATTTTCACTTTACAATATTTCTCGAAGTTTAAAAGTTGTTTATGTCAAATGATGTGTTACGGAAATAGGCTTTACATGAAAAGGAAAAAATGAATTTTAACGGAACATCTAATCTATTCAACGTGACAGTAATTAACGGAGGTATTATCTTTCGCAGTCTGTTCTCTCTCTCGTCGCGAAAATAACCATTCTCGTGGTAAAGTGCAAAAGAAGAAATTTCTTCTAGCTCATCGATTACTGACTCGTCAAAAGTAACGCGGCTATACTTGGTTGGAAATAAATTGGTGGATCAAGAACTATAAATACTACTTGCACGAATGTTAAACTGAGGGTAAACCGAGAAAGTTTTAGATTCGCAGGTACCTATCGATTTCGCGTTTGATTCACTATATAAGTTACTTCAGAAGTAAAAAAATATATGACTTCTTCCGCTGACAAGAACCTAAAGATCTTGTTTACATAAAGTTTTACTATACATGTATGATACAGAATGTAGAACATGCTTGAAAACAATCTGATGGATTTAAAACCTACTTTTTTCTCAGAATTTCGATAAAAATTTCTCATTTTCTTTCGCGATTTCTTTAGATAATAATTGATGAGATGGGCGGAATAAAGGCATAATTTTATTTAAGTCCTTTTTCCGGTAATTAGCTTTTTCATATAATATTGATCGTAATACAGAAGTATTGTAACATGTAACTTCTTAAAAATATTACATAAATTCATTTGATATTGTACCCATTTATGTATAATAAAAAATAACAAGTTATTTTAATTTTTATTAATATCGAGATTTCGTAATTAGATCTTTATTTCCATCCCCTTAATTATCCTAGTTAGCAGTTTTATCTTAATGTGCAGTTTTATTAAATTTATCGAGTTTGCATTTAAAATTTTATCGTCAAACTTCATTTTTCGCTGAATTTAGTTTGACATTTGAAATTTTCACTTACATATGATTGAAACATTATTAATATCTCGACATTTTCTCGACAGGAGGAACTCGAGGCCAAATCACAGATTAAACTCGCAAATTCTTTCAGCACGTACTCAGAAACTCATGTACCACTGCTCGGAGTTACTAATATGCGTTAAACGAATCAAGACAAAATAACCGCGACAATTATACAGAGAACACTACATATAATTATTTCGCGAAGCGTAAAAGGGAGAGGATAAAATCTCATCCGGAAGATTGCGTCACGCACTCACACATACGTACTTGCACACGTATTAGATGACACGGTTAAAGAAAAAGTGGGACAAGGTTTTCCGTGTGTGATAACGATATCGGCGCCATATGTCATGTCAACGTTAACAATGGTCGGTTCTTGTAAAAAAGAAAAGTGCAGGTATGTCACCACCTGCGAACATTGTTGTACAATGTTACGACGATTTCCGTGACGGATGGTGGAAAGTAATTGAGCGTGTCTCGATGGACAGATGATGATTGAGGCGACGCGCGTTTTACGGAGGTCAAGTAGTTACGGAAATCGATGGTACGACGACGACGACGACGACGACGACGACGACGACGACGACGACGACGACGACGACGACGACGATGGGACAAGTCCATTTCTTCTTAGCAACTTCGTTTTATTTAACACGAAATTACAATTTCAGTTTACATTGCGGTTGCTAGCAATATGTTTCGCTCATCAGAAACTTTATTCGATATCCTGTTTCTTTACATATTGATTAATTGAATTTCTGATTTTGCCGGGAACTTTTGTTTTAAAAGCCCATTGAAATGTGCCTTAATAGCTGCAAAAATTATGAAGATATTCACACTGTATTAAACGAGAATAACTTTATGAGATACAACAATATATCGAACTAGTGAGATGTGTGATAGAGTGGACACAATAGGATCCGAAATTAGAATTTATATAGAGTCATATGGAAAGAACAATTTTGCCGAAATATCTAAAAATTTAACTAGATACAGATCTGAAAATAATTTTGTTGAGCCATCAAAATAATTAAGTAGAAAACTCAAGCATAATGAATAATGCTACGAACAATTTTAATATACTAGCAATCAATTTGAGTGTCTTACATAATTATTTTGATAATCTAACAAAATCATTTTCAGATCTGTATCTATAATTAAATTTTTAGATATCTTACAATTAGTAAAACGTTCTTTCCGTGTTCCATGCAAATTTGAGGATAAAAAGAAAGAGGACTGGTTTTAATTATTCGGTTTTAATTCTCGTTTAACTTGTAATGACTCGATTCGAGGCGGGTCAAATTACAATTATCGTCTTCTGATGAATGTACAATCGTCCGATCCGCGGCTACGCTCGATTCCATTGATTTCCGACGGCGACAGCGGAGCCAGCGAGGGAGCAAATATTTTCGGAGGCAAATCGATTGTCATACTCGGTTGCCCACCCACGCTTTCATGCTCTCGCACCGCCCGTTCGTAGTTACGTAGTTTCGATTTCAGTGCATCCGTAGAATGAACGACGACGGAAGATGGAGCCTCCGTTTACGTCAGAGGCACGCGCGTCGGCGCGACATAAAGGAGCAGAGTCTTTGAACAGCCGCCCGGCGCGCCTACGTCGAGGACGAGCAATTAATCCCTTCGAAACGTTCAACTGACTAATATCACGATAGCTTTCCATCTTGTAAGATTATTAAAGTGACCCTTTCATTAAATTAACAACCTAAAGTCCGATAATTATAAAATGATTAAAAATGAAAGATAATCTAATTGAGAAATATAAGACTCAATTTCTAATTTTGCAGAAAAAAAAGAAAATATTTTAATGTGCGACAGAGTATCATGCCATGTTTTGATTGAGTCTTACAATTATTATATGTCATTTCATTTCAAATTTATGAAGATGAGCTAATTAATTCATAAACTAATTATGATGTTCTTATGTTCCAGGAATTTCGAAAAGATTAATGATTATCATTCTTTTTATTTGGGAAAGATTTAAAAAACTCAATCCGTCAGTTCTCGCATCCGATGATGGAAGCCGATACTCAGCTGAGTGTTGGATAACAGCGAGCTAACTTATCGGCCTTTATCTCGCCTTAGCTTCAATGATTAATGAAAAATGAAGGTATTCAGGGCGATTCTCTGCGAAATCTTAGTACCGAGAAATAATACGGAAGGGCATGTCGTGAATGAATAAATGGTCAAACAAGGAATTGATCGGAAGAGGCCAGAGCGTGGTTGTCTACGTCACGACGATTCTACGGCGTCGCATAAAACGCAGAAAGTGAGCTCGAGTGAATGAAAGGCCAGGCGATCATGCCCGCAGTTTTACGACTGGCAGAAAAGAGACCGAGACAGGAGGCTTTATCGTCGCCATGTGTATTGGGCCAAACTTGGGACAAGTTGTGGGATAACATATGGGAAACTTATATTTAAAAAATAGAGAATAGAAAAAGAGCAGAAAGCGTACATGAAATAGTCAAACTGATAACATTCCAATCTGCGTACTTTTTAAGTATGTATTTTATGTAAAACTAGAAGAAAGAGAAGAATAGAGAATACACAAGATAAATATTCAGAAAGTGGGAATATCGAAATGACACAGAGATAGGCAGGAGCCATGAGAGAGATCAAGAGAGCGAGCGAGCGAGCGAGAGAGAGAGAGAGAGAGAGAGAGAGAAAGCAGGAACAAGAAAAAGAGAGAGAGAGAGAGAGAGAGATAGATGAAGGAAAATCAATAAGCACAAGCTATCAACGCGTTTACTTTCGCGAGGAAAGCCTCTTTCGCGAGTTCCTGAGCCTCTAACGATCGCGAACGAGTTCTCGCGGAAGTGCTCCGAGGTGTCACCTGGAAGAGTCACTCCCTGGGGATGGGGAAGGAAGCTGTCTCCCTTCGCGGACGACGGATCGCTCCTCGCTGTGATCGTCGACGTGGGAAATCCCGCACGGATTCGCCGTCAGTTGTCGGCTGCGACGAGAGCGGAGAGATGCGACGACGGACGGGATGCACCACGCGCTGCGCTGCGCTCGGCTGCCGATCGATTGATATTTAACGCACGAGAGGGGTTCGCGAGGAGAGAGATAAAGCGGGCGGCCAAGCGCAGACGGGGGATATTTCCTCTCGTTGCAACAATGCGCTCTCGCGATGTGAGATGTCTCGCACTGACCAGCACGGCACACGATAGGGGGAGTTTATTTCGTAACAGCGAATGTAAGGAGACTGGACTGACCGATCTCGTTGAAGTGTCTCGCGCACCAGTAGACCACCCGCTTGGCTATAGCTAAAATATCGACCATTTCGTACGACCCCCGCCCGTCGTCGACCAAATCCGGGGGTAGATCCGCGCCTGCGCTACCAGCAACCCCGACTGACATCAATATAATTGTGAATAGAAGCACACGTTTGCCGGGGGAGAGAGAGAACACTTGTTGATCCGGGAGATGTCTCGCGGAATGACTTTCTGTGATTTTCAATCCAATTCCAAATTATTATCAGTTTCATCAGATTATTTCTTTTTCAATAGAAAAATATTTTTATTAGGATTTTTTCTGGTTAAAAGCATAAAATCTTCTATTCCTTGTTGTGTATAACGTTAACAAACATCGATTCGAAATGATTTTCTAATCTGGAAGAGATTAAATTTTTCTGTATCTTTTTATATATATATATATATATATATGATTAAAAAATTGTGTTATCAGTAAGGAAAAAGAAAAAAATGAAACAATTGATAGATCTTTTAATAATTAAATTTGATAATTTTTAGAAAATTTATCTTGTATCAAAAATTTTAATCTAATTATATGGTTTTTCTTTTTTTTTCTAAAAAAAGAATATTAATCAATTTGAATGTTTAAAATATATTTGATATAAAAAAAAATAAATAATTATCAGACAAAACTTCTCTCACAATTTTGTTTAAGAAAAATTAATTAAAGAATTTGTCATTAAAATGTTTAATGTGAAAATTCTCTTTCTCTCTCTCTCTCTCTCTTTCTCTCTCTCTCTCTCTTTCTCTCTCTCTCTCTCTCTCTCTCTTATATATTTAGCACGAAATTCATAATCGATGTATAGATGAAAGACTACATGTTCCATCTATAGTAAAACTGAAGAACCATGAGTTCTCCTCTGTCGGCTAGTAAATTTTTTTATTATTATCAATATTGATTTAAATTGATGCAACGCCTCAATCATTAAATGGTCGCAGTATCATGAAATTCTCGATTAATTTATGTTCCCGATCGCAATATCATGGAATTCTCGATTAATTTATGTTCTCACAGGAATAATTGATCCGCATAGCTATTTGTGCTTATTGTTAATAAATCCACGCATCCAAGCTCAATGCACTGTGGACATACATTCACACATTATATAAACATATGTATATACACAGTGCGATAAAGCAAATACGAATTTGTAGAAAAATGAAAGCAAGACGCAACTTAATTCGAAAAAAATAATAAGCATTAGATAGTATTTTATATATAGTATTTTATATATATAGAAAGAGAATAATAAAATCTTTTCCTTAATTATCACTTAATTAAAATTATTAATTTATACTTACTGTATGCGAATAATTTTAGTTGCAGTTGTAATTATGAACAATAAATAATTTCAACTATATCAATATATCAAATTCCCTTTATTTATTTAGTTTGTCAAAAAATAATAATTTATATTTTATGTAGATTATATATAGATTCTTTTTATTGTATACATCTTATAATATAAAGGAACCGATTTCTAAAATATAAAATCTAATATGTACATTTCTATCTATTAAAAACTTTTTATCAAAAAAGTTAATGATATTTTGTTAGCCATATTCCAGTTTACTTATCGTTTACTTATGAAAATATAATGTGTAATTTTACGTTACTAATTATGTATACCAGTATATATATATATATATATATATATATATATATATATATTTATATATATATACATATATTCTACGTTTAGCATTAAATTTGTCAATTCATCACAGAGAAGAATGATATGAAACGCAATAGCGTTAATAATGCTTATTTCTATTTCGTTTTTGTTATTTCCTCAATTTTTTTTATAAACCTATGTATCAATATATTCAATCGCAATAAAAGAATGCAAGAATCTTTATAAAATGTAAAAGTTTCCCTAAGCAATAATGAAAAAATAAATCTTAAAAGTCAACAAAATAAGTCTGTCAAATATTCTACTAATCTTTAGAAATTTATTTTTTTAATCCAAATTTTTTGTTTTTTTTATTTAGTTAATTTAGTACATGGCAAACGTGACAGATATGGCAAATGATGATATTTTGGGAACCACTGAGTCCAGTTTAAAAAAAATCAATTTCTGCATTTCTAGAGATTAGTCAGCAGTAATATCTGCAGTAATATCAATAATGCTTTGGCAATCGCGTCTCTCTTTTAAATAATATAAAATAAATAAAAATACTATTTCCTCAACTATTTCTTCAACATATTATTTCTTTAATCTCCCGGAAATTTTCCTCGAAAGAATTTGATTTCCCGCTTCTTGCTCCTCCTTACATTGTAGATGTCTATTCATCTATTCACGAAGCAACTTTTTCTCGTCTAACATGTAATTTGCATTAAGTAGCAAAGTAAGCCGCACAATTATATACTTAAGTCCATACTATAACCGGAATTATACATATATTAACTAAATTTAAATATTATCCGCAATTATATAGTCCTTATTAAAAAAATATCTATAATTTTGCAAGCATTATAGATGTACGTAAAAGAAAATTGCATAATTTTCTCTACTTTAAAGTATAATAAAACAAATAATACGAAAAAATATTAGTTGCCAAGATTGAAAATAATGATATTTTTCTCCCATCAATACGATTTGATTGTAAGAACTATAATATGATTGACCGTAAGACCGATTTTTCATTATCTGATTCATTTGTGCTTAAGCTTAACTTGATGTTTCCCATGGACTTCATTGGACTTCATTTATGACAGATGAAGCTCGTCACAGATGAAGCTTATTGGATAAAATATTATAAGTTAACCAAATAATGAAAAACCAGGTCATAAACTGTTAAGATATTCTATCTTGCGATTTATAACCATACTACAGTTATACCACAACCGTACTATAAAGTTTTACAATCAAATTGTATTAATGGAAGAAAAATATAATAATTTTTGTTGTGGCAATCATAACGTTTTTTGTGTGTAGAATATATTTTTTTCGAGATAATTTTATTTTAAAATGCAATAATATAGGTATTTAATAATGTAGTTTAATTCGAAAGAGTTGCTAGCCGATTTTCGATTTACAATTTACTTTCGGTACTCTCGTCGTGTACGATTGCTGGATTCGCGATTGCCCATTTTTCCTTGGTGGCCTTTTGCTCCTTCCTCGGTCGATCCTTCAAATTCTGTATACCGGCATAATGCTCTTCGATTTCTTGTAAAGTCCTACCCTCGGTCTCGGGTAATATCACGTATAGTAGACACAAACCAACAAGATTGATCATAGAGTAGAAGAAAATCGTCCCGGGTAGCGACATGCTGTTCTCCATGTAGAGAAAGGTTTTATTCGCGATCGACGCCATGATGTAGGCAATCATACCAGCCGCGCCAGTTGCGCTGCTGCGTACCTGATGATGAATTCGAAATCGAAATTGACAAGAAAATCACACGAAGTGATAATTCTGGTTTTAAATGAATCTTTGTACATACTTTGTAGCCCTAGTTAGAATTTACAATAGAATCATTAGATCATTAGATGCAGATACAATATCTGCGAGAATCGAATCGTACTTTGTAGCTTTATGAGTACGATAAATTTGTAGATAAAAAATGTTTATGTTTCAGTGAGCACAATTTTGTGTTCGCAATATATGTACAATAGGAATTATATATGTATCTAATATAATCACGAATGTGCGATTACCAGCATGAGATTTACACGTTCTTGACAACATTGCTTGTGACACATCAAACGTCCGTTTGTAACGTGAGTGTATGACTAGCAACATATCTGCATTTATTAGTTACTGTAAAATTATGATTTTTGTCCGTATTTCAAAGGAGATTCTATGCGTTTCTTCAAGCAAAGTATGTATATATTAGGTGTACAAAAAAGTTCTGAGCTTTAGATTTGATACAACCGAAATAACAATTTAAATTTTATATATCTTCCCGCCTTTTTGTGGTTTTAAAGCGTTAAC
>Ga0157364_1008473_pt1 | contig 10643 bp, 10 predicted proteins | sample AttsexASBM2_FD_111476 | JGI IMG/M metagenome (GOLD analysis project Ga0157364, IMG submission 111476) | Fungus gardens microbial communities from leaf cutter ant in Ribeirão Preto, State of São Paulo, Brazil - Atta sexdens ASBM2 | ecosystem: Host-associated > Fungi > Mycelium > Unclassified ... | reverse complement strand
GTAAAAGGAAGTAGATATGAGAGAAGACAATTGGTAGAGAAATTCAAATGAGAAATGAACAGAGTTATTAAAAAAAAGTTGATCAAGACAAAACAACCTCTAAGAAGTATAGAACAGTAGTATAAAAGGGCAACAAACTTAGATAGATACTAGAGAGAGAGTAAGCAGAAAGAGAAGAGGTTAAGAGAAAGAAAAGAGATAGGAGCTCAAGCTCCAAGGTTAAATATACCAGCAAATGCTAGTAGGGCATAAGAGCAACAATTGTTTTAGCCTTAAGTTTGGCCCAGAAAGTAAGAGACTCAATAGCAGATGTTAATAGGGCCTATACTAATAAAGGAAGTGTTAGGTCAATTGGAATGGATATACAAGCTATACTTCAAACTCTAGGAAAATTTAAGAAAATAGAATGAGGTTTCTTAGAGATGATGACTATTTTAAATATTGTACTATATATTCCAATCCAGCAAAACAATGATGATATAATAAAAAAATGATGATACTAGTGTGATCAGGAATAACAAATGCAAACATTGTAAACATGTACTAATAGGTCTAAGTGTGATGAAGTTTGAGCATAGAGTTTAACAAAGCTTGTATAAGAAAGTCTATAATAGAGTTTGCAATAGATTTTGGAGTTTGTAGTTCTCTTATGAAAAGTAGAGAAGATAAATATGATTGTAGTACATCTGTAATAGCAAATAAGGCTTATACTTAGGTGAGATCTATATGCTATAGATATAAATTGAGAAAGAAACTGTTACAACTGTAGAGAATTCAGGTATTTAGCAAGAAATTGTAAGAACAGAAGAATTGTAGAATAAGGAAGGAAACTTGAGTATAGGGACAATCAGAAAAATTTAAGTAATTTAAATGAGGAAGAGAATCTAATAGTTCTTAATTATGTTTTAATTACAATAGGTTTACAATGATTTTTAGAGTAATAAGAAATACATCCTACTACAATCTAGATAATAAGGACATGCTAAGAGAAGTAACAGTGAAGATTGGGCTAAGCAAGAAAGAGTGACAGTGAAGGTGTTGTTGAATAGTGGAGTGACTGAGTTGCTCATAAGTTCAGAGTTTTCTAGAAAGCAGAAGTTCAAATTGAAAAAGATAGAAAGACTAAGGAATGTAGGTAATTCTTTTAACAAGGAAAGACCTATTAAGTACATGGTAAAAGTAAATATTTATTATCAGGGACATAGAAAAAAATAGGTAGATGTGATTAGAGGACAGAAGTAGAGTATAATTTTGAAAATGCTATAGCTTGTACACCACAATTCTGAAATTAACTGGAGAATAGAAGAAGTGAAGATGACAAGATACTTAGAAGAGTGTGGAAAACAGTAGAGACTAAAGCAGAGAAAACTGGGGTAGTAAAAATAAAAGAAAAAAGAAAGAAAACAGAATAAATAAGAAAAGAAGAAGAAAAAACCAAATCAAGAATAGAATAATAGATGTGAAGAAAATAGTAGAAGAGTGGAAGATTTAGGATAAAAAAGAGAAAGTAGCAAAACCTAGAGAAGAGGCCAAGAAATTGGTACCTTAGAGATTCCACAAGTAGATTCATGTCTTTAGAAAGTAAGTAAGTAAAAGAATGCTAATGAAGAAATTGTAAGATTATGAAGGAAGAATTTACACTTAAGAAGGGAAAGGTATATCCATTGTCAATGAAAGAAAGAGAAGAGATACATGAGTTTATTAAAGAATAATTGAGGCAAGATATTAGACTCTTGAAGTTGCTTTAAACAGCATTAGTATTTTTTTGTAGAAAAGAAGGATAATAAGAAGCAGATAGTATAGGATTATAAGTATTTAAATGAATGGACAATTAGAAATTATTATTATTTGCCTCTGATTTGAATATTGTAGAAGATTACCATAGTATACTTTTTTTTAAAATCAACAATTTATTACATGCAGTGTGATGGCAGACCATAGTAGCTACTTCATAACTATATATATAACAACTGGTCCAACATGAAGGAGAAAAGAAAAGAACAGAAAAAAGAAAATATAAAAATGAGAACAAAGTCAATCTGAAATACTAAAAAGAAAATAGAAAAAAAGTAGTAGGGAGATATGAAAATAACCTAGCTAAATAGAGGGAGATGAAAATGCAAACACTCTCAGATTTCTGTCTAGAAACTGAATGAAATGAGTGATTGAATCCCTTCTTGGATTCCAATACTTGTTAAACCTTCTGTACTTGTGAAGGATGTGTTATCTCAATTCAATAGGATAGAGACCACATAGACAACTGAACTCTTCATTGGGGAAAAATCAGAGCCAATATTCTCCTATTGGAGCATGATTAGTTATCACTCTTGTTGCTCTGGCACATAACGTATTTGAATGGCCAAAATATTGCAGCTATGTACTGCCCTTGCTATAAGTGGGTTCCAAAATATTGTCGTTGCTGTCAACAAGATCTAAGAAATTACTTTCTTTTAGATCTGATGCTTGGAATGTCATCTTCCATTTGTTGATAATGTCATTGCATTCAGATTTTCTACTAAAATCCCAGGAGTTCTTGTTTGACAAAAGGGGAGCGAGATTGAATGACTTTGTTTTGATATCAACAACTTTGTGAAGCTTCCAGTTGCTTTTACTTGGACACTCCCAGAATTCAATTACATTTTCATGATGACAATTAAAGAACTCTCTGAGATTCTTAAGTGTAAGAGCTGCTTGTTTTTGGAATATATGTAAAGAAGGATTGAAGATCTTTTTTGCTGCATGGATAAAGTTTGTAATAATGATGATTTTGAAGATTTCATGTGAGCAGACAGCTTGGATGATACCACATCTGATGGCAAAGAATTCAGCTTCAGAGCTCGTAACATTGATAGTATAGTGAAGAGTTTTGACCATTGGTTTGTTGTGAACATGGATATGTGCTATAGGCACAGCAACATTATTCTTGATACTGGTATCTATTATCATGAGTGCATTGGTTAGAGAGTTGGAGAATTCAATTGCTAAGGCATTGAGCTGTTGAATATGTTTTTTGAAGGAGTAATCATTACATTTACTAAATAAGTAGAAAAAAACACAATTAGAAAAGTTATCAATGATTCTATTACCAGGTTGGAATTTGGGGTTGATAGGATCAAATGAGGGGAAGACCTCATTGAACCTATTATCCATATTGATGATATAGCCTTTAATGAGGCCACGTTGATGCTTAGTTAAAGAGCTAAGTAAGAGGGAGTAGAGAGATAGAGTATTGTCAGAGTTATTATCTATTAGCAATCTAAGAATATGGTTGGCAGGAAGAGTATACACTCTGAGTTGGGATCTTCTACTAAGTTTTTAAAGATATAGGTGAATTAGGATAAGACCTGCAATTGCTTCTATTCCAAAAGATAGAGCCATTTTAAAAGCTCCTAATATCCATATAGCTGCTCACCTTTGAAACTTTCCTAATGATTTCAGAGGATATGATATAGAGGCTTTGAAATAGTACCATAACTGAAATCTGTACAAAGCTATGGGAAGGGTATAGCTTCTGTAAAGGAGATGTTTCTATTAGAGATTCAAGCTTCTTGTTGAATTGCCAAAAATCTTCATACACTTGATGTAGAGATAGCCTTATTGGTGTGGAAGTTAATATGTTGATGAAAACAAAGTTTTATGTCAAAAATAAAGCCTAGATATCTCCAGGTGTCCTTTGAGACAAGCAAAGGGCTGCTAATAGATGATAGATTGAGAGAGAGGGTTTGAAGGCACCATAGGATCTTGAAAAATGAAAGACTTCAGTTTTTGAATATTCTACAAGTAGACCAAACTTGGAAAGAAGTTTAGAAGCTATATTGTAACTACTAAAAAGTCAAGTGTTAGAAATTTGGAAAGATTTACTTTGTGTAATGAGAAGACTGTTATCAACAAAGGATAAAGTAGAAATTTTTAAATCCAGATTTTTTAAATGTTTTTCAAGAAATGGAGAAAAATACAAAGCAAAAAGAATAGAAAAGAGGGCCAAACCTTGGCCCACTCCTACATTAATGTCAAATAGATGAGAAAAAAAATTGTTCCAAGAATAATTGGTCTTTCTGTTAACTAGATAGTTTGAGAAGAAGTTAATGACTTTTAACTTGAATCCAACTTTGTCCAGGATTAAGGAAAGAAGGCAATGATTTAATGATAGGAAGAATTGAACAATGTTGAATGCTAAAGTGCTGGTTGACATGTTTTTGATCTACCCTATGTGAATAAAATGAGTGAGAGCTATACCTGCATCTGTGGTGAATTTAAACTTTAATCCTTCTAGTTAGCTTTGGTAAATAAAGTTGTTCGATATGACCTGAAATTGTAACCTTTCTCCAATAATCTTCTCAATTAATTTGCCCATAGTATTGAGGAGAACAATTGGTCTAAAGAATTTCAGAGAGTTGTAAGAAGATTTGTTAGACTTTGGAATGACAATTTTCATTGATTTTTGAAGTGATTAGGCCAGTAACCTAACCTGAGGCAAGCACTAACGATGGAGATAATGTTCTTCAGGCATAATTTGTCTTTGATAATGTGCTTGATTTGTCCCCACAACAATTTGTCTGGACCAGAAGCAAATGAATTACTGCAATTGACAATAGTGCAAACAAATTTTTTCTCTGAAAAATCTGGCCAAGTTGATGAAGGAAATGACTTGACCTCATTAAGTACCATTTCATCTATTTCTCAAAATTGAGCTGAATTAAAAGAAGAATGAAGAGCTTACCAAAGATTAGCTAACTCCAAGTAAGGATTTCCATTGTATTTGATTGTTTCAATAGCCAGAAGCTTATGCTTGTTGACCCAATTCATAAGCTCCTAAGGTCCTCTCTTCTTACTGACAATTTCTTGAATTTTAAGATTAAAAAATTCTCTTTTCATGTTCTTGACAGTTTTTCAGAATGTCTTCCAGCTTTTAATACTTTTTGAAGATCTGTAACTCACCAAATCACTATTACATTTATCATTCCACCAGCTTTTGGAATGTCTGGTGATGTTGATGAGTTTCAAGTACTTTATCCAAGTACAATGTACAATGTCAGCAAAGTCCAATATAACTTTTTCTAAATTGGATATATTTGAGATGCTTGATGTGTCCAACTTTGCAAAGGATACAATAACCTCTTTGATGAATATGTCATTCTCCTTACTGTTTTTGGTGATTGTTCTTTTGCGAGTGTTGATATATTCCTTGGTGATTGTTAGGAGTGTATAGTCAGATGTAAGACACCATTCTGGATAGATAATATGAGTATTTAGTTCAGAGGAATCACTATGAAGAAACATCAAATTGATGACCAAATTTGAGTTATTTGCATTATCTGAATACCTAGTAGGGATGTGATCAGTAGAATATGAAAGACTTAAGTTAAAAGAGTTAGCAATCACAAAAAGATTATCACTAATGAAAGAGTGATGAATATAAGAAGGATCCCATAAACTATTATAAATATTGAAATCCCCTGTCATAATTAGGAGGTTTCAAAAGTTAAATTCCATATCCTTAAGATACTTTATCATAGAATGAGACAAATCTGAATAAATGTTCATGAGCCAAAAAATTTTCCTATTGTTGAAAAAAGAAGATGAAAGAATATCCTTATGATTAATAACATCTTTGCAAAGAGAAAAACAAAAAGAGGAAAGTCTAATGTTGACGAATATGACAACTTATGGGTGGTCATTTGTTGTGACTAGTTCTCTAGTAAATATGAGCCAGTTGGGATGATTAATGACCCTATTAGTGAACTGCCTTCACAATTGGCATGACTAGAAATGGAGCTCAAAGTAGTCCAGAACAGTTCTTAGATGAAGATGATGTTGAAACTGGAATATGCTTTAAGAATCATGTTAATAATAAAATTGTTTTTTCAAATGTTTTGTGAAAAAACTTTAAGGTCATTCAAAATCATAAGTTGCTAGCATTCCCAGTTGAATGAATCAAATTCTTCCTAGTTTTCCAGAATTTAGCATATTCTTTTGTATGCTACTCCTTGTTGAAGCAGTGTTTCCAGAAAGGACAGTTATATGAGTTGGCTTGATGATTGCCTTTGCAATTGAGACACTTAAATATGTGAGGGCATGGCTCACCCTTCTTAGTCTCTAGCCTAGGCAGATTAATTTTATCATTAGCCTTGCAACACCAGATGAAGTGACAATAATGTTCAGTTAAATGAGGCCTGTTACACTTTATGCACTTAGCCCTCTAAATACAATATACTCCTGCTGTGTGCCCTCACTTCTAGCAGTTTTTGCATTGTGACATGCCTAGGTTCATGTTAGCTCCACAAACTATAGCAATAAAGCTTTCTATATTGAAATACTTATTGATAATCTTCTTGCCATTTGATCTGCTTTAGGTATTCCAAATATTGATCCAAATTATGAACATGTTGGATTTCAGAAAGATCTTAATGATGTGAGGTTTAGATGCAAGGATGATATTATTGAAAATATGGTTGGTCTTGAGAATGTTTTCAATATTATTCAAGAAAATACAAGCATTCATTCTTTCACTGATGTATAGAATGCCTACAATTTTGAGGTAGGACTTAGATTGTGGTAGTCTTGGTGAGGAGACTTGTTCTGCATCAGAAATAAGACAATTCTTGACATATTTTTTGATTTTCTATAAGTCAGAGCTCGAAGAAATGTTATTGGTTGTGATGATGATTCCTTTGTCTTCTGCTTGAATGAAATCAGCTATTATGTTAGACCAAATATTCTTGAGAGCACAATTTATATTCATGACGTGCATACTGGAGTCCTCGATAAATTTTTTGGCAAGCTCGCTATTCATTGGTATGATAACTTGCTTACAAGACAGGCTCTTTGTGGTCATGTTGATTTTTAGTTTAGATTTGACATTAGTGCCATTAATGATCTTTTGGACTAAATCTATCTTCTTGTTTGATATCAAGATCAAAGAATGAGAACTTAGTTTTTTATTTTATTTTCTTTCTCATTTTATTTTTCAAGTTATTCTTTATTTTTCTATTCCTAGAACTCTGAGGTTGTGGTTAGAAGTGATTGGTCACACTGTCACATCAGTCACATCTGATAGAGTGGTCACCACATTAATCATAGGACTTAAGAGAAAAAAGTAGAAGGTTCTAAAATAAAATAACATCATACAACATGGACACTACATATTGGCCTTATACTGTACACTGGTCATTTAGGGTAAGGTGCATAGCAGCTAGTATGGACCATTTGTAGGAGTATATAAGATAGACTATTTTGTAAAAGGAGCTCTTTATCGAGTTCTCTTGTGTCTTCTCAATACAAGAGTTTAACCTCTAAATATGCTCTAAGGTTCTACAGTTATAACATTTGGGAGATTTGGGAATGTTTCCTTGAGTTTTAACATATTTATTGTGATGCTTGACATTGAGGCAAAATTGGTCTGTTTTGAAGAAGACAAAGCTTGTGCATACAACTTTTTCTAAGGAGTGTTGACATTCTTCTTGAAGTATTTTAATAATTTGTTTACTTCTTTCTGAGACTTTGCTGGGATAGGTGGGGAAAGAGATAATACAAAGATAGGTTTCACAATTTCTTTTTCTTTGGGAAGGGCTTGGGGTTTAGTGACTTGAGGGTTGAATTTAGACTTAATCTTAGTTCTGAAAGTTGTTTTGTTGTTGTCAGCAAAAAGATTATCCCAGTAAGATTCATAAATTGTGGAAATAAATTCCCACATTGCTTTACCTATGCCCTTAAAGTCTTTGACTTCATTAGCTTTGTTACTTTCAATCAACTTACCTAAAATGTATTTTTGCATTCTAGATAGGGATTCCTTGATATTTTTAGCATCTGAAGCTAAATATTTCATAAATCTATGAAGAGAGACTATGTAGAAGTTGCCATTCCAAGAATCTGGATCCAAAGCTTGATTGGGATTGTAGTTCAATTGAATATTGAAAATATTGCAACTAGCAGGCTGGTTTAGGATAGGATCCTTGCTTGGAGCATATTGTTACCTTGCTAAGGTACTGCTATTAGCTGTCTAGCTAACCTAACCAGATTGGCTCTTAGAAGTCATATATTCTAATTCCACCTATGTACCAAGGGATAACACACAGTTAGATGTAACAACAGGATCTTCCTCAACTATCATGTTATTCTGTTTTTCCATTCTTTCAGCATAGCTTTCCTTACATTCACTCAAAGATATAGAGGGGTCTTAGGACTATATACACTATATGCTAGAGAGCAACCTCATATCTTGTTGTAGTTGTCACATGCATCTTGAAAAAGGTGATCAAACAACCCACTGCCTATAACCACATCTTTGTTTGCAGATATATTGAAAATTGTTTCATGAGTTGCAGAAAAATTAGACATTATATTCCCTAGGTCTCTGATAGACACTACCATGCAAGATAGTAGTAAGAGAGAAAGAAGGGATGATGATTACCATAGTACACTTAAACTCTTATATTTTATTTTGATTTTCTTTTCTTTTTATCTATTTTATTTGATTTGATTTCTCTTTTTCTTTTATTGTCTTTTTATTTTATTTCTTGAATAATGAAAAGGTACATGACATAGTATATAACATAATGTTATAAGCCTAGAATTTGGAAAAAGAAGCTGGAAGGATACATCAAGGTATATATTTACAGCATGTTTATCTCATAATATATATATGATACACTTATAGTTAACATATAGATATTAGGATAAGACTATTTATTACTAGTATGAACTATGTACTTATAGTATATATAGAGTAGGAATACATTGGAAACTCTTTGTTAAGTTCTCTTATAACTTCTACAAGACTTTTGCCTCTATAAGATTACTTTGTTATAATCTCAAGATCTTAGAGTAGATTAAGAAAAGAAATCTTGTATAAGAGTTACATAAGAGAACTTGATAGAATTTCTAGTACAGAATTATCTATCTTATATATACTAGACTACTGGTCCATGTTACAATACCATTAAACTATTCTAAAGGACTATGTGTTTTTCTTAAGATTAATATATGTAATATATGGTGTATGATATCATCTTGTTCTATGTATCCAAAACTCTGTTGGTGGTTTGATACTTTATAATGGACTTAATTCTATCAAATTCTTTATTTGAGTCAAAATATGTGGTTATCTTTATCTGTTTCCATTGCTTAATTATCTCTTTCAAACTTCATAAAATTACTCAAACTTTATGCAGAGTTTTCTCCTCTTCAATGTCAGACATGGTTCATACTGGGGATAAAAGTCTATAGAGTTAGCTCAAAGATGTATAAACTTGTGGAACAACCTTAGCTTCAGCTTATGTGTTGCACTGTCTGACTGCTATGTAGTTGCAACTTCAGATAAAGTCTGAGAAGAGAGTAAGTACTGATTAGTGTGTTGCTGTTGAACACTAGAGATTGAGTTCAATAAGAGTTATCTTCATTGATTATCAAATTAGCAAATTACAGTGTAACTTGTTGTGGCAACCACTAGACCAATGTTCAATAGCAGCACAAGTAATAAATCTCACAGGAGGGATATCTAGTGGGAACACAAGTTGTGTATTCACAAGAGAACTCAACAGGGAATCACAACAGTATTCTACTGACTATTTATATAAAGTCCTCATGGTCTGTGCTATGACTTTTCTACACTAACCCTAATATCCATACCCTGTCCTCATGTTTATTACTCATCTACTATGCTTCTTTCTCAAGGCCAGCATGCCATATACATGTGCCCTGACATCATACTCTTAATCTCTATTGACCATGCATGCACCATATGTACACCATGAGGAACCCATGTCTCTTAATGTCATCCTAACCCTAGACTCTTCCCAACCCTTCTAGACTACTCTAGTCTGCTCTAGGCTTATGACATCATGTCATATGACTGGGAAGTCACATGCCCCCTCTTCTCTCATTGTAAACTAATAATATAACTACTATATCTTATCTGTTCTAACCCTAACCCTAAAGTCTGTCCACACTTTCATTCTATAACATAACTACTAGTCTTATATATAAGGAAGGACTATAGAAGATCCTTGGGGTTTTAGTAGTATAGTTCTTATTACCCCAAGTAGAGGTTTCAGTAGTAAAATACTAACAGGGGTATGACTCTGCTATAGAAGACTAAGCCTTGTTTGCTGAGAAAAGTTAATACAAATCAGATGGGAGTATTCCTATCATAGAAGATAGAATATCCAGATGGTTGCACTATTACTATGAGGATATGTTGCAAGAAAGATGACTGTCATAGAAGATAAGCTTCATATAGTAGATATTAAGAAGGCAGTATTACCATGGAGATGTATTCTCTGGACAGATAAATGTGACATATGACATTCAATTTGAACTCCTATTTAGTGTTTTACTACTGAAACATCTACTCAAAAATCTGTTTTAATTACTCTTTTTGTTATTTTATATATTTAAGACTAGTGATTACTTTGTAAAAGCTAGCCTGATAATTGACTAAAGTTGATACTAAATCTCCAGTGTCAATAGTAATACACTTTACTCCTCTCCTTATAACTCTACAAGGCTATTCTCTGAAATTGCAACTATATGGCTCATAGGAAGTATAACATATAAGTTGAGGCTAAGGTTGTTCTGACAAGTCCACATCAATGAGCTCTTTTCACAAAGTATACACACTCTGCATATCTCTGAGCTAACTCTAT
>Ga0157364_1008472_pt1 | contig 10644 bp, 9 predicted proteins | sample AttsexASBM2_FD_111476 | JGI IMG/M metagenome (GOLD analysis project Ga0157364, IMG submission 111476) | Fungus gardens microbial communities from leaf cutter ant in Ribeirão Preto, State of São Paulo, Brazil - Atta sexdens ASBM2 | ecosystem: Host-associated > Fungi > Mycelium > Unclassified ... | reverse complement strand
GGCCAAACCGAATATTCAAGGTCATGCTCTGTATTTGGTGGGACCAGCTCGGCGTAGTGTATTATGAACTGTTAAAACCGACTGAAACAATCACAGGCGATCGGTATCGAACGCAATTGATGCCGAATTTGAGCCGAGCATTGAAAGACAAACGGCCGCAATACAACGAGAGACACGATAAAGTGATTTTGCAGCATGACAATACTCGACTTCATGTTGCGAAAGTGGTCAAGACATATTTGGAAACGTTGAAATGGGAAGTCCTATCCCACCCGCCGTATTCTCCAGACGTTGCTCCCTCTGACTATCACTTGTTTCGATCAATGGCACACAGCCTGGCTGACCAGCATTTCCGGTCTTATGAAGAAGTAAAAAATTGGATCGATTCATGGATAGCCTCAAAAGATGATCAGATTTTTTCGACGCGGGATTCGTACGCTACCCGAAAGATGGGAGAAACTAGTGGCTAGTGATGGACAATACTTTGAATCATAAATGTATAACCAGTTTTTTACGATAAAGCCTCGAATTTCAGAAAAAAAACGGTGGAAGCAAAGTTGTACACCTAATATTATAATATAAAAAAATTAATTTCTTTTTTTTCGTATTTATGAATTTTTTATTAATAAAAATACACTTGTATATGATGTATAATATATTTAATATGTACATTATATATATCATGTATAATATGTATGGTATGTATGTACGTATGTATATATGTATGAACGTGTGTACGTATGCATCTGTAATATGTGTAATGTGCCTAATATGTATAATACGTTTATATTCAACATATATTTACATACAGAAAAAAATAATTATAAAATTTGTAATTAATTTTATTTTTATACAATAACACTATCCTTGTGTATCCAAGAGTTGTGCGAATTATCAAATCCGCGCCATGTCACATGAACCTTGTCCTTTTTTACACCTTTTCAACTAGATATATGTCGAGATTAGTGATGATGGGTCGCAGATGATTTCGCGTATAGAAATCGGCAGCATGTTTCCATGCTTGCATATTTCTTTTTCAATCTTTACTTAACTTTATTATCGACATTAGTCACTTTGATCGTCTGCGATTGTCGCGAACGAATTTCATATCGGTTCCCTTCACGACACTGATAATTGAAAAAAGCGACATCGAGAGCGGATGATTTTTGTAAAACAATTTAATTATTGTAAAAAAATTGAAGTTCAGCGTTAGTAGCAGCCGATTTGTCGCTATGGCAACTTTATATACCCTGCTTAAAAAGTCCGATAGAATCAGATAGGAAAAAAACTCTATCTGATTGACTCGTGTTTTGGTCGTAAATTTTAGATACTAAATCTGATAGATTTTCTATATTTCTCTATTGTTTTTGTCATATAGCTTATATCATTTTTAATCAATTTCTCTCTAATCATGTTTTATCATTATTAATAGTATTGTAACGTTTTAATAGTAAATTTCATATTATTTTTAAAAAAAAGTTTTTTATAATTATTAAAATGTAGTTCTTATTATTTATTATTCTTTTATTAATTTATATTTTGACATGCAATTTATTAATTATATATGCGTCGGAAATTTACAATTTTTAAAAATGCATATCGGAATTGATGGGATTCGAACCTAAGACCTACGAGATGACTAACACACTAATGCTGAGCTATAATCACACGCTTGTTTGGATATCTTAGCATATGATAATTATAGAGACATTTCTAGATTATATAGGTTTTTATAAACATTGTATTATATTTATCATATATCTTAAATATCGTTTTTAATCTTAAATTTTAGATTAGTTGTCAGATATAGATTTTCTATATTTCTCTATCATTTTCTCTATCATCAGCTTCTTATCGTTTTTAACAATTTTTATCTTGTTATGTTTTATGAAAATTAATAATTAATAATCCTATCATATTTTTTAATCATAAATTTCAAATTTTTGATCATAAATTTCAGATTGCTTGTCTAAAATATTTGATAGATTTTTTATACTTCTGAATCATTTTTCAGCTCAGATATCATTTTCAATCAATTTCTATCAAAATTAATAATATTCTTTTGTACAATATTTTCAGTTCGTAAATTGTAGAATCTAAAATTTAGTCATAATTGAAATTCATGATTAAGGACATGATAGAATATTATAATCTTGATAAAATACGACTAAAATAATTGATTAAAATCGACATTTAAGTTGTACGACACAAAAACAATATGGAAATAAAGGAAATATGTTGCGTATTTTAGACGAATAATCTGAAATGTACGATTCAAAAACACGATAGCATATCATTAATTTTAATAAAAGATGACCAGATAGAAATAGATTCAAAACGATATTTGAGCTATATAACGAAAACGATAGATAAATGTAGAAAATTTATCAAATATAACAGATAAATAATCTGAAATTTAAAAACGATATTTAATCGTATGTAATAAAAATCGATAATGTTTATAAAACCTATATAATTTAATCCAGACATGTCCCTATATATAGAATATATTATATAGGATAGAATAAGATGTTATGGAAAAATTACCGTATCTTGGCAATATAATGTGACATTTATAGGTTATCAAATATAATTATTTATTCAATAATCTAAATGAATACTTAATCATATAACAGTAGGATAATTTTTCTCTAACATGAATCTTATTTAAATATATAGGGGATGTTTTCTGGATTAAATTGCATAGATTCGTATATATCATTCTGTTGCTTATTTTATATTAAATCAGATAATGTGACAAAGAAGTTTGTGTATGCAGTTAATTATTCTATCGTTTAAATAAGATAAAATACAATATAAAATCATAAAACTTTGTTACGTATGTTGAAATCTGCGAAATAATTCAATGATCTGAAGAATGTCATATTATATTGCCAACGATAGGATACAATAATTTTTCTGTGACATCTGTCTTATTCAAACATATAGAGATTAAATTATATAAGTTTGTATAAACATCCTTTCATTTATTTCTTATTAATTTAATAGCCTAATAGATCATGTAGAAAATCTTATGCTCATCGATAAATATTCTATCGTTTATTCAATATAAGATATAAAACGATAGAAATTTATAACTTTTTTGTCTGTCATGATTTTAATGTCGATAGGTACGATAGGTCCTAATAAAAATTATATAGGATTTTTATCAGATTTCTATAAATTTCTATTGATTTTTCTATTGATTTGTCAGATTTTTTAAGCAGGATAGTGCCAATAAATAGCTGATCAAAATTCAGCGCAAATAAGCAGCCGATATTACAACGCTGATATTTATTGGCAGCACTAATAAGCAGCCGATACACACACACACACACACACGCACACACACACACACACGCACGCGCGCGCGCGCGCGCGCGCGCGCGCAAAAGAAATAACAGTATCGCAAAATTCGGATAACATCTCGAGCTAATAATACAGCGCAAACCCCGGGAACTCATCTAACACGACTCGATGCGTCGTATTCTTAATTCCGCTGGCCGCGTAACGAAAGTGAGAAGTGGAAAACAGAGAGGCATTATGGCGATATCTACGATTTATCCAAGAAACGCGAAGACAGAAAGACGTAACGAAAATGAAAATGCAGAAGACTATGCTACACGAGATGCCTTCGCTGATAACGAAACGACGAACGATGGCGTTTTTCACGATCTCACACAAATATCTGATATACAATCGCCATCACATTCCATTAGTAATACAGTATTATTTTGAAAAATTTCGAAATTTCGAGCATAATCATATGATGAAAAGCATCGAGGAAATATTGGAAAGCGTACCGAAATCTTATAGTAAGCATGCACACTTATTAATGAAACATTTGTTTCGAAAAGCTGTGCTTGATAGAATTAGTTGAGACGAGCATGGAATCGTGATTATAGATGGTAGCGTCGTGAAGGATTCGAATTTCGCTGACTTAATAAACGATGCAATGCGCGAGAGAAAAACTGTGAAAGCAGTGGGTAGAAATCAGTTTGCACGATCACTCCGTATGTTGAACATACCTTCTGCACTGGTGAGAAATAAAAGATTATTGTCCACGTACGATGTTACTGTAAACAACGTAAAACTTCGATCTCGCACGAGTTCCACACTTTTTATATCGAAAGTTCCGCGTTTATTGTATCGAGAGCACGAAGAAGGAGAAAAACATAAAAATTATGAACAAGAAATAGATGAGGAAAGTTTGTTGATTTTTTTTTCGTATATTTTTCGTATACGAAAAACTAATACCTCTGTATCATCTTTGCAAACGGGAAAAAATCGGTTACTCGATTGGAAAAAACTGAGATAACGATGACATTTGAAAAACTATACTACATCGAGCATTATACGAGCTATTCGGCGGTGGATAATCTAATTCGCGCCGTTAAACCGAATTTCTCGCGGGGAGAAGTCGTACGCTGGCTCGAATCGCGAGATGCGTACACGTTGCACCGATCATTGCGCAGAAAATTTCCGCGATTGCATTATAGCGTAACAAACATTGACGATGTGTGGGAGGCAGATTTGATCGAACTCCGAAATCTAAAAAGTTATAACGATGGCTATTCCTATCTGTTAGTGATTATCGATGTACTAAGCAAATACATCTGGTCGCTATGTGACAAAACGAGCAACAGCGTGATAAAAGCTTTTCAACACTAGCGAAAAGCTAAGGACGAGTACTGTATACTTACAAACAGACAAGGATAAAGAATTTGTTGCGCACTCAATGCAGAAATTTTTTAAAGAAAATGTAAAATTTAAAGAAAATTCATTTTTGAGTAACGCGCAATCCGGATATTAAAGCTGCCATCGCCGAGCGCTTCAACAAAACTGAAAGAGCGAATGTGGCATTATTTCATGCATAAAAATACGCGACATCGATGTTCTATAAGACATGCGCTTACAATCACACGCATCACTCGTCCACGAGAATACAACCAGCGGTAGCAACGAGAGAAAACGCACAAATTATTCGTGAAAATATAGCACGTTGTTGGAAAAACGAAATATTAAAGAAACTGGTGCGAAAGATTAAATATCGCTTCGGAGATCTTTATCAGTAGAGCGAAAGCTTCGAGAAAGGTTACAAGGCTAAGTGGATCGAGGAAATATTTCAAATTTATCGTGTTCTCGATTGACGAAACCCTCACGTATACGAACTGCGAGATTTAGCAAACAAAGTATTTTTTATGAGCAAGAATTAGCTCGAGTTGAAAAAAACTTAGGAAGAACAGTTTATCGTCAATCGCAAGATAAAGAGTAGGGGATGAGGGACTAATAAGCAAGTGCTTGTTAGTTGGCGCGTTTATCCCAGTAAGTTGGATTCCGGTTTCGAGTTTAATTTCTGTTCGTGATGGAGGAGGAACAATTTCTTTTGGTACTTCCGTGTAACAATAGTACGCGTTATTTTCCGGATAATACAACATTGTCCTTTATCATGGAATTACCTCACTCTATAGTGTTACATGGACAATAGAAAGTTGCGATAAGCGAGATTCAATTTCCCTGTACTTTTTTACATGTCATAACGAAAATATGATTAGATTCGTCGATATTATACCCGATAAGAGAACGAATGATACGTTTATGGCAAAAGAAATTACATTTCCAAATGAAATTTACAATTTATATCCATGAGTTTATTGATGCGACTATTGCGTAAAGTTGCCGAATCGTATTTTATTATGATTTTTATTACGAGAAGTGAGATTCGAAAAAAATCTTTCTGTGACTATTAATTATATCGTCTATGTCCAATTTAATAACGTTTTAGAAATCGACCCCTCGCGTCAAGTCATTATCGACTTTTCCGATTAGCCCTATGACTTCCGTGACAAAATTATTTTTCCTCCCTAAACATTTTTTTCTCATCTAATTGTTCGCGAGATAACGAAAAAGCTTCAGTCTTTTTCATTACACCGACGTTGATGTTTCGTAACATAAAAAGAGTAGTGAAAATTCTAAAATCATAAGGGATATAGTCATCGATATAAAAGGTTTTCACGATGTCGAAAAAAACTTTATTCCAAAAGAAGTCGCAATTCTTGTTAATGCAGTAATCAACGGACACTAGATTATGATGATACCTTATCTATTTGGCGATTTACTCGAGAGAGTAAGACAAGAAAACAACTGGCTTACATGAAATCATCACGGAATTGAATGGTTCGATAGAGATGTCAATCTTAAATACTTTATGAAACATCTGCGAGACATTACACGATACGCACGCTACATCTATAGCAGAAGACAAGAGAAGACGTTATTTGAGTAATCTACTCTCCAGAAATGTATATAATTTGGAAGGAATTTCTCCAGCTTTCAAAAATCTATCAGATTTCGAAGGATGTGGACAGCGCTGCACGCATCACGGATTTCGAACCAACGTTGAACATTGCGCCTTACGCAACGCTTACAAATTGAAACATTGGCTAAGTATGCGAAATAGCAGCAATTCGAGCTTTTTCTCAGAAAATTGGAGAGCGACGTCGAGAGCGAAAAAACAGACAGCGGAAATTTTTCAATTCAATTTAAAAATCAGAAACACATTATATTTCACAACGTCGAAACGTGAAAGAAAAATATCGTGACGAAAAAAGCGAGGATGAATAAGCGACAGCCAAGGAGAAAAAAGATCTTCCAAAATTCGACTCGACGACTGATAAAGCTAACCCTAGTGTCTCGCAACACCGAGTATTTTTGAGAATTCTAAAACGCACATACCGACAAAAAAGTTAAATTCTGAATTTACTCATTCATTTCCTCTCTCACGCTCACCTACGCCGAGAAATGAATTCACTGGAAGTTTTAAACGTATTACATCATCTCAGTGTCCGACATGTAAGAGTTTATTCTGCCTACCGACTGCCGAGGTGTGGACGAGGTCTATTGCCACTGTCGCAGACGATCACAATCGACCTTGCCAACATTAGATTGCCTTCTACATCGATGAACACGAAACAGGAACGTATGTCAATAGCTACGGCATGACGCCCTTGGACTCAAGATTTTTCTTAACTTCACCGAAACTCCATCATATACCGCTGAAACACAACGACACTTCAATGAATACTTTCTCAAACTTGTGGACAATACTGTTGTGTATTTCTATATTTTATATGTAATGGTTATAATCTTAGTCTGTTCTACTTTTGATTGTAAATGCAATGAATAATCGTACAGTTATTTCATAAAATTTTTCTTCATTGTAAACATAAATTCGTAAATTCACATGCTGTATATCATCATGTTCAATAATGAAATTCTATTTAAAAAAAAATTAAAATAACTATATCTCTTTCTTTTAAAAAATAGACGATTTGGACTTGTAAATTTCGTCTATTTCTTACTCTTAACCTCGTTCTTATTTAAATATTTTTTTTCTCGTATTTCAGGTTTAAATAATGTACATTAAATACTTAAAATTTAGAAAAAATTAAAAAAATAATGTTCGAATCAGCACATGGAAGACGTCAATTAAACATGTTCATTCCTTTTTTACTTCCCCTTTCTTTCAAATAAAAGCAAGAGTCACCTAGTCCTAAAATTTTCCCAAAATTCAAAAGCTCCCATCATCAAAAACTAAAAAAAAAAAAAATTTTCACTAAGACGTCGGAGACATAAGATCGTGTCAACAAAAGAAACTCTCATAAAACTATCTGCTATTCATGTCCACTATTCGTACCTTGCCACCTCTCCACGACAAAAAATGTTATGATCCCAATCTTCCTGCTTACCTTTTTCCGAATTTCATCCTCCATTTTGTCGGAGGTACTCTACCACTCCCTTTAGAGCAGGAAGTTATAGAGCAAGTCAATCAGATCTTTGTCAACTATATAGAGCAAACCAATAAGAACGCTCCATTTAATCACCCTATTATCCATCCTTTCATCCATCGATCAATCAGAGCTCAACATCTTTCCAGACAGATCCATCTAGGCCACGCCCATAGTGGCAGGGGTGATGTGGAGAGGCTAGGGGGTTTGTTTTGATTCAGTGATGGCGTGGAGGGAAATGTTTTGACGCGCCATATCTTCTCTATTACTACTTACAAGAGAGAGGGCAGTGTTATACCCGTGCCTTGTTGACATCCGTGCTATGAAGAAGTGAGCGCGTTGCTGGAGCAACTTACTCTTCAATAATTTAACAAAATCGAAAGATTCCGATGAGCCATCGCTGTATCCGGATGTGTCTTACATTTGCTCTGTCTTATATCGTATTCTCTATTCTGTATTTCTTCCATAATTAATAAACATATCTTCCTTTCTTACTAGCACTCGTGTATTTTATTTTGGCGGTTCGGGAGTACGCGTCTGCGGGAGCGAACGCGAATCGGCCGCAATAATATTATATAGAGCTTTAATATAATAGAACAGCTAAAGATAAAGTAAATGTAATGAGTTTTAAAGACTTCTTCTTATGTTTTTCCGTTTTAAAACAAGGTCTTTTTTTTGAAGATGACTATGCGTAGGTTACTATGATTCAATAATATGTTATTCAAATAAATCTATTGTGACTTGATAACATAAGAATAAGAATTACGATTTAATAAAGTATTTGCTTTTTTATTAACAATATTTATTCCCGCGACCCCGCGCATGGGGAGCTGAACAAAATACATCATTAAAATATTTAAAATCCAAAATGTTAAATACTGTCAAATATTAATTAGTATTTGAATTGTAAAATACAAATTATTTTTAGTCTTTTGTTTTGAAATAATTTGTATTTCGAATCAAAAGATTGAAAATATTTTGTACTTTGTAGTTTAAATACTTCCCGAGCAGAAATTTTGGTTAGGCGGCCGTATGATATAGATCTGATAAGCATGCCTTGGCGCTTAATCAGGTGTTCATCAAGTGCCTAGTAGAGGCACTCCTAACTCTAAATGTAATATCGAAAATTAAAATTACATAATTAGGATTTTCCTTATCAGGCACTGATGATTTTCTTATCAGGCCTCTTATTGGGCCTAAAAACAATATAATAACAATATCCTGAAAAAAATTAATAAATCCAGTTTTATTATTAAAATAAATATTATTGATTAGCATCATATTTCCGAATACACGACAAAATTACAATTAAAAAAAAACAATTTCCCCTGTACGTGGAAATTAATTTTATCTTGAAACGGTTTCCATTCAAAACCTGTATCGCACATCGCATTGCTTGACCTCTACAATCGGAAATTGCAACCAACTTTCGATGATTCACAAACGCTGAATGTTAATGAATGTATAGTTGTAACATATCTGGTCAATATAATCCTGGTAGAAGTTTGTACAGTTCAGTTGAACATCCAATTGGTTACTATTAGGTTGTCCGGAAAGTTCGTGCCGATTAAAATTTAAATTTTAGTATATTTATTAAATTAAAATTTTCTGCGTTTCAATTTTCCTTCAATATCAGCACGAACTTTACGGACAACCCAATATTATATAATAAATTATATATGTTTATGATACATTTATACATAAACATGTATAAATATTCGTAAACATATGTAATTATATGTGAAATATGTTCATATTTTTCTTCTTTCATATAATTACTTTTAGTGTAATAGAAATAGTATATATATATATATATACACAGAGTGTACCAGAATTAGTGCAGGGACCAGCACGTACATATTCTTCATGAAAAAGTAAATTGAAAATGTTAATAACAAAATCTTAAGGCATCAATAGTTTTCAAACGGTGAGCATTTGAAAATAATCAACCACAGGGCATGAAATTCACGCTGTCAGGAGTGGCAACTAAACAGCCGCGCGAACGTTTTGACGGATCGTTCAACGGCACGATACCGAGTATTGCAAAGTTTCGTGAAATTTGTATATTAACTACTGCTGTATTCTTAAATTGAGTCCGATTTAATTGATGAAAAGTAATGTCAATTGCAAATTCGATAAATAAATAAATTTATAAATAAAATCAATATTAATTAAATGATCCACACAAATAACATAAAAACATCAATTGACAGATATTTGCAAAACTTCTTTTCTGTTACAAGTAACATTAGAAAAAAAATTTATATTTGAAATATGCACATTTGATATAAATAAATTCTAAATTTCATTTAGAAAATAAAACGAAAGAAATTCCGAATTATGATAGGAGAGAAAGGGGAAGTAATATAATGAAGAAATCGAAGTTAGCGAGTAATAAGCTGTAAATATCCATCAATTGATGTTTTTAACGTTATTTGTTTGGATTATTTAATATTGATTATTTAATATTGATTTATTTATAAATTTATTTATTTATCGAATTTGCAATTGACATTACTTTTCATCAATTAAATTGGACTCAATTTACGAATACGGTAGTAGTTAATATAGAAATTTCACAAAACTTTGTACTGCTCGTTCAACACCGTTGAGCAATATGTCTCTCAAAGCGTTCGCGCGGCCGACCACTTAGTTGCGCCGCTTCCGACGGCGCGAATTTCATGTCCTGTGGTTGGTTATTTTCAACTGCTCCGTTTGAAAACTATTGATACGTTAAGATTTTGCTATTAACATTTTCGATTTACTTTTTCATAAGGAATATATACGTGCCGGTCCCTGCACTAACTTTAGTATACCCTGTATATATATATTGGTGTACAAAAAAGTTCTGAGCTTT
>Ga0157364_1008471_pt1 | contig 10645 bp, 3 predicted proteins | sample AttsexASBM2_FD_111476 | JGI IMG/M metagenome (GOLD analysis project Ga0157364, IMG submission 111476) | Fungus gardens microbial communities from leaf cutter ant in Ribeirão Preto, State of São Paulo, Brazil - Atta sexdens ASBM2 | ecosystem: Host-associated > Fungi > Mycelium > Unclassified ... | reverse complement strand
TTAGACTAACAATCTTTCGAAGAAATTGATTTTTATTATTAAACTTGTTAACATTTCTTTGATCTATCTTTTCGACTAAAATTCGAAAAAGCTTAATTACCGCGAGTCACTTCGTGTCAGTCGCGATCGAATTCTTGACGGCTGTAAGCTTTCTGCTGTTACTAATTGGAAAAAGTCGAGCCGACTACTGCCATTACGGGAGCAGTTACGTGGTTAGAAAACTGGTTGCATAAGTGAGCTCATTAAAACGGTAAAATTAATTTAAAGCTTTGGCGCTTGATCTAATTATTTTTGCCGACTAGTTTGCAATCTGGAAAAAAAGGAATTCGCGGCGCGGATCTAATCTATTGTCGTTATAAAGTGAGTGCAGTAGTATAATTAAGATAGTGTGTGTCTCTCGGAAACTCAACACCTAGTATATCCGATAATTGAAGTATTTAAAATTGCACAATTAATAAAAAAAAGAATAAAAAAAAGTAATTTACAATACAAATAAAACAAGGAATATTATACATAATAAAAATTATACATAATAACTGTTTTAATTTTATCCCTCATAGATAACTTATTAACGATTAGTAACGACGCGATAAATTTCCGCTTTTGTGATTTCCGTTTTCAAATTACAAAGTCTTTTCTCGCGAGGGTTTTGTCGCAAGTATTACTAAGTGAATTAGAGTGCGATATAGCCGTCATGATTAGAAGTGTCTTATTTCATTAAGGCATATCGTCCGCGTCTCCGCGTCTTCATATTGCTGCTGTCTAATTTCAATTATTCTCTGTATTCAAGGAAGTTGGACGAGTGAGGTGGAATAACAAGTAGAATGAGAATCGGGCAGAGAAAATATCTGACGACGGCAAATAAATTTTGAGAGAGCGTTGTTTCATTTCTCGCTTTCACCATTTTATAACATGCCGTGCTCCGGAAGTGTCTCGTGACATAACGAAGGCGTGTTCTTTCGATTATAATATCGTGCCAGATTTATGACTTACACAATTTATTCAAAGAATATCGTGCATCGATAATAGCATATTATATTCATACTAATAATTTCAATAAGAGTAAAAATGATGCTAATAACAATGATACTATTATTATATGAAGTATAAAAATTTATTTAGAATGCGATTCCATTTATTGCAATAAAGATTGTTATTTACTTATACGTTTCTCTTAATTCTTCTATTTTAATTCTTAAAGTGATAGTTAATTAGTTTGTCTCTGAATACTGATGCAAAAACCATTGTTAATCGGGAAATAAAAAGAAATGAACAATCGGAAACCTCAGTTTATATTAAACGGTAGACATTCATAATGAACCTTTAAGCTTCGCTTTGGTATTTTTGCCTCAAAGGTTTTGTCTTTTTCTCTTTACGTTCTTCGTGACCGGAACTAATTGCTTCGACGCATAATGAGAGCTGTTGGGAAAAAGTGTATTTTATCGTATTCTTTGATTCGTTTGAAATTGTTTAATATCACATTATTTCTTGCATTCTCAATGGCAAATATATTAAAATGAAAAAAAGGGTTGTATAAGGGATGAAATTAAAGATCACTAGAAAATCAATGTTACTTCTTCAAGGCTTCGATTTCTCTTTATATTATAATAGCCTTCATTTTCTTATGCATTCAGCTTCTACTTGTGCCAACAAACACTTTGTTACAGTTTTTAAGAAAGTCAATGTGATCCGATTATTTATATAATAATATTGCGCTTTTACTCGTTATCGTTCAATCAAATACTTCCATGATACTGCTCGAAAAAATAATATCATTTTACTTTTTTTTAGAAAAATACCTCAAGCATCTTTTTCTAAATCTTTTACATATTTTCATAAAATAAGTTATTTCAGTAACAATTAAATTCTTCACATTTCGATTAATTACTTGTCAAATCTTGTTATTTTTTTCTTTATTTCATTATAAAAACTGGTGCTATATAATCAGTCATTTATATATGGATTTGAAACATAGATTTTCATTTTTTAAATCTTCTTTGTCAGTATTTGTTGATTACTAGATTTATTCCTTTTTGTTTGTTTTTTCAATCTTACTTGATTTTTCAACATCAAGTAATAATCTCGTGCGGGCAATGCGAAAAATAAAAGAAAACGTCCTCGGGCCGGCTGGGAAGAGAGAAGTTAGTGGTGTATAGTAGGAGTTACTGATTAACGATGATAATAAATTCTCCGAGTCTTCTTGTCGCTTATTAATCTCCTGTTTCGTCTCGTACTTCTACACGCTCTGCTGGACGACAACAACTAATTACCAGTAGAACGGGATACGAGATTTCTCCTCGAATTTCATGCTCCTAATTCCTCTTTATTCCTGAAGATATCAGGTTGTGATTGATACGATAATACCTGAAACATCTCCTTTAATCGAATATCAATTACTTTCCATGTTGATGAAATTTACAAATTTTTTTTATTATATATGCACATTCTTAATAAAATACACAAATATCTGTTCTATTAATTTATTAATCTTACAAAACGTATCGTGTAACTTGTATCACAGATTTTGTAATGAACAGTTGGAGGTTTCATTCACAAAGTTGATAACGATGTTTACAAGGTGTTTGTTAAAATTTATGCAGCATAATTAGAAGTGTGTGTGTGTAACACAATATTCTTATGAGATATATGAAACATAATTATAATAGAAAAGAAGATATGAGAGGAGATAGTCGTAATAAAATAAGACAGTGACTTAACGGCAACAGTAGAAATTAAAAACGTACGAAGTACAGCGTAAGAGACAGCTAGAGTTTCTTAGACAGGGAGACAGAATTATGGATTATCGACAACTCGCCATCGACGAAACTTTCCCCTTTTACTTCGCGGGCCATCTGCGCCGTTCTATTTACGCCATGATTTCGTCGCGACAACAATTAATTACTTTAAGGCGTAGCCCGATTGGGAGCAGTTTATTTCATTAGCGGTCCTTCGGCTCCTCCATCTACTCGCGCGAGCGCCAGCCAAACTCTAATTCTTTAATTCCACCTGCCTTTGGCATCGAACAATTTCGCGAACGAGAAACGAGAGAACTCGGTGCCACCGATAGTGATCGGAAAGGATCGAGATCACGTGCGCAACCTACATGCCCGAAATCAATCGAGCACACCGCTCGTGATCGTGGCGAATGAGAAGGAGAAATAGACGTAAAAGGAGTATCATTTATTTGGCAGTCTGAAATCGTGACTTTCCAAGAATTCAACTAGAGAACTATTGTTTTCAAAAGTCTTTTAACATTTCTATTAAATTTAATTTCATATTATATCAATGTCATAATATAAGAATCGACGCAAGCTTATTTTAAATAATTCATTTAATTGTAGTAAGTAATTTACAAAAATATTAATCGAATCAGACTCTGCTGGAGAACACTTTACGTTTCTCATTGAACTTAAATGATAAACGGAGAAAGTTAACTTTAAAGCTGCTTAAGACTGACAAACGACGTATCGATTAGCAACTTTCCACATGTAGGTTTGCGATCCCTCGCAAGCTTCCCCGTAAAAAAGGAAGATCCCGAATTACGGCACGAAATGTCTCGCAACGTGTCTAAAGCTCTGCTCGTCGTCCCTCGTGATGTTTTCACCCCCGGCGCCATTATTTGCCGGCCCAACACGATATCGACAAACTGTCACCGCGACATTTTCTACGGCCGCCCGCACCGCATGCGAAATTTTTCTATAGATCCGTCGAAGCGGACCGCTCGCGTTTCACGCGACATTAAAACGCATTGTTGCCGGGAGTCGCGACCGTTTCGCATCGATTATATTCTACCGACCGTCCGGTCGTCTAGTATCGGTCGCGCAGTTCTAACGCTCTATTACTCGTTGCTTATTGTCGGCATCTATCTCTGATTTATCGCCAGTCACTTGCAAAAGCAGCGAAGCCCTTCCTACCCGGCCCGTTCCTTCTGCCTTCGCCTCCTGTTCGCATTCTCGATTTGTTTATACGGAGCTCGAAATATACGAAGCCAGGCTTTGTGCCAACTGCACAATCTCGGATGCGAGCGAGTTTACGCGCGATCGGCTGGCGAAACGTGCACTTTGTGCACACGACAGCAAACAAGCGATTTTTACGCGAAATACGCAAATACATCAACTTCGTCGCCTGCTGCCGAAAATCCGTAAACGAGATTCCACCACCGTCGTCCTACCACGAAGACAACGCGTGAATGTATCGCTGTTATCTCACGCGGCCGTAATTCACCATCACTGGCTGGTGGTTTATTCAGTCGGTTTTATTATCGATTAATTCTCGTGGAACGTAGCAACGGCGGGCGGCAATAACCCTTCTACGCCGCTTCTCTGTCCGTTTTGCGTGCCGCGTTTCGCGCCGAAAATCTCGTAAATCGCTTCATGAACGGTTTAGATCGTTAAATCCCTCCAAAACTGCCGACGACGTTCAACGAATGCGCGCTCGTTACCATCTGAATGCCGTTGCCGAGCGCCGTTGTATATATATATATATATATATACTTTTTTCCTCTCCGCGTATGTTATACTCTCGCTCGCACACGCCGTTCACTCGTCTATCCCCGACGCGCGCAAAAAGAGCCTTGGTCTCTTCTTCATCCCGCTATTGCAGATTTTTCCGCCTCTTCCTGGCATTTTTAACTTCGCCAATTTCATACATGAGAATATTACGCACGTACTATATATTTCGTGACATATCGCTGCCATATTCACAAAAAAAGTCATATCAGCAATTAGAAATTTGAGGACAAATGACATCTCAATTGTATTATAACTACAATATAAATAAATAAAAAAACAATATAAATAAATTATATAAACTAAGAAAGTATAGTAATATCAATATCATAGTTATTGTTACTATTTTTTTTTAGTGCATTTAATTAATTTATTATTCTTATTACAACTTTATAATACATAGTTGAGGCTCTATTTGTTCTTAAATTTCTGTGTATATGTACATGATTTCCAGAAATTATGAGAAATTTTTGTACAAAATTAGAAACTATACAGTCACGTATATGTACCTTTACTGTACGTAGATGTATGTAGATGTATCTTTATTTACTTTCCTTTTCGATGAAAATCTCAATAATTCACAAGGAATCATTTCATTAAAATATATCAATGAAAATCACTTTTTTTATTGATTTCATAAGATAGAGCTGCAGTCACATGGAATACATAATATAAAATTTAAGAGCGAGAATTTGAAATAATCCAAGAGAACAGGTTCATAGTCTCTATGTTGAATCCATGTATTTTATGTGAATTAAATGAACAAAAATTAATTGGCATGATATCTAGGTGACATGAATGTAACGTTATGATTTCGTTGTCAACCGAAATAAATTTTCTTTAAAATTTCAACATGAATTCTACATAGACATTTCCATATAGATTTTAATACATATAATCCATGTAGAATTACTGATGAAATTCAATGAGGATAAAACTAGAAGATAGTAATATAGAATTCACATGAATAAATTTATATCGATTTTTATTCTATGCCATTCACGTTGAATTTTGATATTTTGATGACATGTTACATTCATGTATGAATATTTTGTTGAATTTTTGTTTATCTAATTCACGTAAAATACATGGATTCATCATATAGACATCACAAATTTGTTTTAATCAAGAAGCCACTTTAAATTTCAGAGTGTAGAGAAAAAAAGAGAAAAATTTGCAAAAAGCTAAAGTCAAAGTTACATAAAGTAATGCAAAAGAGAAAGATAAAAACAACAAAAATAAATAAATGATTAAATTGATTGATATATCATGCGATAACATATGAGAGAAAGCCACAGTCAAGCAATAAATATTAAGGAAATATATATAAATGAGTATACATAAATAAATAAATAAATAAATATATGCATACATACACATATGATATATAAATAACATATGAAATTGAATAAACAGAAAATAATTAAGAAATTGATTAACCAAGATTGAACTCTGTGGAATAGTCAATTAAGTATTACATCTGTAAACGAGCTCAATGAAAGGTCTCATATTATACGTCTTTTATGCTGACAATGATTGGTTTTCTTCGTAGAATATCAATTTCGTTGTATCTCTCTGATGACAGTGCCACGTACTGCTGGGATGAGTGATTTTAGTGAAAAGTTTTCAAGTATATTTTTTAAAGCTATCACAACAATAATTAATTAGTTATTATGGCATTAAAACAATATTTTGTCTTAATTAAAAAAATATAATTATGTAATATTATAAAGATGCTTATTAGCAAAAATTATTAAATTGTTTGTCAATTTGATAAGTGATATTACTACTCTGATTTTGCTCATGATAGCGTTTTAAGATCGAAAAAGATTCTGGCGTACAATTAGCACAATTAAATATGTATATAAAATTCACACAGAAACATTTAAACACTAAAATCCACTTTAACCGAATATTTAATTTTTATATTTAATTAGATAAAAATGTTTGATAAAATTGTTATATTTTATTTATATAAAGTCTCTTTCTCTCTCTCTCTCTCTCTCTCTCTCTCTCTCTCTTTCTCTCTCCCTGCGTAAGTATACGTTTATGTAGATGAGTCATCTATTTCACTATTAATTAATAGTTCACAAATATTGTTAGTGTGACGATATTTTTATATCTTATTAAAATAAATTTTTTATAATCAGTACTTCTTCATTACTTCGAAAACTAATTGCAGGCACTTAAATTTCAGAATTGCTAATTTCAGAGTTGCCGGAAGTATTTCATTTTCTCTCAAGGTTTCATTGCTTAATGCGCCGGAATAACGCCTTCAAAGCGAATGTATAAAATACCCGTTACGCGGAGTTAAACCGCGCGATAGCGCATTGAGAGATCGTGAACAGCGTCTCCGATTAAAAGAGCATATTGATGTACAACGTGATCGCAAATACTTTACGGTGCGGCAAACTCACGGGTCTCTCTTCTAAAGATGAATGGTGGAACGTTTCTTCGAGTTCAATGCAGATACGTTGCATTGTGTTAGCTGTACTAGTGATTGTGCCTATTGAATGTATAATTCGAAAACGTCTGCATTTATGCAAAGTTTTTATGACCTAGATCCATTGATTGAGCGATTTGAAGCGAGCGTGGAAATAAATTCAGTACCGATTTTTCTAGCGTCAATTACTGCAATTTAACTGTCTGTCGCTTTCGGAATCGGAAAAGAAGTTTACAGAATAAATAAAGCTTCGTTTAAAATCTAATAAAGTTTTAAAGTCAATCAATGATTGATTATTATTTAAATAAGTTGCTCTATATGTTGATTATCAATTACGATAATCAAAAGAATAGTACCGTCAACTTTTTTTAATAAACATTAGATCAAAAAGTGAAAATATAAGAAGCGAAATATAGAATATATATGCAAGATATTATATATTTACGAAGGTGTTGACGTTACATGTATTACTAAGCTTGGCTTAGAGAAGTTTGTAACAATGGCGTAGATTATTTAATAAGGGAAAAGTTACAATCTTGCGACAACATTGAAGGATTAACACGAATAGACAGCGGCAGTGTAATACGTTAAGAAGATCAGTAATTGATGTGGGATGAGGGAATGTTATATGGCGGCGCGTGTATATGATGTTTTGCAAAAGATGGTGAACTTTATACAGCCGAGCGAAATCGGGCTGTGAAAACCTTATCAAAAGTTCACGGCGCAAAAGAGGTTTAAAAGCATGCGCGCGAGCTCGCGTCTGCACGCGGGACCACCTCCTATAATTCGATTCGCGTTGAAAGGGAATTCGTGATTCGCCCCAGTTGCGCTGCTTTCGGTAAACGAATTCCTCAATGAAGCGAAAAGAGATATTACGCCTTGCCATAAGGGAAGCGAAAGATCCGATCTAAGGATTCTCCGGAAGGTCGGAAAACTTGTCTTCGCCGTGTATTCTCTGTGCCTTCGCGACGGACACGGAATACGCGATGCGATCCGTATCCCCTCTCGCCGAGTTCATCCCGCTGAAAAGAAAACATCCGGAAAACTGCGAATTTTGCTACCGCCGTGATCTGTATGCACGGCCGAGCTTTCTGACAAAGCGAAGCTAAAGATGCGACAATCGTGCATGAATACCTTGGATTTTCTTGGAAATACCATGAATTTTTTTGTACGTTGATATAGCATTTGATTTATATATCGAATTTATTTCAGATGTATTTCTTTAGTATATTGTTTCTTCGTTTACTTTAAAAGTGACACAATAAAAAAAAATGTAATTTTTTAATTACTACCATAAATATTAGATGAAGATTATTTTATCAATTATCAAAACTTTAGAGTCTATTAAATAATATTTGTTCTTAAGATTTTCGAAGAAATCATAATATTGTCTACAAGATAGATACAATTTAAGTCGTGTTAGTTTTATAATTAAAAAAAGAATCTTTTTCAGAAAACATTTAAAGTTAAGATAGTTTTAATGAATGAAGTTTGAAGAAGAAATTATTTTATTTTGAATTTAGTCATTTTAGCTGATGGAGGCAAATATAAATTGAAATATATCTAATTGATATTTCGAGTTATGTCACTTTTAAATATAATAAATTATTCCGAATTTATTATAATTTTGTAGGAAATTAAAATTGTCGTCAACAAGGTTATTTTTCAAGGATTGTAAAATAAAATGAATAAAAATTTTATTATGTTTCTAAGAGATATGTTCCTATAAGTATTTTTGCCAATATTTTTCAATAATTTTCTATTAAGTTAAAAAATAGTTTTTCTTTTACTACTTTTTAAAAAAATTTAATTTTTTGAACTGTCATTTTTTTAACTAAAGAAACGATATCGTAATGATGAAAAGAAATTATTGGGTAGATTATCAAATGAAATAAACAAATTACGAATAAATAATAGCGTTTTATTTTCTCTTTAAATGGCAAATTAATTTAGTTAATAATCTGCATAATGTCAATATTTATGGATTATTAAAATACATAGATCAAAGACGAAGTTGCTTGGTGTACCAATCGAGATCATGATAGACTTTCGACGAGGTATCGCCGACCGATATCTTGATTTTGTGATTCTCTCACTCCATTACGAAATTATTGTTAACGTATTCTGGACGCGTCCACGTCATTTGATAAAGTTCCAATCTTCGCGTCCTATTGTCGCCATTCGCGCAGACAGTGGCAATTACCGGCCAATTAAGCCACCTCTCCGGCCTCCAGACCCCTCCATTCTATTCCGATTCCGCATCCCCGTACTTCCGCAGACACCCTTGCCAGTGCTCGCTCTCACCTCTCGACCTCCACTATTTCCGGCATCCGACGTGCGCCAGATAGCGCGCGACAAAGACGTAGCATCGAGAGAGAAAGAGGAATGCGCATTGGTAGTGGAAAGAGGATGGAAAGAAGATGTTGCTGTAAAGCCCATCGTTGCCTTCTTACGGCCTTATAACTTCATTCAGTCCCCTGATCTCGCGCGGCAATCAGTGGCGGTTTACGAGCATCGCAAAATAGGTATTCGCGTCGGTGGGGCAGGGCCGAGAATATAACCTTTGATTTCCGTGTTAAACACAGGCAAGAAAGTCGCCGGGGAAATAATCTACCGAAGGTCGAGCGACGCAATCAGATCATAGTGCGTCATGCCTGATCGTGCATTCCTGTGTGTATCTTTTTTCCTCGATGTTAATATCTAGCCATAAAATAGATACGCAACGTCAGATATCTCTCTGCATCTTTAAACGTCATCTTCAACTTTAGTTAATTATCTTTCAACTAGGTACAAAGAAAATAATATGTTGACAGATAAAATATTTTCTTATATATATATGTTTTTTTAACAAAAAAAAAGTTACGCACAAGTCTAGACAAAAAGACCATTATCGGAAACTGTGACTAAGGCAGAATGCCATAGGACTATTTCTCTTGATTCTTTTCGACAAGACCTACGAGAAAAGTCTTACGTCGAAGCCGTATTTATCACCGTTATCAAGGAAAAGACGTTCCAACGTCTAGACCTATAACTTTTTTTACCAAAAAATATATTAATGCATGTCAAGCGTTTCTGAAAAAAAAAAAACAGATAAAAATAAGAACTAGTAGATAAAAAGAAGAAGTTGTGTTCTCATATCTCTTATGAAATTTAATAATAAAAAAAAGATTTATTTTATTTTTGGTATAATAATTTTTGGTATAATAATTTTTTAGATATGCAATATTATTATATAATGAATTTTCTTAAAAATAAACGTACAAAAATATAATGTATTTCTAAACGAACATATTTTATATAATTATCATTTCCTCTTTCTTAATTCAATTAATATATTGATTTAAACATTCATTATATTTTTATTATTTTTAATTATTTTAAATAATTGTCTTATTTTCTCTTGTTTAATTCAATTAATGTGTTAGTTAATTAGTGTGTTAATTCATAAATTATTCATAGTTTTTAAATTATTCATATTTTTTAATTATTCATAAATTATACATATTTTTTTAAAGAAATCATTAATAATCACATACTTAAAAAAAATTATACTAAAATAAAATGAATCTTTTTATTTTCTTATTCTTATTTTTATCCACTCTTTCTATAATAGATGAATTTTATAAATTTATTATGATTATTTTATATACAAACTCTATTCTGTATCGTTTGAGGAATTTTTTGATCGCTTGTT
>Ga0157364_1008470_pt1 | contig 10645 bp, 13 predicted proteins | sample AttsexASBM2_FD_111476 | JGI IMG/M metagenome (GOLD analysis project Ga0157364, IMG submission 111476) | Fungus gardens microbial communities from leaf cutter ant in Ribeirão Preto, State of São Paulo, Brazil - Atta sexdens ASBM2 | ecosystem: Host-associated > Fungi > Mycelium > Unclassified ... | reverse complement strand
GTTATGTTTCTTTTCCAAGAATGCCGTTGCCACTTCTTTCCAAAATGTAGGATCGTTTTCTCCTCTGGATCTGAGGGCTTGATAGTGTGGTGGTGGTCTGAATAGTCTGGTTTGTGATGGTGTTCGTACAAATTTCATGTGTTTGAGTAAGTTCTCGACTTTGTCCGTTATAAAACTTGTTGTGAATGATGAGGTTGTCGTCGAAACTTCATATGGTCGGACTAGTATGACCTCTTTGTTTTCTATTGTCCCTTTATCTTCTTTCTTTGCTTCTTCCTCCATATATAACTCCTGAATTTCCTTGATGTTCGTATCCACATAGTCATTGCCCCTTCCTTTGTAGCGGTCCAATTCATCAGCTAACATTCTTTGTATTTGGAACGCTCATTTGTCCATGTCGCTCTGAACCAGATACTGAAGGTCTTCAGATATCTGAGTAATGTTGGTGATGTTTATGGCTCGATTGTTGATGCTCGCTGTTAAGATTGTGCCTTCTATTTCCGTTATCGTGGTATTCGCCTCTTCTGCTAGTTTCTTGATATCCTTCATCATCCTTTGTATATCGATCATCATTTCTAACCCCTTCAAAGTCTTATGGTACAACCTCGACCAATCCTCTCGTTCTCTCTTCATCACTTGTGCTTGGTCCATGTTATTGATTTTGTATGGATTTGGAGAAGTGGGTGCCGTAACAAAGGTGTTGTTGTTGATGTTGTTGGTGGGGAAAGACATTTGTAAAGGTGCTTTAGAACTCAAGTGATTTCTTGGGCTGTCGAACTGGGATTTTACCCCCCCTCTTTATAGGTTTTGACTCGAATACCTCGTCTAATAGTCTTCAACCGCCTGTTTTGCATGTGACAACCCTATTTCTGCTATCCATTGATCGTGTTTGTCCCCATATCCTTTCCAGTATACCAAGTACTGTGTTCCCCGTCTTCGTTTCCTATGCTTCCTAACTTCTTCCACTTCATATTCTTCTTCTTCATTGATAATTGTTGGTGGTGGTGCTGGTTTCTTGTGTTGTCCTTTAAACTTTGGCTCCACACATCATGTCAAGAGGTCTTCATTGAAAACATTGTGAATCGCCCATCCTTCTGGAAGTTCCAGTTGAAACGCTCCCAAGCCAATGTCCTTCGAGATTCTAAAAGGCCCGTATCTTTTGTTGTCTAGCTTCTTTGAGGGTTAGTTTGACTGGATATTTTTGTTCTCCAGCCACACATGATCGCCAATCTTCAGGCCTTGAGGGTTTCTTCTCTTTTTGTCGAACTGCTGTTTCATGTTCTTCTGAGCTTCTTCCATTGCTTGTGCCGCATGTTTTCAACTTTCTTGTATGTTCTTTGTGAATTCCTCTTCTCGTGGTATCTCTGTTTGAACCATAAGGTCCCCTTTCTAAGGGTGTCTTCCAAAGTTTAGTTCAAATGGTGTCTGGCCCGTTGCCACATGTTTTTTGTCGTTGTATGCAAATTCCGCCATAGCCAGCCATTCTGTCCAATTGTCCTGTTTGTAGTTCACATAGTGTCGTAAGAACGTTCCTATTTTCTGGTTGATTCTTTCTGTTTGTCCATCAGTTTGAGAATGATATGCCATAGATATTTTCCTTTTTGTTCCCAGTACTTTAGTAAAGTCCTCCATGAATTTTGATGCAAACTGTGGTCTTCAATCACTGAGAATCATCCTGGGTACTCCATGAATTTTCCATATTTCGTCCCTGTAGATCTTGGCAATTCCTTCCGATGAAATATTTATCATTGTTGCTTTGAGTCTAATCATCTTCATAAATCGATCCACAATTACCACTATAGCATCCATTCCGTTTGACTTTGGTAGTGGTTCTGTCATGTCGATACTGATGTCTTGCCATGGTCCCTCTGGAATCTCTAACGGATGTAGTTCCCCTATCTTTCTTTGATGCTGGACTTTGTTTTGTTGACATTTAGTGCATCCTTGGACATATTTCTTGACATCTTCTTTAAGTCCCAGCCACCAGTATGTTCTCTTGATTAAATCTTGCATCCTATGTTGTCTCAGATGTCCAACGTCTGCTGGATCATAATGTTCTCTCAGAATTTCTTCTTTGAGGTCTTTGTTGTTTGGGATGTATATCCTTCTCTCCATGTAAACCACGTTGTCTTCTTTCCATGCTAGTCCATCTTCTCTTTTCATTGCTTGAATGACTTCCTTTTCCCTGGTGTTGTTCTTCCTAATCTTCTTGATTATATCACTTTCATCTCCTCTTTTCCTCCCATCGAATACTTGGATCTTGCTTGTACTCTTCTTTGACCACATTTCATCTTTCAAGAGTTGTACGTCTTTATTGTCTTCCCTGGTGTCCACTTGATCTTTCCTCAATAGAATATCTGCTTTTGTGTTGGTTTTTCCCGGGATATGTCGTAGAGTGAAATCGTAGTCTTGCAACTTTAAGTATCATCTTGCTTGTCATCCATTTAACTTGTGCGGTTCTTGGAAGTACTTCAGATTTTCATGATCCGTCCAGATTTTGAATGTTTCTGCTACGTCCAACAGATATTGTCTCCATTTCGCCAAGGCTTCCACAATTGCCAGTAGTTCCTTGTTGTTAATTTCGTAATTTCGTTCTGCTGGTTGCATTGTTCTGCAATAGGTTTCCATTTCCCTTCTTGTTCTTGGGAAAGTACCCCTCCAATGGCATGTCCTGACACATCCGTTTCCACCCTGAATTTTCCTTCTCTTTTGGGCAAGGCCAGTACCAGTTGACTTGTAATCTTTTCCTTGAGTTCTTAGAATGCTTCCTGGTGTTTCTTTTCCCATTTCCATTCCTTTTTTCCTTTCAATTTGTTCAATGGTTTTGCAGTATGACTGAAGTTGTGAATGAATCGTCAGTAGAAATTGGCAAATCCGAGGAAACTTTCAACATCCCTGATCCTTGTCAGTGTTTTCCATTTCTTTACTGCCTTTATTTTCTCTTGTTCCATTTTGACTTGCCCTTTTCCCACTACCACTCCTAGGATAGGAATTTCCTCCATGTTGAAGTCGCATTTCAATCGTTTAAAGCACAAATTGTGTCTTTTGGCTAACTTCAGGAATCGGATCGTTCGTTCTTTCAACTCTTCCATTGTTTTTGCTAGGATAACAAAATCATCCATATAATTGGCCAACACTCCTTTGTGAAGTAGTTCTCGGAAAATACTGTTCATCATTCTTTGGAATGTTCCCGGTGAATTGCATAATCCAAAGTACATCACTTGGAGCTCGAATAGTCCTTTGTTTGTGAGGAAAGCTGCTTTCCATTCGTTGCCTTCTTTGATTCGTACGTTGTTATATCCCCAAATCAAATCTAACTTGTTGAAATATTTGGCTTCCTTGAGTTTGTCGATGACTTCTCCAATTAACGGTAGTGGCGTTTTGTCCTTTATAGTAACCTGATTCAACTTCCTATAGTCTTGAACCAACCGTAGTGACCCATCCTTTTTTGGAATATAGAAACAAGGTGCCGCATATCGTGATTTGGATTCCACAATGAGTCCCGCCTTGAGCTGTTCATCGAGCCATTGATTTAAAGCCTCCTCTTCCTTGATAGTCATTGCGTAGGCCTTTGCATTCAATTCCCTTGGAGCTTCTTCTGTTAGGTTGATTTTGTGATCCCATTCTCTTCGCTCTGGTAGTTTTTCGAATTTCTTCTTGTTGAATAAATGGGTGAAAGGTCAAATATACTCCAGTAAATCTTCTGAATTTGTTTTATCTGGTTCCTTTCCAATTTCGCCGTTGTCCTGTTCCATTTTGTCTGTTGCTGTTTCCTTTGTCCGTTTGGAGTTGAACCGTATGTCTTTGTGTGTCATTGTATAGTTGCCTGGACATCTTGTGAACTTGATGGTTCCGTTCTTCCAATTGACTTCTGGATTGTGTTTCATTCTTCTTTAACAGGAAGATGGCGTGGAGCTCATCTGTATCTGCCTTCATGGCCAACACTTTGAACTCTATCATGAAGTCCGCTGTATTCCTTTTGCCTTGCTTGGAGGTCTCAATCTTCCATTCGGCGTCCGCTGCTTTGGACTTATCGCTGAATGTTGTCTTGAATTCCTTCACAAATTCGTCCCAATCCTGGGTGTCGTTTTCTTCGTCAAACTCATTGAGTTTCTTCTGTACATATATTTCCGCTACACCTCCTCTGAGGCGAGCTAGGATTGCTGTGATTCTATCGTCCATTCCGTTGACTCTGTTACTTTTGAGGAACAATCTGATTCCTCTCCACCAGTCTTCAAACTTTGACTGGTCTCCATCGAACCACCCTGGGTCCGGTACCATACTCTTCGGCAATCCTGCCTATACGTTCTCGCTGACTGCTGCAGCTGCTGTTGCTGGTGCTACTGACATCTTGGTGTCTGTCTGTTTGTATTCTTCCATTGAGGTTTCTTCGTTGATCTGTAAAGATCCCAGTCGTTCTGACAATGCCTCTACCTCGTTTGTTCTTCTTGAACTCATCTTGATTCTTCCTTTGTAGCTTCAGCTACACGTGTTTTGTTCCTCGACAGATAACATTGTCTTGTTTCGTCCGTAGGTTTGTCCTACTGTACCTCTCTTGCAAGGTGAGCTTGTCGATGCTTTACCAAATGTAACGACCTTAAGCTTGAGCTCAGGTTGCACTTAGGCAAAGACTTGAGGAAGTATAAGAGATTGATTAGAAGTGGTAAAGCGTAAGGATACAGGAATGTATCTACGCTATATATACGACTAAGAAGTAACAACATGACAAGACCATGAGGCATAGAACATGAGGAAACAAGATGGAAAAGATGAGGACTAGGCTAGGTTACAATGTCTACCACATGAGGCGCTGACTGAGACTACTCCGGCGTAGCCGATAGTCATCGTCATACCCTATACTCATGCCCTTGTTGACTCCAGAAGGCATCGATCGTAACAGTTCCTTTCCTTAATCAACTCTAAGATCATTGAATTATAACAAAAATAGATTTTCAATTTATCTCATCATCTTTATTAACTTTAGTCTATCACAATTACCCAAGATCTTAGAGTCTTTTTCAATAAAAACTTTAACAATTCTATTGATTTTTGGGACTGCCCAAGTAATGTCAAATAGAACTATCATGTAGCTATTGATAAAAAGACTGGACAATTCAACTTTACTCCTATTTTTCCATGAAAATCTTAATAGGACTTAAGTAAAAAAGAAGAATTCAATTTAATTTTGCAAGAGTAGCAAATGACTTTTTAAGCATTAGATTATAAGAAAAACTATTTCTTTGATTTCCTCAGCAATAATTATCTCCCTATTAAATCCACTTACTCAAAAGAGGTTCATAACTTAAACTTATTGGTTACTCTAACTCTTTGTGTATAAGAGCAACTAAAGCTATCACCAATTACACCCCTTTTAGAAAGTACTACTTAAGGTTTTTTCCCAAATAAAACAATTATTGGAATTCTAACAGAAATTCTCTATTACACTTTGTTACATTTCTTGAATTTAATTCAAAAGTGTTTTTCTTTCATAAAGAAGTCATATAATAATAGTTTTTTTGTTATCATCTTACTTAGCTTTAAGTAGTTTTGTCTATATTTTTTCTCTTTTTCTTTTCTCCTTTTCTTTCCTATATAAGTAGTTATATTGTAGTTACTATAGTCTATTACCATGTTTCATATAATAAATTAACGATTTTTTTTAAAAAAAGAACAATGTGATGTTACAACTGTCACAAGTTGGTCACATATATCACAGTTACAGTTACAACATTATGTAATATATAAGAAAAATAATATGATATATCATATAATAAAATAATTCTTATATATATAATTCATAACATTTAGAATAGGCTAGATATAAAGTGTACACAAACTGTATACTAGAAATATATAGAGTAGACTCACTTGTGATAGAAACTTCACTAAATTTTCTTGTGTTAACTAATATAAAATTGCTCTTTTATTCTTATACTTAAACTTGAGTTGTAATACTGGTTATATATTTTAGAAGAGATATTTAGAATATTGTTGGCAGACAAGTCTACTAGAAGGTAGGAGATGTGTTGAATACATTACTAACTTTTTAAGATAAGGCTTTTACAGTATAACTACTAGCTTATATACTAAGTATACTATCTAGAATAGTTATCTAGAAATAAAGACTGTTAAGCAAGTTACTCTAGTTCTAGTGATCTTCAGATGTCTGGAATAGAAATCTTGTCACAAACTTTATTTAGCTTGTATCTCCACAACTAGTAGACTGATTTTCACAAACTAAGTTGCACTAGAAAGCCCTAAATAAAGGCTATATATACATATGTAGAATATACAAAAGTGACAACAAATAACTAAGACATCAGACCATTAGTAACTATAAAAGTTTTGTTGGCTATTATCTCATGAATAGCTAGATGGGTTTACATGATTGAACTTATATTGAAAAGCACTTATCAAACCATTTCTGATAATATATAATAAATTCCATAGTAATAAGTATTTATAGAGATATAAGCATATTAATATAGTAACATAATTAGTTACCTTTTAAAATTAGTCTAATATTTGTTATGACAGATCAGCTATAAGTTTTGATCATGTGATGGAAACAGCTTGTATACAAACTATCACTATTTTATATACTTCTTTGTCTAAGGATTAGACTTTAGACTTAATAACATTATTTATCATCAATTATTATCAATCATTATCCCTTATTATCATTGATATCTGTATTGATCTTTATCATTATTTTCATCATTATTGAACTTCTAAATCACTCCTAAATCTCTGAGAGTATGTTACAAACTCAAGTTCTTATACTGGACAAGTGAATGAACCTTGTATTAGGTTAACACAAGAGAACTCAATAGAAAACTCTGTATAAGATAGTCTACCTTATATACTAAAGCCTCATGGCTCGTGCTAACTACTCCTAGCCTACCCTAAACAGCCATGTGTTTGTCTTGAGGTTAACATGTGTAGTATATGTTATATGACGTCATTCTTCTAGAATCTTTTATGTCTTTCTATGTGTCTCATAACTTGTGACCATGTTATTTGATGTGACTTATGTGTGACCATGTAATCAGGTTACCCTGATTATAGTTCTAAGAATAGAAAGGAAGATAATTTGAAAAGAAAAATAAAATAAAAATAAAAAAGAAAAGGAAATGAAAATAATTTAGAGTCCACTGCCTTCAGTCTTGACAGAGTATACCTAAGGTTCAGATATCACAAATAAGTGAGTGGTTTATTTTGTGATAAGATAGAGAAAAATCAAAGTAAAAAAATAAGAGAGACTTAAATAATAAGAGAGAGATAGGGAAAAAACAATTCTACTGTCTTCAAGTCTGATAACCAGTACAACTAGTAAAGATATAGTATACAAGCTAAAGCCAAAGATTATTCCAACTTCTATATTCTGTATACTCAGATAATGTAAATTACTCATTTGGGCTTTTGAGAAGCTTATTATTAAATCTTAGATAATGAAATATGAACTACATCTAATACACTCACAGAAAGCAAAAAGACTACTATGAGAGGAGCATGGTCTGAGAGTCATTTGAAATCAGATTCAATGTAATAGAACATTAATGTTAAGATCACAAGAAGTAGACTTAGTTTTTTCTTGTTTTCTTATTTTTACTTTTATTTTCCTTTTCCTTTTGATTTATTTTCATCTTTCTATTTTTAAAACTCTAGAGTTAGGGTTGGAGTGATAATTGGTCACACTGTCCCATTAGTCACATCTGATAGTGTGGATCATGGGATACAAGGGAAAGGAGTAGAAAGTTCTAGAAGAAGTGATGTCATACAGCATGTACACTACATGTTGACCTCATGCCTAACACATAGTGGTTGAGAGTAGGGTACACAGTAGTTAGCATAGACCATCTAAATAGATATATAAGGTAGTCTACTTTGTATAGAGCTCTTTATCGAGTTCTCTTGTGTTTTATTCTGATATAAGAGTTTTGTTCTTTTATCCAATACCAAGGATTTAAGATCATAATATTAAAACTTGATTTTCTTTCCAAAGACCATCTAACACAAGACCTTCTTACTCTTATTCTCTTTCATCCTCGACCGAAGAGCAATACTGCTCTTTAGTCAAGAAGATATAACTGGGCCCTAGGTTTAAGGGATATACCAACCAGAAGGGGGAATTCTGGTTGTTTGTTTGTATCAAAGCCCACTGGTACACTTCAAATGTATCACCTTTTGTAGATGTGATTTATACTTTTTTCATGTATCAGCCTTGTACTACAGATCCCCTTGTGATCTGTCTACACAGAGAAACAGCAGTGGTCCTTGAGTCACTGTTTAGAGTAAAACAGTCTTCTTAGACCAAAATTGTAATACAACTTAGTAGCTAGTAAGTCAAAGTAGTTAGTAAACAGTATAAGCAGGATAAGAAGAGTGCTTGCTATCACTTACTGAGATTTCTTCATCTTCAGAATATGAGTCAGAAGCCAAAACCAGCATATGTTCTGCTCTTCTCCTAACCACACTGTTATGGAACACTTTGGACACTAACAATTTTTATTTTATTTTATTTTATTTTCTGATTTTATATGGATTTGTTTTTCTTTTCTTTTTCTTTTGGACAATGAAGAGGCACATGACATTGCAGTCACATGACATGTCACATGAGGTGACATTGTAGGCCTAGAACATAGTGGAAGGATCTGAAAGATGATATCAGGGCACATGTATACAACATAGTAGCCTTAAGTAAGACATAAGGTGAATATGAGGATGAAGTATGGACATGAGGGCAGGTTTAATTATTGTTAGCATAGACCACATGTAAAATATATATATAGAACTCTAATTTAGCAGAGACTCCTTGTTGAGTTCTCTTGTGAACTTCCCACTTGATATCTACTTAAGAGATTTACTCATCGTGTAGTCATTGGTCTTTGTGACTAGTGGTTGTCACAACACATACTACTACCACCACCACTATCAACTTCCAGAATGAGTCAACATGACTACCCTGCCATCATTAGACAGTTACAAGAACAGCTTGCAGCACAGCAGGCTCAAATACAAGCTTTGTTAGAAAGAGGAGCAGTAGTAGAAAGAGGAGTTGGGGAAAGATCAGAAAGAACAGCTAATTTAGATGTGGCAAAGCTACAATTGTTCAATGGTGCCTCATCAAAGGTCTCAGATTTTATTACAAAATGCAAGTTATATATAAGGAATAAGTTGGCAGGGGCAACAGTAGAAGAACAGGTGCAGTGGATATTATCACATGTGTAGGGAGGATTAGCAGATGTGTGAAAGGAGAATATACTAGAAGATTTGGAGGCAGAGAAAGTAGAATATGAATCAGCAGGGAAATTTTTAGCAGAATTAAAAAGAAAATTTGGAGGAGGAGATGAGGTGGTGGTGAAAGTAGCAGAATTGAAGAAATTAGAGCAGGAAGAAAGAACAATAGAAGAATTTGTGTAGGAGTTCAAAAGGGCAGCAAGAAGAAGTAGGTATGAGGGGAGACTGTTGATAGAGGAGTTTAAGAGAGGAATGAACAGAGCGATAAGAAGGAAGTTGATGGAGGTAGAAAACCAACCAGGCTCGATTGAGCAATGGTTCAGGAAGGCAATGGCCCTGGATTGAAATTGGAGGAAGAGTAGAAGGAAGAAAGAAAGACTGAAGAGATGACAAGTAGAGGGAGGAGCAGAGACAGATAATGCCACAACTATTAGTGTGGCAGAGGAGGCAAGAAATGCTGCCTCAGTGGGTAACAACAGGGCCCGCTCTGATGGAAGGGGTTAAGAGAACAAATGCAGTAGTAGTGAGAGGACAGGGGCAGGAACAGGTAATGAGGCCTCCAAGAAGAGACCCTTATGCAATGGAAGTAGATAGGGGAAGGAACTGCTATGCCTGTGGGAAATTTGGGCATATGGCCCTATACTGTAAAAATATGAGACAGAGAGGCAAGGTAGTGGAAGGAAGAAGAGTAGAGTATGGACAATGGGAAAGAGAGGGAAATATTGAACACTCAAATAATTTAAAAGAGGAGGAGAATCTAGAGTCCCTCGACTAAATTCTTACAATAAATTCAATATACTAGTTAAAGAAATACAAGTTGGTACACCAGAATCAGAGGGAAATAAGAAAAATGGGGAAGTAAGAAAAATGGAAGGAATATTATTGAGAGAAGTCATAGCAAAAATTGGGTTGGAGAGAATTGACACACAGAAAGGGATAACGGTAAAGGCATTGTTGGATAGCAGGGCAATGGGGTTGGTTATGAGCTCAGAATTCGCTAGAAAACAGGGATTTAAATTGAAGAAGTTGGAGAGACCAATACATGTAAGGAATTTGGATGGTTCACTCAACAAGGAGGGACCAATAGAACATATAGTGGAGGTAAATATTTACTATCAGGAACACAGAGAGAGGACCGAGATTGATGTCATAGGAGGACAAAAGTGGATAGTGATTTTGGGAATGCCATGGTTAGCATGCCACAACCTGGAAATAGACTGGAGTGTTATGATTCAAAGCTCAAGGTGTTAAGCAATGAACTAACTCTTGTATTGAGTGACACAAGAGAACTCGATAGAGTTCCTAATACAAAGTAGTCTACCTTATATACTATTCCCCATGGTCCATGCTAGCTACTGTGCACCCTACCCTAAATGACCATGAGTATAACATGAGGTCAGCATGT
>Ga0157364_1008469_pt1 | contig 10645 bp, 5 predicted proteins | sample AttsexASBM2_FD_111476 | JGI IMG/M metagenome (GOLD analysis project Ga0157364, IMG submission 111476) | Fungus gardens microbial communities from leaf cutter ant in Ribeirão Preto, State of São Paulo, Brazil - Atta sexdens ASBM2 | ecosystem: Host-associated > Fungi > Mycelium > Unclassified ... | reverse complement strand
TCTAGCTTATCCTCGCGGAGGGCTATCGGTATATCAGCTTCCTGAATACACCGATCAATTTTGCCATAATGGCCGAACGGAGTAGGTTTCAACTGGCGCTCCGCCTCCCCCTTCTCGAGAACGCCACTGACACATTCATCGAAAGCTTTGCTGCGTGATGCTTCATCCTCAAAAGGCTCTCCCATTCTAGAACAAAGCTCCGAGGCAGCAATCTGGACTGCCACAGTTTCAGTCGTTGGCAGGGGACTGGATATTTCATGTTGGAAACGGAGGAAGACATGATGCAGTGTGGTCAGCGGAAGACCTCTTGCATTGGGAGGACGAAGACAGAGGATGGGAGCATCCTTTTGAGCCTCAGGCCAAACCTCGTGCCGTGCAAAGTCAGAGGGCGCTGGGAGGTCATTCTGTAGCTGCCTGACTAGCATTATGAATTTCTCGAAGTATTCGTTGGGGGAATCCATCCCTGTAGAGTTGTGTGAAGAAGATCATCCTCGGAACGACTTGGAACATACCATCCTTCCCTGGTGGATTTTGAAGCCGTAAATCCATATGACTTTTCATTTTTGGCCCCCAACCAGCACAATTCTCTGTGTCAGCAATCAAGAATTCCCACTTGTCAAAAATCTCATTATTTCCTTCGCGAACCTTCTTCGAAAATCGGTTGTTCGAGATGTCGAATTCTGGGCGTAGTGCTCTAAGAGCCCCTCCTACGCGCTTTGCCTCTTCGATGAGCTTGGAACGGGCAGTGGCCCTCGCCTTCTGTGAGTCAGTACTTGATTGGGCCCTTGAATTCGTGGCCCCCGTCTTCCGTGTTCCAGAACTTGATTGGGCCTTTGAATTCGTCTTCTTTGAGTTCGCCCTCTTTGAATTAGCACTTGATCGACGACTTGATGTATCAAGGACCTCCTCTTCTGGAATATATTCTAAACTGGGCATGTGTGTTATATGTGAGCTGTGTATCGATGAGAATGACAGACTTTATCACAATTTATCTCAGACCTGCCCTGAACTATTCTAATTTTAGAAAAGAGACAATCCATCATATACAATAAATCAGTTCTCCATCCATTTTCCTCAGCTTTGAGAGATCCGCCAATTGATGGCATTGTGTTGATAGTCCCACGGTGCATTCTTTCGTAATCTAAGGTCCTTTATGAATGACCATGACAAATAAAATCTCATCCCTCTCTGGAGCAGCATTACAAATCACAGCATATTGATATGAGCATCCGGTACGTTACAGAAGTAGTCGTGCCTGATGTAAGCACATCACAAAGTATTCGAGTTCCAATTGAGCTCAACAAATGATGCATTGTATCCTAACTTCTTGACACTATCTCCAGCAATTTGGGCCACATTTTCCCTCGTATTCCCACCTTGGTCACAAGTTGCACCTCATGTGCTTTGGTAATATTAAATGGCTTTTCAATCTATTAGCTCCTCTCAGACTACAGGAAGAGACAGAGGAGTCCAGACATCTTTATAATTTCCTGGACTAGATCTAGGAATTTGGGCATCTCCCAGAGTCTAACAGTTGAAAGAGGTTTGAGAAATACTAGAGGCGCATACTTGATTGCGACGAAACAATGGAGGACATCGGTCTGAGTCATTCTGTGATATCATGAGAACAAGAATGTCTCTTGTCATTCTCCTTAGTCTGTCTTCATGTATGTGATGTTTGTGTACTTACACAGTTTGTTGTTCCAATGTCATTGCAGAAGCCTCTCCATGACATTTTTGATGTCATTATCAATGCATGTTGCTGTGGCTTCATAAAATCAATATTCGCATATCAGCCAATGTCTGCCAGATTTTTCTATGGTAATATATAATAAATTTATAGTAAAACTGTAAAAGTATATATGTATGTTTTTGAGCACCTAACTTGCCTATCCATTTTCCCCTTTCCTCAAGTTCTTTCAGCCACTCTTTGTCTATGCTTGAGTGAGACCCAAAATAGCAATTCATTGTCCTAACCCAGTATCCACCCATCATTCATTTGTTACAAGATAGGTGTTATGAGGAGCCCAAAAAGGAAATAACTTCCTGTGCATTTGAACAATTGGTTTGTAATCTCAAGACATATAATAGGATTAAACTATAAATAGCATGGGAAACTTAGGTAAACCATACCATGTGACTAGGTCAGGTGATTGTAGAATATTCCAGAAGGACATGTGACCATGAGAATTTAGTGTACAGGCCATATAGGAATAGTATAAGTAGTATACAGAATACAATAGGGAACTCTATTGAGTTCTTTCTTAACCTGCATCTACTGTAGGAGTCTTAAGTTATCAAGACTTGTACTAACAATAGGGTCATATCCTTGATTGATTGCAGTACACTATATATTATTTGTTTACATTTATTCTATGGCTACCTTCAGGTCATTGGTTTAATTCTAGTCCATGTATTATAGATTTGCATTGGGATTACAATTATTACCAACCATGGAGTGACAACAAATGGTTGATGCAAAAAATGATAGACAATAACATAATTGATGATGGGATTGATAATATTGATGATAGAGTAAGAACTCTTTGAGAGCTCATTTGACAGACACTGGACTACAGAAAAACATTAGAGGAGGTTATGAACATTCTATTCTTATTTATGAACTGTTGAACTAAAGAAGAATCTTGGAGACTTATAGTAACTTAGCCTAAGATGACTTAATCACACTTCAAGTCCAAGTTGACAAGAAGAACTTAATAGAGTTCCTGTTAGTTTTTGTATACTACTTATACTACTACTACATGGTCTGTGCACTACTTTCCCATGGTTATCATGTGACTTTCTTATGTGACATCACTTGTCTTGTGACCTATGACCTTGTGACCTGTGACTCTTGGTCATGTGATACTTTCTTGTGCTCTTCCCTTGTGTAGTAAGTCTAGAAAAGAAAAGAAAAGAAATATAATGACTTAGCTGTTTTGCCAAGTTATAACAAGACTGACTGTTTATAAACTTTGACTCAACTAGTCACTTATAGTCACTTACTAAAATTTAGATAGTAATTTCTATGATAGTACTTGTTAAGACTTTAGATCACAAGGTAAATATGTATTTTAATCTTGAGCCTATAGCAACTTAGCCTGAGATGACTTAATCACCCTCCAAGTCTGAGTTGACAAGGAGAACTTGATGGAGTTCCCGTTAGATTTTCTACACTACTTATACAACTACTGCATGGTCTGTGCACTGTTTTCCCACACCTATCATGTGACACTTTCCCACACACTTTCTTGTGTAGTAAGTCCAAGAGAAAAAGAAAAAAAATATAAATAATAACTTAGCTATTTTGCCAAGTCATGATAACTAGAATAGATCATTACATACTACTATCTATTGTTCTACATATGGTAGTGCCTTTGCACTAAAAATAGAGATAACTTAACTGTATGGAGGCTGTCCTTTGTTCTAAGAAAAGGCAGATGATTATCTATGGGTAACTGATCAAGTTTATGTACAAACATTGAGGACTTCATATCTCCACTAATATTCATCATCTTAGCATTGTTTTAGGCTCATTCTGAGAAGTATGAAGAGGGCTTTTCTGATGCCTGGAAGTGAAGTATTGATCATGGTGGTTTCTGAGATATTGGCAATTTAATATGTGGTACCATAGCAATTACCTACTGATTTGTTCAATATCTCAACCAATATTGATTTTCTCAAGACATGACTGGTAATGATTGAAAGGTCTTTTTAAGGGATTTCCAGCACCATTATAACCATAGAAGTCATCAAAGAATTAATGGAGATATGGCCAAATGAAGTCTATGACATAGAATTTCAAATGTATATGTTCATCTCTGTAAGGCTCTAGCCATGACAACTTAAACCTACTCCAAGTCTGAGTTGACAAAGAGAACTCAATGGAGTTCCTGTTAGATTTTGTACACTATATATACATATTTGGTAACCCTAACCCAGTCCTAATATCCCACACTTCCCTATGAGTTATTTTACTCTTGCATGTCCATCTGTGAAAAACTAAAACTAAAAGAAAATAAAAATAAAAATAAAAATAAATAATGACTTAGCTGTTTTGCCAAGTCATGACAATCTTATGCCACAACACTAGTAGCCTAGCTTGCTGTTGATACAGTAGCACTATCTAAAACTTCTGTGTTCTTATACAAGCCTTACTTTAACTAACCATGCAATTGGAAGTCTATTCCAAAAATGCATAGCAAGTGGTTAGCTCCTAGCATAAGCAAATGTCCAAGTCCATCAATGTTTGAATTTCTGTTAGGGAACCACTCAGAGGTGATCTCTCCTTAAGCTAATGGATAGTTCTGGAAGCTAGTTTGAGATTCAAGTGAGGTATATCTATGACATATTGCTAGTATATATAGTCTACACTAGACGATCCCATGGACAGTCACATGTATATAGGATTCATAATCACAATTGTCCTTAAATAGATTAGAAGGCATTGCACTGCTGTCAGTATCTAAAGTCCGATGACCAGAATTAAGCCAACTATCTCTTTGTTCAGAGTTTGACAAAGAGAACTTGATGGAGTTCTTGCTTAATTCTCTACTACTTATACATTTTACTACTGTGGCTATGCACTTATTCTCCCATGGTCCTCATGTTACTCTAGTCATGTGACACACTGTGACTGTGACATGACCATCTGTCACACCATTGTGATATTGTAACAAAGTCATGTGATACTTTCCCGCACTCCATTTTGTAGTTGTAAGCCCAATAAGAAAAGAAAAGAAAAGAAAAGGAAAAGAAATATAAATAATGACTTAGCTGTTTTTGCCAAGTCATGACAACTGCATGACATGGACAGGAGAAGCTAGGAACAATAGGAACGCAATATACAAACAGATATAGAACTCTTAGAAGATACAAACTCACCAGACTTACTAAGCAATACTCTAGATGTCCCCTTACAGTTTCCCTTTAAGGGAAGGATTTTAGTGTTTTTAGAAGATAGGAGAAAAGCTTAGAATAGAAGTGTCACAAACTTCATTCAGCCATATCTCCATCAATTCTTTGACAATTCTTATGGTATTAATACCACTAAAAAGCCCTTTAATAGACATTTTGATTATTACCAGTTATGTCCTAAGACAATTAATATCAGCCAAGATATTAGGCAAATCAGTAGATAACCATCATGATACTGTTTATTAAATTGCTGATATCTTAGGTACTGCCATAATCAATGCTTTGTCATGACTTGGCAAAACACCTAAGTCAATATTTATATTTCTTTTCTTTTTATTTTCATTTATTTTTCTTATCAATGGATGCACAAGACAAAAGTGACTCATAAGGAAGCATAGGACTTTAGTACAGGGTTAGGGTTATCTATTGTGTATAAATAGTATAACAAATCTAATGGGAACTCTATTGAGTTCTCTTTGTCAAATGCTGAACAAAGAGCAGTTGGCTTAATTCCAGCATGGAGTTTGGCTACCTGACATGCTTTGCTTCTAGGCATCAAAGAAGCCCTCTTCATAACATTCAGAATGAGCCCAAGACAACCTCAAGGCAATCAATATCAGTGGAGATATGGAGTCCTCAATGTTTGTACATAGACTTGATCAGTTACCCATAGATAATCATCTGCCTTTTCTTAGAACAAAGGACAGCCTCCATATGGTTAAGTTATCTCTATTTCTAGTACAAAGGCACTATTATATGTAGAACAATAGGTAGTAGCATGTGATGATCTGTTCTAGTGTACAGACTATTATAATTCTGTATATAAGGACTCTCTGTCTGAGGATTAGACCTTAGACTTAGCAACATTTTTTGTCACTGTTTAAACTTTACTTCTAAGCCCCTTTGAGCTATAGCATTTATAATCACAAATTAGTAAGTGACCATTTGTAATATCCTACTATAATGAGAGTACTCTCAAGTGGATTATAAAAACAATTATTCCAATTTCTTTCTGTAAGACTCTAGCCAAGGTAACTTAAACCTACTCCAAGTCCAAGTTGACAAGGAGAACTCAATAGAGTCCTCATTTATTTCTTGTATACTACTTATACAATTACTACATGGTCTTTGTACTATTTTCCCATACTCATCATGTGACTTGGTCTTGTGATGTAACAATTATGACATCTTATCATATGACTGTGACTATGTGATACTTGTGACATTTCCTATGCTTCTTTCTGTTATAGTAAGTTCAAAAAAAAAAAAAGCAAAGAAAAAGAAAAGAAATATAAATAGTGACTTAGCCATTTTGCCAAGTCATAATATCTAGAGCTTAATGGCTATTTGAGTGATTGAGCCTCTATTTCTCTAAGCTTTTATTGTTATTTTCTAAAGATTACTAAAAACCTTCTCTTAGAGAGGAATTCAATCCTTAACAGACTTGAACATTCACTTACACTAGGAGTTAACAACTTGCTATGTGTTTTTGGAGTAGGCTTCTAACTGTATAGTCAGTTGAAGTAAAGCTTGCATGAGAACATAGGAGTTTTAGGCAATTCTGCTGTATCAACAGCAAGCTAGGCTACTAGACTTAATAAGGGTAGCAGTGTTACAGTGCAAGACAAATATGCACCTTTGAGATCCTATTATGGTGAGAGCAGTCTCAAGTGTATTTATAAAAATATTACTTCAATTTCTTTCAGTTATTTGAGTTTTCCCTCTTTACTTTCCCCACATAAGCTTCCTTCTCTTATTTGATAACCTCCCCAGTGCCTACTTGTTTAGTACATAATTGTAAAACACTTTAGATATTCCACTTCTTTTATCTGTTTTCACCTTTGTTAGTAATCAAACCTTTTGATCTCTATTAGTAGGCTTGAATCTACTAGTCCTTAAGTAATGGCCTATAGGTATAATGACTGAATATCCTCTGGTATACTGCTACTTAGTTAGGTAGCTACCCTAGCCAATGAAATCCTTTCATATTTGTACTCTGCTACCTTGCAGTAGTATTTCTGTCATAACTTGGCAAAAATGGCTAAGCCATTATTTATATTTCTTTTCTTTTCTTTTTCTTTTGGACTTACTACACAAGGAGAAGTGCAGGAAAGTGTCACATAACAAATGTCACAATGTCATATTACATGAATGGAGTCACATGATAAGCATAGGAAAGTAGTGTACAGACTATGTAGTAGTTGTATAAGTAGTGTATAAAATCTAATGGGAACTTCATCAAGTTCTCCTTGTTAACTTAGATAAGAAGTAGGGTTAAGTGTTCACTGCTCAATTCTTATACCCATAGCTACTTTCTGTCAGGATTGACTCTGGGGAGAGGGTTTTCTCTAGGGGGCTTGGCCTCAACAACAAGTTGTGCCCATCTCTATACTTGCTCCTTCTGGAATTTAAGAGGATTTATTGAAAAGAGAAGAATAAGAGTATTCTAACAGAGTAGAGTCTACCCAAGGAAGTACAAAACTAAGGTAACTACAGCCAATGATGATACTTAGATAGTTTAGAGAATTTTGGGAATGGCATAATAACCCATCAGCTGACTAAGCAAGGCTGAATAATATATGCATGCACATTGCATGCACACAGTATACATTACAGTATTACCATTGTGACACTTTCCTTTACTCCTAAACTCTGCAATCTTGTTATACATTGTTTATTCACATTGAAGCTTATGTGCTAGTTCACTTGATTGCACAAATAATCTGGTCACCACCTGGATATTCAGTCCATTCTGTGAATAAGCAATATCACTGTTCTCATTCATTTATGAAACTTCTGGAAACAGTATGTCTTGTATGAAAATGAGGGTTAAGCCTGAGCATAACATCAACAAAATCTAATTCTCCAATTGTCATTAATTCTACCCTTTGTTATCTAACATACTCTTCTACAAGCCCTTCTACAACTTTGACTGTCTCTTTGAACATGCTTTGAGGCCTCTGAGAAAGAATGACAATCAACTGGAATGCAGCCCTATTGTCTCTGAACAAGTTTTCAGGCCAAAGTATGCCAATCTACTATGTTGAGTTAGATCTTGTGCTAACAATCTGTGACAGAATGGACCTACATGAGGATTCTGACAAGAATGTTGTATTAGTCATAGTGGAGCTCCCAGAAGTGAAGAAAGAGGATTTGCAATTAGTAGTTCAAGAATCTAATGGGAACTTCTTGAGTTTTTCATGTCAACTTGGACTAGGAGTGGGTTTAAGTCATCATTGCTAGAACCTTACATCAATCAAAGTAGTATTGTTGCTCTACAAGACATTACCTCTGAGCTTGCAACCCTTCTCACATTATAACTTTTGATATATGGGTATGTAGCAGTAATCCAGTATCTTGTACAGATATGACCACAGATCAAGGTAGTCTTCAAGATGAGTCTATTACCTCCCACCTGTCATATGACGGAAAATACCCATTTAATAATATAATTTCCTTTTTATTTTATATTATTACTAATTTTTCACTCCTAAACTCCTGTTGTCTACTCCTATAGGATCACGATGTAGGCTAGTTACTTGTACTCCTCCTATTCTGGACTTAGTATAAGTACTCTAGTAGCTACATCCTAGTTCCTTAGTTCGTAGATTAAAGTCATTTACGTCTTTAATATCCACCTCCATTCCTATCAATTTATACACCACTCTTTTCCTAATCCCCTGGCAACAATCCCATCCTTCTGAAATATGCAACTGCACATGCAACAGCAGATCGAGGCACAGCACACAAGCTGAGGCCAAGGTTGTTCCTATTTTGTTGTCAAATCCTGCTCATTCTAGGGTAATTTCATCCCTACTCCATCCTGTCTTTGACACCACCCCTGTATGCCCTCCCAGAGTTTTAGTTTCACAATGAATTAATAGAGAGAGTACTATAGCTTTTGTATTCAATTAAAGACCTCTGCTAGACAGATAACCCCAACAACTTCCAAAAAGATTTCACACCATTAGTTTACTCTGGAGAACATTGAGAAAAATCAGAAATGAAAGAGAACAATATCTCTTAGGAATACATACTCAGTCTGACACAAAGTTATGTGAACAACTAAGGTTTTTTATTTCTGATCTAATGTCCTTTATATATGAAGAAAATATGAAAAATATTATGAACTGTATAGTCCCAGTCTAAGCATTAGTAGGAACTATACAGTTCTGGTCCAAATATCCCCTGGTAGTCTATTAGTTTGTTTACTGGATATAATTGAGTAATTGTAGTATAGTTAATGAAAGAAAATGATGGGTGATATATAAAAATAGAAACTATTATTCATTGCGACATCACATCTCTGCCAACAATATCAAAAATGAGCCTTATCTTTACAATGTGAGAATGGAAGGGAGATCTTCCTTGCTTGTACTTCAACAAATCTGTTGACATTGTCTCTGGAACCCTATCTAATAGACATGTGTCATTAATTAAAATGACTCTGTATGTTAAGACTCTAGACCTCTTAGTTGAATACATTCAACTTGAAGCCTATATCTAACACTTGATATATTCACGCTCCTCACTAGAGAATCTGGTTAAGGTTTTCAGTGAAGTTATATCGAAGGATAGATGTCAATGAGACTTTGAGTAGCACCCTTGAGATGTCCTAAGACAATAAGAGTACCAATTCCTCAGAGTAGGTTTTTACAAAGGAAATGCAGAAAGAGAGAACTTGCCATTCTCTTTTCTTTCTGGTTTGTATTTACCCTAACTAGGTATAGTGACTTTGTTACAATGTAGTAACACTAGTTGTAACTAAGGGTGACTAGTTAAGTGACAGTCCAGTGACAGAAGCAATGAAGGTGACAAGTCGAGTCAGTATCTAATAATGGGTTAGTCCAATGTTATCCCATTTAGTACAAGTCCAAAGATAGAAAAAGGAAATAGTCCAATATTTCTCCAAAGAGTTCTGTTCAATCTGTGAGTCCATTTGTCAGCGTCTAAAGTCCGATGACCAGAATTAAGCCAACTGTCTCTTTGTTCAGAGTTTGACAAAGAGAACTTGATGGAGTTCTTGCTTGATTCTCTACTACTTATACATTTTACTACTGTGGCTATGTGCTTACTCTCCCATGGTCCTCATGTTACTCTAGTCATGTGACACACTGTGACTGTGACCTGTGATGTGACTATCTGTCACCCAATTGTGACATTGTGACAAAGTCACGTGATACTTTCCAGCACTCTATCTTGTAGTTGTAAATAAGAAAAGAAAAGAAAAGGAAAGAAATATAAATAATGACTTAGCCGTTTTGCCAAGTCATGACACCATTGTCTCTTTGGGGTCCTTAGACATTTGATGCATTACTGCATAGTAATGTCTTCATCTAGCATTGCCAACATCTCATCTACTAGCCACTCATTATCAGACCATGGCTGATAATAATTGTAGTCCCACTCGATGTTCATAACACTATAAGGACTCATAAGACAGTTGAAAATTGGGAACTATTCAAGTCTTATCATGTAACAGAATTTTTCTATACCCTGATACATTGCTGCTCTGCAGAAGACAATTATATTCTTATTTTCCTTCATATCAAGCTCATTGTCACTATCAATGACTGTTTTGCCTATTTCAAAGATTAGCTTGGGGGGTAGTCGATCAATCATAGGATTGGGAAATTGGTGATCTCTGAATTTGGGGATACATGAACTTGATTCTTGTTTGGTGAGAACACTGACTTTGATTCATCATATCAAGCGGTTGCATTAGGAG
>Ga0157364_1008468_pt1 | contig 10646 bp, 16 predicted proteins | sample AttsexASBM2_FD_111476 | JGI IMG/M metagenome (GOLD analysis project Ga0157364, IMG submission 111476) | Fungus gardens microbial communities from leaf cutter ant in Ribeirão Preto, State of São Paulo, Brazil - Atta sexdens ASBM2 | ecosystem: Host-associated > Fungi > Mycelium > Unclassified ... | reverse complement strand
GTTAGCACGGACCATGAGGACTAGTATATAAGGTAGATTACTTTGTACTTAGAACTCCATTGAGTTCTCTTGTGTTTCTCTAATACAAGAGTTGTTCTTATTTCCAACTCTAAGGAATAAGTTTATAACATCTAGGATTAGGATGACATCAAGGGACATGGGTTCCTTATGGTGTACACATGGTCCATGCATGGTCAACAGAGATTAAGAGTATGATGTCAGGGCATATGGACATGACATGGTGGCCTTGAGGTAGATACATGGAAGATAAGTAATAGACATGAGGACAGGGCATGGACATTAGGATAGGACAATGCATAGTCATAACACAGACCATGAACACTTATATAAATAGTTGGTAGAATACTGTTGTGGTTCTCTGTCAAGTTCTCTTGTGAATACACAACTCGTGTTCCCACTAGATATCCCTACTGAGAGATTTACTTATAGTGACACTATTGGATTTTGTGTCTAGTGGTTGCCACAACATATGGCATCTTAATTCAATAGGGTATAAGCTGTATGGACACTTAAATTCTTTCCTAGAGAAAAACCTAAGTCTGTATTCACTGATAGGAGTATGATTTGTAATAGCTCTTGTAGCATGTGCATATAGTGAGTTTGAGTGGCCGAAAGTTTTGAGCCACAATCCACCTTTGACATATGATAGTTCAATAATATTATTGTCATTGTCAAGTAGGTCCAAAAATTGGTTTTATTTGAGATCAGAAGCTTGGAACATCATTTTCCAAACTTTTAGGATGTTGTCACTTTTGCTTTTCTTGCTAAAATCCCATGATGTTTTGCATGGATAGAGTGGAGTTGGGTTAAAGGTCTTAGTTTCTTTATCGACCTCATTGTGAAGATACCATTTAAGATGGCTTGGACACTCCCAGAACTTGATGGAATTGTTTTCATGATGTTTGAAGAAGCTGTGAAGATTGGATAGGATGGCAGCTGACTGAACTTGGTAAAGGTAGACAAATAGTTCAAAGATTTTTCTAGCTGTATGGATGGAATCAGTGACAACAATAATTTTGGACATGTTATCAAAATTCGATGCTTGGTTGATGCTGCATCTGATAGCAAAGAGTTCTGCTTCAGTGTTTGTAACATAAACTACATGGTAGATCGTCTTTGTAATCAGTCTGTTGTACACATGTGTATATAATATTGATGTAGCAATATTATTCTTGATACTCGCATCTGAAGCTATGATGGCAGTGGAAGGGAATGGTAATAACTCCAAGACCATTTCATCAAGTTGATAGGCGTGATATTTATTGTCTTTTTCTTTGTCACAGACATTGAAAGAAAAACAATCTGAAAAATTATCAATTATTCTATGACCAGGAGAAAATTCTGAATAAGGGGGAGAAAAAGATGGGAAACTTTTATTGAACCTATTAGCTATGTTGACTAAATGGCCTTTGATGAGTGACTGCTATCAATTGGTGAGAGAATCGAGAGGAATTGTTGTAGCAACCACTAGATACAAAGTCCAATAGCTATACAAGTGAGTAAAGCTCTCAGTAGGCAATCAAGTGGGGAAAATCACAAGAGAACTCGACAAGAAGTCTCTGCTAAATTAGAGTCCTATATATACAAAGTACACATAGTCTGTGCTATAACTTCATGTCCACCTTATTTCCTACTCAAGACCACTATGTTGTATATATGTATCCTGACGTCATCTTCCAGATTCTTCTATCATGTTCTAGGCCTATGATGTCACATCCTGTGACCTATCATGTGACTGCAGTGTCACATACCTCTTCATCATCCAAAAGAAAAAGAAAAAAGAAAACAAAATCTCTATAAAGTCAGAAAAATAAAATAAAATAAAATAAAAATTGTTAATGTCCAAAGTGTCTTATAACAGGAATGACATTATGAGTGGAGGGAGTGCTGAGTTGTGAATCCATGAGAGAGCATACAAGATAATTAGGAGGTAGTTTGTGTGCTCGTAATTATGATCTTCCTCCAAGTTTTTGGAGATAGAGTTTAATAGGAACAAGTCCAGCAATGGCTTCAATACTGTATAACAGGGAGGTTTTGAAGGTCCTTAAGATCTATATTGTTGCTCTTCTCTGCATCTTTCCTAGAGCATTTAAGTGATACATTATTGGAGCTTAGTTATAAAACTACAGCTGGAATCCATAAAGTGCGATGGGGAGAATGTACATCCTATACAGGAGTCATTTCTGAAGAGGGTTGATACCACAATTTGAATTTCCAAGGATTTTCATGCATTTAAAAGTGGATATTGATTTGTTTACATAAAAGTTGATGTGTTGATGGAATGTTAACTTTCTATTGAAAGTGAACCCAAGGTACTTCTATGAGTTGTTGGGTTATAAGATGGATCCTTCTAGTGGAGAAAGGTTAAGAGGAGGTGGGTTGAAGGTGTCTTGGGATCTGTTAAAATGAAAAATTTCAGTTTTGGAGTGTTCAACTACAAGACCAAACTTTTCAAGCAAATTAGTCAATACATTGTAACTACAGAAGAGACGACTGTTAGAGATGTCAAAAGAGTTGCTTTGAGAGATAAAAAGACTATTGTCTACAAATGAAATAATAGAAATCGGGATTTTTAGATTTTTTAATCAATTTTCTAGAATATAGATAAATGGTGAAAGATGAAGAGCAGATAAGATAGGAGAGAGTGCAGAGACCTGGCCCACTCCTATGTTGACATTGAAGATAGGGAATATGAAATTGTTCCAGAAATGAATAGTTTTTCTGTCAATGAGATAATTGGCAAAGAAAGAGATGATATAGTTGTTGAAGCCTGCTTTCTTCATGATAAGAGTGAGGAGACAATGATTTAGCAATGGGAAGAATTGTGCTATGTTGAAGGCAAGAGTACTTGTCAACAGGTTCTTGATCCAACCTGTTTGAATGATATAAGTGAGTGCTATACCTGTATCAGTCATGGATTTGAACTTTAGACCACCAAGTTGGCTAGGGTGGATAAAGTTATTAGCTACTGTGGCAAATTGGAGTCTTTTTCCAATTACTTTCTTAATAAGTTTGCCTACTGTGTTGAGTAGAACTATAGGCTTAAAAGATTTTGGTGAGTCATATGATTTCTTGTTTGGTTTGGGGATGACAACAGTCATAGATCTTTTGAAATGTGATGGCCAATAATACAGACATTTGTGGTGTGGATAATGATACCAAGGCATTCATTGTCTTTGAAAATAATCTTAAGATGACTTCATGACAACTTGTCTGGTCCAGATGCAAACACATTGTTGCAATTGGCTATAGTGATTTTGAACTTTTCCTTTGAAAACGAGAGCCAAGAGAAGGTTGGTTTTTTGGGTATTTCATCAAGAATCTTGACATTAACTTGACAGTGGAGAGCTGTATTAAATGTGGAATGAAGCGCATTCCACAAGTCATTGATATTGAGACATTGTTGATTGTTGTACTTGATGGCTTCAATAGCAGGTAATTTGCATTTATTAACCCAATTCATGAGCTTCCAAGACTCTTGTTTTTTGTTAGTGATTTCTTGAATCTTGGCATCGAAGAACAATCATTTGATAGTTTTGACTTTTCTCTTGAATATTTTCCAATTTTCAAGACTTCATGTTGTCCTATAGTTACTCAATGCAATACTACACTCCTTGTTCTACTAACTCTTGGACTATCTTGTGATATTGACTCATTTTGAATTCACTCTCTATGCATTTTCGATTTTGGAAGCAAGTATGTTGGTGACAAATTTGAGTTTGTTGATATTGGACAAATCATTGATGTTGATGTTCTTGATAGCATATGAAACATCTTTGATAAAGCTCTCTTCCTCCTCACTATTTTTTGCAATGGAAAACTTTGATGAGATAATGTTTTCTTCTGTGATAGGAATTGTCACAGTGAGAGGAGTGTGGTCTGAGGAGAGTCACCAGTCTGGATGGATGGAGTGATTATTGAGTTCCATTGAACTACTTCATAAGAACATGAGGTTGATGACCGAGTTTGCTTTGCCAGTCATGTCCAAATATCTGGTAGAAACTCAGTGAGTAGGGATTGACAGGTCTAAATTAAAGGAATCTGCTAGGATCATAAGATCATCACTAATAGCTGAGTGGTGAGGAAAATATGGGTCCCAAATACTATTTCTAATATTAAAGTCACCAGTCATAATTAATAAGTTTGTAATGTTCACCTCAGTATCCTTGAGATACTTTAAGGCAGAATGAGAGAGGTTAGAATAAATGTTCATAATCTAAAAAATAAGGCAAGTGAAATGTCTTTATGATTAATAATGTCTTTTCGGAGAGAAAAATGGAAAGAAAAAAGTCTGACATTGATGTAAATGATGACTCTTGGGGGTTATTAGACGAGCATAGCTCTCTAGCAAAAGTGAGCCAATTCGGATGATTGGGAATGCCTACTAAAGATATGCCTTCACAATTTGTTGAGCTGGGAATGGTTCTGAGTGTAGTCCACAATGGTTCTTGGATGAATATAATATCAAAGCTTTTATTGACTTCAAGAATAGTGTTGATAAGGAAGTTATTCTTTCAAAAATTTTGCAAGAATATCTTTAAGTCCTTCAAAATCATATTGTGGATCCATTCACAGCTGAATGAGTCGAATTTCTTTAGTTGTCCTGAATTTTGATGTATTCTTTTGTGTGTTATTTCTTGTTGAAACAATGCTTCCAGAATGGGCAGTCATATAAATCGGCTTGATGTTTGTCTTTGCAGTTAAGATACTTGAAGGAGTGGGGGCATGGTTTACCCTTTTTTGTCTCTAGCCTGGGTAGGTTGATTTTATTGTTAGCTTTACAACATCAAGCAAAGTGATGATGATGTTTAGTAAGATGAGGGCTGTTACATTTTACACACTTAGCCCCTTGAATATGACATACTCCTACCATGTGACCCCACTTCTAGCAGTTCTTGCATTGTGGTACTTCTGGGTTCATGTTTGCACCACAAACTATTGCAATGTAACTACTGATATTGAACCAACGGTTAATAACTTTCTTGGTGTTTGATCCATTTTTGGTGTTCCAAATGTTGATCCATACAATGGCCATGTTGGACTTGGGAGATACCTTGATTACATGTGGTTTGGAAGCAAGGACTATATTGTTGAATAGATGATTGTTTTTGAGAACGTTCTCAATTTCATCCAACAAGATATGACTGTTAGTTTTCTTACTATTGAAGGGAATATCTACAATCTTGAGGTATGATTTGGACTAAGGAAGCCAGGCCAACAAAACTTTATCTGCATTAGAGGAAAGTGAGCTGACATATTTCTTAATTTTCTGGAGATCAGAATCCAAAGAAACATTGTTAGTTGTAATGATAATACTCTTGTCTTCAACTTGAAAAAAATTGGCTATAGTGCTAGATTTGATAGCTTTGAAAGCTTAATTGATGTTGACAATGTGTGAACTTGAATCCTTGATGAATTCCTTAGCAATATTATTGTTTATTGGAATGATAACTTGTTTTCTTGAGGGACCCTTAGTGGTCATAGTGATCCTTGGTTTGGATTTGTTGTTTGAGCTATTGATGACTTTTTGAACTTGCTCAATCTTCTTATTCAGGAGATTCGGGAACATCTCCTTGATTTTCAGTGTTTCTTTGATGAGGTTCTTGTTACAACCTTAAGCTAAAGCTCAGGTTACACTTAGGCAAAGACTTAAGGAAAGGTTAAGGAATAGATTACAAGTGGTAAAGTGTAAAGATACAGGAGAGTATCTACACTATATATACTAGAGTTAAATGAGGAAACAATGTACAGTACATGAGGTGTATACCATAAGGAAACTGTTAGGATTAAGCAAGGTTGTAGCACCTACTACATAAGGTGCTGACTGAGACTACTATGGCACAGCTGATCGTGTCATCATACCCTTTGCTCTTCTCCATGCTGTATCCTAGAGGTATTAATCATAACAATACCCCCATTTCAGTGTTCATGTCCTTATAAATCAGATCAAGATCTCCAATTCTCCTACTACATATATAGCTACTATCTTTTTGCTAGGGCCTATAATGATTTGTTCCCTGTTGTCAATTGCTATAAAGTATGGTTCATGTGGTGGGCCTCCTTGGAACATGGGGATTTGATATCCATTTCTTACAGTTTCCATGTTGTGCTTTTGGTCCACGAATGCTGTTGCAACCTCCTTCCAAAATGTAGGGTCTTGTTTACCTCTGGATTTGAGGGATTGGTAATGTGGTGATGGCTTGAAAAGTCTTGTTTGTGTTGGGCTTTGCACAAACTTCATATACTTGAGGAGATTCTCGACTTTATCTATTATGAAACTTGTTTTTGATGATGAGAATGTTGTCGTAGAAACCTCATATGGCTTGATCAGTCTTACTTCCTCGTCTTCAATCTGTCCTTCTTTCTTCTTTGTTTCTTCATCCATATATAACTCTTGGATTTCCCAAATATTATTATTCACATATTTGTTGTTTCTTCCTTTGTAATAATCCATTTCATTAGCCAACATCCTTTGGATTTGAAATGCTCTTTCATCCATATCACTTTGAACTAGATATCAAAGATCCTTGTATATTTGTGTGATATTCATAGTATTCATTATTCTGTCATTGATGCTTGCTGTTAAAATTGATCCTTCCATCTCTGTTATCATTGTGTTTGCTTCTTCTGCCATCTTCTTGATATCCTTCAACATTCTCTGTATATCAATCATTGTTTTTATTCCTTTCAACATTTTGTGGTATACCTTCATCCAGTCTTCTCTTTCTTTCTTCAAAATTTGAGCCTGGTCCATGTTATTCAACTTCCTGAAGACGTATGGGTTTGGAGAAGTAGGTGCTGTAGTGTAGTTGTTGTTGTTGGAGATTTGAGAAGACATTTGGTTATATGAGTGCTTTTGAGAATTTGAGTGATTTCTTTGAGCTGTTGAAATGGGATTTTACCCCCCCTCTTTATAGATTTCAACTCAAAACTCTTGTTCAATAATCTTCAATTGTCTCTTTTGTATGAAACAACCCCATTTCTGCTATCCATTGGTCATGTTCATCTCTGTAGCCCTTCCAGTGTACCAGGTATTATGTCCCCCTTTCACGTTTCCTATGCTTCCTGACTTCTTCTACTTCATATTCTTCTTCTTCATTAATAATTGTTGGGGGAGATGCTAGTTCCTCATGTTGTCCTTTGAACTTCAGCTCTACACATTGTGTCAGCAAGTTCTCGTTGAAAACGTTATGAATCATCCATCCTTCTGGAAGTTCTAGTTGAAATGCTCCCAAGCCAATATCCTTTGAAATCCTAAAAGGCCTGTATCTTTTATTATCCAACTTCTTTGAGGGTTGATTCAAATGGATATTCTTGTTTTCTAGCCACACATTGTTGCCGACCTTCAATTCTTGAGAGTTCCTTCTTTTCTTGTCAAACTGCTTCTTTATACTTTTCTGCACTTCCTCTATTACTTTTGTCATCTGTTCCCAACTCTTTTGTAATCCAATAAGGAATTCTTCAACTCATGGAATCCCCATTTGTACTATGAGGTCCTCTTTCCAAGGATGTCTTCCAAAATTTAATTCAAATGGAGTCCTTCCCATCACCATATGTCTTTTGTTATTGTACTGGAATTCCACAGCAGTTAGCCAATTCGTCCAATCATCCTGTTAGTAATTCACATAGTGTTACAGAAACATTCCTATCTCTTGGTTGATTCTTTCTGTTTGACCATCTGTTTGAGGATGGTATGCCGTCGATAGTTGTCTCTTTGTTCCCAGTGCTTTCATGAATTCTTCCATGAATTTTGATGTGAATTGCAGTCCTCTGTTGCTTAGAATCTTCCTAGGTACTCTATGTAGCTTCCAGATGTCATCTTTATAGATCTTTGCTATTCCTTCTGATGAAATATTTGTTGTTGTTGCCTTCAGACAAATCATTTTCATAAATCAGTCGACAATGACCACTATAGCGTCCATTCCATTTAACTTTGGTAAAGATCCAATGATATCTATGCTGATTTCTTGCCATGGTCCTTAAGGTATTTCTAATGGATGTAGTTCTCCTGCTCTCCTTTGGTGTTAAATCTTATTCTGTTAGCATTTGAAGCATTCTTGTACATATCTCTTGATGTCCTCCTTTAGTCCTGGCCACCAGTAAGTCCTTTTGAGAAGTTCCAGCATCCTGTATTGTCCTAGATGTCCTATATCCACTAAGTCATGGTTTTCCTTTAGGATTTCCTCTTGTATCTTCTTGTTATTTGGAATATATATTCTTCCTTCCACATAAACCACTTCATCTTCTTCCCAGGTTAGACCATCTTCTTTCTTCAATGCTTGAATTACATCTTTTTCTCTTGTGGTGTTTCTCCTAATCTCTTTGAGTATATTGTCTTCTTCTACCCTCGTTTTCCTTTTTATCATTGTGATCTCTGCTGTTGTCCTTCATTGCCATAATTCTTCCTTCAGGAGTTGAACATCCTTGTTGTCCTCCTTTGTGTTCACTTTTTCCTTTCTTGAAAGAATATCTGCCTTTGTATTTGTCTTTCCCAGTATATGTTTCAACATAAAGTCGTAGTCTTGTAACTTTAAATACCACTGAGCTTGTCGTCCATTTAACTTATGAGGTTCTCAGAAGTATTTTAAGTTTTCATGGTCTGTCCAGACTTTGAAAGGTTCCATTGCATTCAACAGATATTGTCTCCACTTGGCTAAGGCCTTCACTATTGCTAGTAGTTCTTTGTTGTAGATCTTGTAGTTTCTTTCTGCTGGTTGCATCATCCTTGATAAAAATGCTATTGGCTTCCATTTCCTATCTTGTTCTTGGAATAACACCCCTCCAATAGCATGTCCTGATGTGTCTATCTCCACCCTGAATTTTCCCTCTCTTTTTGGTAAAGAAAGGACCAGTTGACTTGTTATCTTTTCCTTGAGTTCTTCAAATGCCTTTTGATGTTCTTCCTCCCATTTCCATTCCTTCTTGCCCTTTAGCTTGTTCAATGGCTTTGCTGTGTGACTGAAGTTGTGGATGAACCATCAATAGAAATTGGCGAATCTGAGGAAACTCTTGACATCTTTGACTCTTGTTGGTGTTTTCCATTCTTTCACTGCCTTTATCTTCTCTTGTTCCATCTTGACTTGTCCTTTTCCAACTATTACTCCTAGGATGGGGATTTCTTCCATGTTAAAGTCGCATTTTGATCTTTTGAAACACAAGTTATGCTTTTCTGCTATCTTCAGGAATCTGACTGCCCTTTCTTTCAGTTCTTCCATTGTCTTTGCTGGTATTACAAAATCATCCATGTAATTTGCCAATACACCTTCGTCAAGTAATTCCTGGAAAATACTGTTCATCATCCTTTGGAATGTCCCTAGTGAGTTGTATAATCCAAAATACATGACTTGAGGTTTGAATAGTCCCTTGTTGGTTAAAAACATGGCTTTCCATTCATCCCCTTCCTTGATTTGTACATTGTTATATTCCCAGATTAGGTCCAATTTGTTGAAGTATCTTGCCTCCTTGAGTTTGTCAATTACCTCTCTGATCAGAGGCAATGGCATTTTGTCCTTTATTGTGATCTGATTGAGTTTTCTGTAATCTTGAACCAGCCATAGTGAACCATCTTTCTTCGGAATATAAAAGTAGGGTGCTGCATATCTTGACTTTGATTCTACAATTAATCCTGCTTTGAGTTGTTTATATAACCATTGGTTTAAGGCCTCTTCTTCTTTTAATGTCATTGCGTAGGCTTTGGTGTTTAACTTCTTTGGTGCTTCTTCCATTAGATTTATTTTGTGGTCCTATTTGTGTCTTTTTGGTAGCTTTTCAAATTTATTTTTGTTGAATAAATGTGTGAAAGGTCAAATATAATCTGGTAGGTCTTCTGGATTTGTCTTGTCCAGTTCTTTGCCAATTTTGCCATTGTCCTGTTCCATATTATCTGTGGCCTTTGTCCTCCTAGTTTTGGACCTAATATCCTCGTGTTTCATTGTGCATTGTTCTGGAAATCTTGTAAACCTGATTGTGTCATTTTTCCAATTGACTTCTGGGTTGTGTTTTACTAGCCAGTCATGCCCTAGGAACATGTCCATTCTATCCAAGTTCATTACTGCTACTTTCAGTGTTTCCTTGTGTCTATTGATTTTGATTTCCAGTGGCACCACCTTAGTCACTTCTTTGTTCTTCCTTCCATCTGCATTGAATACTTCAAAAGAGAAGTTCATCAGTTTCATTTGGATCCTCTTTTCCTTGACCAGTTGTTCATCGATCCCTGTGTGTGTGCATCCGGAGTCCACTAGTGCTTTTACTTTCAACTTCTTGCTGTTCTTCATTTTGACATTTGTTTGCACATTTAGTTTTTTCTTTCCCTTGCTACTTCAGCGATTTGGAATAATATATTTATTCTGGGACTTTACATGGGAGATCTCTTGTGTTATGGGATGCTTTGGACATAAACAATTTTATTTTATTTTTTCTAATTTTACTTTTCTTTTTCTTTATTTTTTTTTCTTTGGAGATGATGAAAAGGGCACGTGACAAGGAAGTCACATGATGTGACATCATAGGCCTAGAACCTGGTGGAAGAATCTAGAAGGTGACATCAGGGCACATGGAGTATGCATGGTGGCCTTGAGTAAGAAGTGAGGCAAGCATGAGGTTGAAGCATGGACTATAGGGCAGGT
>Ga0157364_1008467_pt1 | contig 10647 bp, 4 predicted proteins | sample AttsexASBM2_FD_111476 | JGI IMG/M metagenome (GOLD analysis project Ga0157364, IMG submission 111476) | Fungus gardens microbial communities from leaf cutter ant in Ribeirão Preto, State of São Paulo, Brazil - Atta sexdens ASBM2 | ecosystem: Host-associated > Fungi > Mycelium > Unclassified ... | reverse complement strand
TGTTTGTGGCAACTACAGAGGCATCTTTTTCAAAATTAAAAATAATAAAGAATTATCTTAGAAATACAATGACGCATACGCGATCATGCGATTTAGCTATGATGTCAATTGAATAAGATTTGGTGAACAGTTTTGATCACGTAATCAGTCTTGATTACATAACAATTGAAGACGTAATCAGAATATATTTTCAAAAAGGCAGAAAATGTAATAGTATATTGCATTAATTGTTAAATATATTATTACGAAAGAAAATATTAAATTTATTATATTCGTATATGCAAATTGATGGAAATTTCTTTTTTTTTTTTTTTAATTGTTTATTCGTTGCCGTTGGCGGGAGATTGAGCTTCAGAGATTTAGCAATTCTTGTGAGACGCAAAAATAAATTCCAGCATAGAACGCCAAAGGTGGTCGTAACGCCTCCGCTGAAACATTAAAAAAAAATCTGAAAAAAGAATGAGCATTCAAAGAAAAGATTTAAGAAAAGATGTAGGTAGACTTCTTAACATTTCTAAAAAATGTGCTTCACAATTTTTATAAAAATTCCATCCAAGAAAAATTTTCATCAGGGTTTATGTCAATTCGTCATTTATCAACTACGAATCTTAAATATTTTTCACGTTTTGTATTTTTATTAATGAAAATGACATCTGTTGTAACGTCTTTATATCTTCATGTCGTGCATTAGTTAATGCGTTATTATATCAAGGCATTGTTCTTTCACAGGAGCGTAGCTTTAGGACCCGATCAATTATTACTCCGTGGCGCGGTGTTGCGGAACACGCGGTGGGTGTTTGGTGTAGTGATATACACGGGACATGACACGAAACTCATGCAGAATAATACCGCGACAGCGCCGTTAAAACGATCTACTTTGGATCGGTTGATCAACACGCAGACACTGATGTTATTTTTCATACTTCTTCTGTTGTGCATTCTTTCCGCGATATTCAATGTCGTGTGGACGAATGCCAACAAAGAAGGTCTCTGGTATCTGGGATTACAAGGTAAATGCATGGTACAGGCTTCTGTTGGCAGCAACTCAAGAAGTACTCAAGTACTTTACCCTTTTTTTCCTTGCAGAAGAAATGACTAAGAACTTCGCTTTCAATCTACTGACGTTTATTATTCTCTTCAATAATCTAATACCGATATCGTTGCAAGTGACGCTCGAAGTAGTGAGATTCGTTCAGGCCACGTTTATTAATATGGATATAGAAATGTATCATCCGGAGACGGATACTCCAGCGATGGCTCGTACGAGTAATCTGAATGAAGAACTCGGGATAGTTAAATACATATTCACAGACAAAACTGGCACCCTTACGAAAAACGTTATGGAATTTAAGCGATGTTCGATCGGTGGAAGACTGTACGAGTAAGTTTCATGTCAATGGTATATTTTTTTCTGCCATAGGAACTCATAATACTGACATCGAATATTAATTTGTATGCTGAATTTTAAATATTTTATAGTTTGCCAAATCCATTAAATGACGAAAGTACAAGTGATAGCAGCTGCGAGTTAATTAAGGATATCATGGAAGGAAAGTCCGTGCACGATTTGTCGAATCCTATCGATAAGAAGAAAGCGGAGCACGCGATAATACTTCATGAGTTTATGGTTATGTTGTCGGTTTGCCATACGGTTATTCCTGAAAAATTAGACGACTCCATAATCTACCACGCAGCGTCTCCTGGTAAGAATCGTTTGCGAAATTCTTGCTTGATACGTTGTTTAACGAATTACGTTACATTCTTTTTTCTACGTGTTAGATGAAAGAGCGCTAGTGGATGGAGCACGTAAATTTAACTACGTGTTCGATACGCGGACGCCCAGTTATGTGGAAATTGTAGCTTTAGGCGAGACGTTGCGTTACGAAATCCTGAATGTTATAGAATTCACTTCGGCTAGGAAGCGTATGTCTGTGATCGTGAAAACGCCTGAGGGAAAGATTAAGATTTTTTGCAAAGGCGCAGATTCAGTCATCTACGAAAGATTGATGTCGACTTCTTTAGAAACTAGCGATCTTGATCTAGAGCACGCGGATTTTCGTGAGACGACCCTAGAACATTTGGAAGCCTTTGCCAGCGATGGATTACGGACGCTTTGTTTCGCCTCCGCAGAAATACCTGATAACGTTTACCAGGTGTGTATTCTATTTTATTTTGAAGTTAATAAATTGTCTAAGAACTTTCGACAATTTTTTATAGTGGTGGCGCGAATCATACCATAAAGCGTCAATTAGTCTTAGGAATCGTGAAAGTATGCTGGAACAAGCTGCGAATTTTATTGAGACTAAACTTACGTTATTAGGAGCAACTGCAATTGAAGATCAACTACAAGATCAAGTATGGAATATTACTAATTGATGAAAAAATTGAACATGGAATTGTAATGTCTTATTGAATTTCTGTAATGCTATATAATTTCAGGTCCCAGAAACAATACAAGCTTTTATACAAGCTGATATTCATGTCTGGGTACTAACGGGAGATAAGCAGGAAACCGCCATAAATATTGGGTATTCGTGTAAATTGATAACACATGGAATGCCACTTTACATTATTAATGAATCTTCTTTGGATGTAAGTAGGTGATTATCAAAGTTTTAAACTTTCAGTCGACCTAACGTAAAATGCCTTACGTAACGTATCGTAGAAAACGAGGGAAGTCATCATTCAACGCTGTCTTGATTTTGGGATTGATTTGAAATGCCAAAACGACGTAGCCCTGATTATAGATGGCAGTACATTAGATTACGCTTTGTCTTGCGACATCAGGATGGAGTTCTTGGAATTGTGTTCAGCTTGCAAAGTTGTTATCTGTTGCAGGGTATCGCCAATTCAAAAAGCTGAGGTAACAGTTTAATTCTATTTAAACTTACATAATATAATCAATTGCAAATGTAATTTCTTTCAAATGTTTTGACAATTTAGGTGGTTGATTTAATCACGAGTAACAAAAAAGCGGTGACTCTTGCGATCGGGGATGGCGCAAACGATGTAGCTATGATACAGAAAGCTCACATTGGCGTCGGTAAGTTTTATTGTGCCTATTAATTTTTGTTGAATATTTTTGTCATTAAAATATTGCGATGTTTCGCTTCTTGTAGGTATCTCAGGCGTGGAAGGTCTTCAAGCGGCTTGTGCCTCTGATTACTCCATTGCACAATTTCGTTTTTTGAAACGTTTATTATTTGTTCACGGCTCTTGGAATTACAGCAGAATGTGTAAATTAATCTTATATTCATTTTACAAGAATATCTGTCTATATGTTATCGAATTATGGTTTGCCATCTATTCCGGCTGGTCCGGGCAGATCCTTTTCGAAAGATGGTCCATTGGGCTTTACAACGTGGTAAGTTTTAAAAACTATACAAAATTATTTTGTTCTAATAAATAAAATTAATTTCCAATGACTCTGGTGTATTTTATAGGTCTTTACCGCTGCGCCTCCGTTAGCTATGGGTCTCTTTGATAAAGTGTGTTCCGCGGAAACTCATTTAGCCCATCCAGGATTGTATGCGACGAAGAATAACGGCGAATCGTTCTTTAATATTAAAGTAAATATAAAGTATTAAATTTAGAAGTATAATAGTATAGTTAAAAAAAAATGAGACGTTTCTAAATGTATCTACGTATTTAAATATAGGTATTTTGGGTATGGATTATAAATGCATTAATTCATTCGTCGCTATTATACTGGCTGCCGCTAATGGCTCTGAAACAAGATGTTGCTTGGGCAAACGGTAGAGACGGCGGTTATCTTTTATTAGGAAATTTCGTCTATACCGTGAGTATAATCCTTTATATTATGTAATTCTATGAGAGAAAAAATTTATGAAAGTTCTTATGAAAAAGATTACTTACATAGCGTGTGGTTTCTCAGTATGTTGTAGTAACGGTATGCGGGAAGGCGGGTCTAATAATAAACTCGTGGACATGGGTCACCCATTTGGCGACGTGGGGGTCTATAATACTTTGGTTCTTATTTATTTTTATATATAGGTAAGATTCTTTCGACATAACATTGCTATGCACTTTCACGCATTAACAACAAGTAATACATTTAATGCATTCTTGTTGTTGCAGTAATTTTTGGCCCGTCTTAAACGTTGGTGCTGTAATGCTGGGTAATGATAAAATGTTATTTTCATCGCCTGTTTTTTGGCTAGGACTTATATTAATACCTATCGCGGTGTTACTATTGGATATTACAGTAAAAGCGTGAGTACAGTTACTACTAAAGGCGCGCGCGTTTGTACGATAACATTTTATATTTATGGTCTATTTTGTTAGAGTGAAGAATACAGTTTGGAAATCTGTAACGGAAGCAGCTCGAGAAAATGAAATTAGGAAGTCCGATCCTGGTGATATATTCAACAATCAGGATTATAGAAGTTCGTAAGTATCTCCATTTCTTTTATCCAAGATTAATACATAAAAAATACAAAATGGCATTTTAAATGATAGAAGAAATGCTTTCTAACATTTAATTCAGATTATACGAAAGATTGCATTATTATAATCGACGATTTAGGCTGCCCGATAAACAAAATATCGATTTATTATTAATTTGTTTCGTTGAAAAAATTAGCGTACATCGTAAAAACATTTAATACTCTATTGGTGCTATTAATGCATGAATCGTTCTAATGACCATATATATTTTGTTGACTTATCGAAACTGTGCATGGCTTTCTAGATTCTAGCTCCATTATCGCGTATTGTTTGTATTTGAGAACAGATTTATATTGGTGCCTGAGTGGTTTGACTAAAACTGAACAAAAATTCTTTATGTTTTGGTACATTTAGGTGCATGTATGTAACAACTATTAATCTAATCTAATCACGGGAAACTTATCTGATTTTCCTAAACTAACTGTCGTTTGTCTGTTCGTTTACGTGTTAATCGGAGTGCATTTTGAAATGACAAACCTTTAATTATGCCTACTTAAATATCATTGCGTCCTAATTGAGCGGATAAATATGAATTATGACAGGAGGTCAACGAAGCGATGGTTAAATCGATATTGGACCTTGATCTATCCGCGACGAAGACGCAGTAGGCTGAGAGTGTTTCCGTTTGTAGCACGTGGCTCGTGGTTTACGCACCGTTCCGAGCATGCATCAACCGCAACACTTCAAATCTCATATTCCTGAATAATCTTCCCATCCATCCGATATATTCCAGTCTTCCAAGAATGCCAATATAGTAAGCATTTAGTATATGCGATTACTATGCGCGCACATGTTCCTTTCGAGTGCAATATTAGAATTAACGTAATAAATCTTGTGCATATAAAATGATCAGTGCTGAACTTTATGCAGCACAGTTTTCTGTATACGTATGCACTATGAATTATTTGTCTAGTCTCTGCGTATCCAGAAATATTTATATTTTTTTTTGAGTTATGTTAAAAATGTATATGCATTTCTTATATTTTTTTTATATTTGATATGATGTTCAAAGAATACAATTATAATGATTTAATAATTGTAGATATAATTGTATATATTTATTTAATTTAGATTGAATTAATTTAGATATTGAATATATCATATCTAATAGAATCTCTCGCACGGCTTTCATTCCCGGTTCAATTATTTGCATTATTTTGCAAGATTGTAAAAAATAATGCATTATAATACGGTGACGTGCTACAGGTTCTATTGTATCTCTAATATATTTTCTGTTATCATTATCATTGTTATTAATCCTGCCTTTTGTTTCAAATTAAAAATTTACTTTACATATCCTTCATGATTTTACATAGGATCATCAATTAATGTATTCCCTATTACTGAGATAAAAATTGTTAAATTTTAATAAATATTGGTTTGAATAGTATTAATTAAATATTTACTAAGTGTAAATATAAATGTAAATATAAATGTATATTTATTTTTAGTATAGGAACTATTAATTTAACTATCATTTTTTTTTATTTAGTAAAACTATTTACCGTAAATGTTAAATTAGTATTATTCAAACAAATATTTTATTAAATTCAGTATATTTTTTCTCACTGTAGCATATAATACGTATTGACAGCAAATCAATCCCTTATTTTTTATATAACTGTATACATACGTGCACATAAAATATTCCAATGGAGCTAGATCATCGGTATATTTAGACCTCTATCTTAGGATAAATGAATTTTGAGTTATGTAGCATTAGAAGAGTCCTTGTATCCTCTCAATTATTCTCTTAGGGTACGATCAAAGTCTTACTACAAAGCATTTCGAGGCGTTTGATTGACCAATCAGAAGAATTTTACTAAATGGCTAATTAAAAAATACTTCAAAGCATTTGTAGCATCACATTGACCGTATTCTTCAAGTAAATAGAGCTTATAGAATTAACGGTGTATCAGCTACTATACTAATTCACTGTAAACGATTTGTCGTTCGTTAATGCGGTTTTTTTTGATGTGTTCTCTTACGTGCAGACCTGTGCATGCCATCGCCGATCTCGCGAGGTGTAAGTACTTCCCCAGTACCCAGTATATAATTTCTCAGTACTCCTACTTATATCTTTTTTTTTCTTTTTCTTCACATTACAAACAAGCGAGAACACCGCCGATTAATGAGATCGCATGATCGTTTAATGTACCGCTGGGTTAAAAGAGGCTAAGCACAGAGCACAGCGATTTGAAAACGGCAATCACGCAATTTTTCTCATGTCCCGGAGTAGTTCACAATGATTTCTAAGGTAGTAATTATAACTTTGTTCATGCTTGCGATAGCATACATATACACCTGGCTTATCAGCAGCGCGCATGTCTAATTATCATAATTAATTAATTAATTAATTTTCTAATAAGAGTAGTGTCGATTTTTCTCTTTATAGTAAATTAACATCCATCCCTCACGATCTTCACGTTTGATTTTTCATCTTGTTTTACTTCTGCACAGTAATTGTATCGCACTTATCACATATTCGTAATATCCATCGATGTGAAACAAAAAGAAAACTTGGAGTTTCGCGTTTGGAAAAGCATTGTCGGCCGAGAATATCCCGAAAGCGAGAGATTATATAGAGCGACGATTTAGAAAGATAGACACTGAGAAAAAATAAAGAACGAATTATAATTTGTCGTTTTGTCCATGCGACGCGTGGACGTGAGAGGAGCTCTCTTCGGCCAGCCGAGAATCTTTAAATCATTGCTGAATGCCCGGCTTTACAGATTGACCGAGACGGCGAGGTTGCTGAAAAATGTTAAAAGTGTTTTCACCAGGCGCTCGAACGCCGCCTCCAGAGTCAATGTCGAGGTGGAGCTATCACGTAAGTTGTCTCTTCCACAGACACTCGCACACAGCCCGGAGATATTCCCATTTATGATGCCTAGGATCGGGCTCACCCCTTAACGATTTTCCAAATCGATTAACCCTTCCGACAACTTTATAACCCTCGCGAAACTACTTTCTTACTGGAGTAAATTGTTTTAACGTGTTTCTTCATATACTTTACTTTTTCGCACTTTATTTCTAATACGAGCACGCGCTTAATTTCGGCTTTCCGTTCTTCTCGTCCGTCCGTTCGTCTCGTCCGTCCGTTCGTCTCGTCCGTCCGTTCGTCTCGTCCGTCCTTTCGTCTCGTCCATTTATCTTTATTTTATCGATGAGTGCCGTCCTAAAATATTTTAAGTTACTATTTTGAACGAGTTCTACGTGTTTTCGTTAAATTTGATTATTTAATTGCACACTCTTGCACATGCACCATGTTTGATCTCGTAGCTGAAATATATACTTTTTAGCAGCCGATGCATTGCGCCAGGTGTACTGGAAGTTCTTCTTTTTCCATTATTTTAAATACAAACTTTATGACGGGGACAAACTTTTGCATAACACGTAATGCATAAGAAAATATACAAATCAAAGTTCTTCGTTTCTTTCCTTTCTATGAAATAAAGAACTCTGATTGGTTCAATTTCTTATACCTTATGCATTATGCAAGAATTTGTGCTTTCCGTTTAAAGCCGCAGCACAGACTTTTGCATAACGCATAAGCGAATCAATTAAGAATCTTTTCTTTCCTCTTATGCCATAAAAGAGGAAAAGAAGAATTTCGATTGGTTGATTCCCTTGCTGCGACCTTTAAGGATAAGAACACAGTCTTGCATGACGCATAATGCATAATGGGTTATTTACAATAAACTATTATAAGTTTTAAATTTTAAGTCTATAATGCGCGTTTCTATCAATGTAGATTAATTTTATCTTAGTTCAACTTGTTCTTTACCTTTTTTTTTAATTTTTAGAATTACACTGAAAAAAAAAAATAATTAATTTTAATAAATATTTAGTTTAATATTGCCAACTAAACATTTACTTACAGTAAGTAAATATTTGTTCAATAAAAAAAATGATTGTTAAATCAAATTAACATTTCTTGTATCAAATAAATATATAATTATATTTAATAAATATTTAATTGGCATATTCAACTAAATAATATATTTATAATGAACTATATATTTAAATTTAACTATATATTTTTTCAGTGCAGAAAAAGTTGAAGAGTTAGTTGAACCAGGATTAAGATTAAACTACATTGGTAGAAACGAGCATAAGAAATTGATCAATGATATTCGATTATTTTTTATGTCATATTCAACTATAATTGGTCAATTTTTTACGATTTAAGACTTAAAAGTTTAGATAATGGCTTATTATAGAAAGTTCGTAAAAAATCAATCAAAATTTTTTATTTCTTTCTTTTCTGTGAAATAAAATAATAGAAGACTGTGATTGGTTGATTTTCTTATGCTTTATGTATTATGTGTTATACAAAAGTTTTTGTGCTCCGACTTTATAATAATATCTAGTCACGAGATGAACAAATTTTTTATTAGCTCGTCATTTTTGTCAGTAAATTAAAATGAATAAAATAAGTTAAAATAGTATATATATATATATATATATATATATATCCTTTTTTCTCACTTTTATTTTGACAAAACTACTCGTGGTCAGACTGTGTTATAAGGACTTTAATTTTTAAAACTTGTCGATATCTACCATATCGAATGGCAGTGTGATAATTCCGGAACACCTTGTATATATAGCTATGATTTTAATTAGCGGAACTAAAGAACATTAATCCGAGATTAGTTTATTTCTTGCTAAATAACGCTTTACTGAATTCCAATACTTAAATATTATATATTAAAGTAATTAAAGTAATATCAAGAATCTTCGGCTGTGATGGACGCGTCTAGTGATGGGCTGACAAATCTATCTTCAAACACAAAATTGTTTTATGCGATGTGAAATGTAATTTTCGTGGATGTGCACTCAGAAAAAGGTTTCTTTGCTATACGGTTAAAGAACAAATTTCTTTGATTTGAACCGTGAATGTTATTTCTTTTTTAAATTTTTAAATTTTTAAAATTTTTAAATTTTTTAAACATTATTTTTTGAAATCAAATAAAAAATGTATTTGATTTAAAGAAATGACATTCAAATCAAAGAAATGATGTTCAAATCAAAGAAATGGACATTCACGAAAATTTTTCAGAAAATTTTTTCATAAATTTTTCATAAATTTTTTTCTTTACCGTTTAGCAAAGAAAATTTTCTTTGAATTGAAGAAACCTTTCTCTGGATGTGCGAATTGCTTGAAAATTTATGAGAAAGATAACGGACAGCTGATCGCTTGACGTGGCGAATTAGACAAAGTAGAAGGCAAACTTCCGACGCCTTGCATACCCAATTAATAAACGTTCTTATAGCAGAGATTAATGAATTGCGACCTTTGTTATTGCGCATGCTGCGCGATGCAGATGGTTTCGCGTTCTCGCAAGAAGAAGGTGGCTCGGTGACCCAGACGGACGTGATTAGAGCCTACGACACGAATCTTCCGAAACCCGGTGGCATGTGATTTAAGCGGAGTGGCCGCCGTGCGGCAAAATGCTGCTCTTCCAAGCAGCCTGAGTGATGAGCTCCGCATTTTACTCGATTGACATGGGAGAAGATCATCAGAACGATGTATGACATTGGGATCAGATCGATGATAAGTTTAAGGATCGAGAAGACTCGAGAGAAAAAATTCCTATTCTTTAATTAGTCGTATTTTACTAAGTTAGAATCTGACGATCCTAATGAAAATGGCCTTTCAATCGCGACTGATCATTAAAGTATTTTATTTCGCTGGACTTATCACTCGGGAAAAGGGAATTGTATACTTGTAATCTAATGCGTGCATTCGAAATGGATGCGACTAATTAATATGTCAATAATGTTCGAAGAAAGGATTCCTCTTTGAATTACTGCGATCTACTTTTACAGAAGGATGCTCTAATATTAGCACGAGTAATTATTTTGATACTTCATGAAATTTATTCTGATATATTGTAGAGATCTCGTCCTTAAAATATCGGATAGCAGCGCATTTCACTCGCGATGCATTTGGAAACGCATTTCGTGTTAGTATCAAAATTGTGTACGCAATCTTATGTGGTAAAAAAAAAAGAAAGAAGAAGAAATCGCGTCTATTCTTGAAAACGCAAGAACGGAATTCGTTCTATTTCTTCTTCTAAGGAATAAAAATTGCGAATCGCGCAAATTGTAATTGCGATCTTAAATGTTAAAATATATACAGTATATATATATATATATATATATATATATATA
>Ga0157364_1008466_pt1 | contig 10648 bp, 9 predicted proteins | sample AttsexASBM2_FD_111476 | JGI IMG/M metagenome (GOLD analysis project Ga0157364, IMG submission 111476) | Fungus gardens microbial communities from leaf cutter ant in Ribeirão Preto, State of São Paulo, Brazil - Atta sexdens ASBM2 | ecosystem: Host-associated > Fungi > Mycelium > Unclassified ... | reverse complement strand
ATATTTTTTAATAATTCTAAAACAATTACATATTTATATTATCTAAAAAAATTCTAACACATATTTCTCGAAAAGCTAACAAGGATAGAATGTATTTTTTTGTGTTTGGTAACCATATATCTCAAACTCATATCACTAACTCCATGCACACATTATATATATATAGATTTTACTAAATTGTATTTAAATAATTCTCTGTATTTACATAATTGACTATGAAGCTTTTCTTTCTGACTTCTCATACAAATAAATCGTCTCATCTGCATTTTATGTTATTCATTTCATGTATTTCAATTTTTAAAAAAATCATCTATGAACAAATAACACGTATCTGCTTAAGAAAATAAAATCTTAATACTATTATAAGACTTAATGATACAATAAGAATAAAATATTTAATACTGATACAAAATGTTTACATATCAACAGCTTTTTATTATAGATTGATCACAAGTTAAATAAATTAGTTTCAGAAAGATGCTATTAAAAATATAAAAATATACCTTAAAAATTTAGCAAATGTATAAATTTTATACACATATTGGCTCAAGAAAAGTTCTAAAAAACAGCATGATTTATAACAATAAGAAATTCTTCAGTTTCATTTGTTAATTATTTTTTATGCTTAATATTTATTAATTTATCAAATCAATTAATTATGAATAAATATTGACCACATTGTACTCTGTGTTACATAGTCGTAGTTTTGTTTGTCATAATAGAAAAGAGTTTTCTTTCTTACAGTGAATTGTTTCGTTCGTTAATTATTTCACATCAACAATTATTTTGTGAAAATAGGTGCAGTGAGATCAATTTATAAGATTTTCTACAAAACGTGATCAAAATTCGCCACTTTCTACGTGATATTTTTTTATATTAAATTACGCGATCAATATATAACAAAACTGTTTATAATACAACGCTTAATACCTTATTTCTTTTTTTTTTTTCAGAGTGTGAAAGCATTTGCATTGCTAACATATCTCACATTATTCGTAAATATCAATAATGTATATTCGTAAATATATTGACTGTTGTATTGTTCGCGTGAATATTATTGATATTTAAGAATATACATCCATCAATAAGCTCTAAATTGATATTTAATGACGAATCGCGTTCAAAAAGCTAGTTCGGATAAAGAGTTTACAAAGCAATAAGTTTAGATTGACAAGAGCCCCATCTTTCCTGAAGTTTCTGGCGCTCTTCCATATGATGTTCCGACAAATTTCGCATTACTTGACCTGTCTTTAATTTTCTAGGATCTAAATTAGCTCCTAACGTTTGAACACCTTTTGCAAATTTGGAGAACGGCAACAAAATATCTTTGGCTGTAGATGCTACAGGACTAGTAACGCTCGCGATATTTTCCTTTATGGATTTTAAGGCAGATTCGCTTTGGGACGATGTAATGTTTAACGTCAAATCCTGTTCCGAGGCTGATCTTTTCTTTTCATCCAATCTATTATCCGTTTGAAGAGTACTACTCTTAATACCAATCGATGTTTTATTATCAACATCCCCTGTCGAATGACTAATATTCTTGGTAAACGATAAGCTTGATAGTGGAATCATGCAATCTCTTTCCTCGCCTATATTATCTCCTGTATCGTATACTGTTATCTCTGGCGTCGTTGCCGTAGTCTTTTGCGGCGAAGCACTGAGAGTACTAGTACCGGATCCAGTTTGCGGAATCAGATGTAATGCATCAATAGCTATATCAGGTTTCAAATTTAAATTCACATTGTTAGGTCTCATCTTCTTGGATACTTCCTTGTTTACATTAGAATCGCAAATACTACCATCCATAACATTGGTATTTTTCACACCCATAATAATACCAATCAATGGTGTATAAGCTTCCATCAAATGCTTGTCATGACTGAAGTTCTCTGGTTTCTCAACGTGTATGTGTGTCATTTCAATATTCTCGCTACTACTGCTGCTGCTGCTACTGTTACTTTTCTCTTCTGCATTGCCTGAGATATTGCTGTTACCAACTGTAAAAATCGGCTTAGATATCTTCTCCGCCGATCTATTACTTATATTCTTCGCTAAATCAATTGGCTTCTTTGTGCTAAAACTCTGACTCAGTTTATTCAATTTGCTAAATTGTTCCGACATATTGCTTAAAGCTTTTGTACCTAGAAGTATTCATTTTTATAAATATTTTATTATATGTGTAAATAATGAAAGCAATTTAATAACAAACCTGCTGTCTTTAAAGCAAGTAACTGTGTCTCAGATACATTTCTTGTCAGTTCCGGAAACGATGAAATGTCCAATAATCCAGTAGAACCTTTAACATTCACTAATTTACTCTTTCTTTTATCTAACGTAACGTTCATAGCTACGGGAACTTTTGGCAAGCTTGCTATCTCCATGGCTACTGAAATAGCTTCACAAATTGCCTTCAAAGATTCTGTAATTTAAAAATATAAAATATCAGAATTGCCATAAATAAAAATAAAGGATATGTTCTCTCACCAATGCTTTCCTCTTCAGTTTTAATCACAACCGCCATATTATTGAAAAATCTTAAATTTGTACTACGAAACATGTGAAAGTAACCGTAATCGCCGTTTACTTTATAATTAATTCTAATACAGTAGTAATGTTTATTCTTAAAAAATGAGACCACGTTTTCAGGTTGACCAAATTCAATTAAAACAATATCATTTAATAAAACTTTTTGATAGTTCGTAACTTTATCGATTTGATCGTCATAATCAGCAATGTAATAACTATCTCGAGTCAATATTAAAATAGTATCCATTTCCGTCTCGGTTGGATCACCAGTACTGAAATAAAAAAAAATCGATTGAAATAAAATCATAAACAAACAACGTAAATATATTATGGAAAACAATTCATTATTTACGTACATAGGATCAGCATCAATAACTCCCCAACTGCCTAGAATAACTTCTGGATCAGGTATGAGTAATTTTTTGCAATCTTCAATTAATAATTTCACGTGAATCGCAGTTGCCGCGTTATCTTCCTCGTCCGTACGTTCTAAGAATACTTCTTCGCTTACTGAATTTCCCAGCATCATATCAATCGTCGCTTGTCTGTAGACATCCTTGAAACGATTTAAGTAATATCTGCAAGAATATTTTAATTCTCAATGCATAACGAATATGCTGAAAGTTAAAGAATGATTTCTGAGACAGAATATCAAGAAAATTGTGTTTAATAAATTATATTCTATATAAAAGAAATTGTTTAAATGAGAGAAAGCGACTTTTTTATATCTAATTTTGACTATAATATTAACTATAGCATTTACAAAAATGATTGGTTTATGAATCAAATTAAAATCTTGTAATAAAGGAAGAATAGGTCAAAATTAAACATGCAGAAGGATTTTCATAACAAAAAAACAACTCATGCTGACAATAGCACAAAGCATTTCTTTTTACGCCACATGATTTAATATGTAATAAAAAATAACAAGAAGTTAAATTAATTTTAGAAAACTGTAACTGCTATAATATTTCTCAAAAATTAAGCTAAAAGCAAGCAACGAACCTTGCTAAATTATATAGAGCAGTGGCATAAAGGAAGTCAGGATGAGTAGCAAGTTGAAGTTGTATATTTGGTGGTTTCATAGGTATAAGTTCAAGACAGCAATTATCAAGGATATCTAAATAGTGTGACCAATCGTTGTTCAGTTGATGAACATCAATCGAGTTCCCTAGCAGCGTATCTATTGCTGCCTGACGTAAGTCATCCATAAAGTGTTGTTGATAGTATCTATAGGAAAATGAAAGGACAATGTCAGGGTTCCATAGAGAATAATATTGGGAGATGGCACGAACTGCGAAATACGAATTGGAATGTACCTATACCATTCGAAAGGCGGGATCGAGAGTGTAAAAAGTGTAAAAGGGTTTGGGTGCATGGACCCTCATTTAAGAGAAATTTGCATGTGAAGTTGAGCAATCGGCCTGCTGCGCGGTAAGTACTGAATAAGTAGAGGTAAAGCAAGAAGCGCGGTGGCCAAGAGGCCTAAGGCGCGCGTACTACTTTTACATCTGACGAAGGAGTTTGAGACCATGCAGTATCAAATTTTTCTTTATTTCATCAAAAACTCATTTTATATATTTACATTTATTTATTTATAAAATTCGAACATTGCCGTATTGTAAATTAAAATTTATATTAAAACATTGGAAACACAAATGAGTCGTATGTCACGAACATTTTATAAAATAATCGTTACAAGGTTCTAGATCAAATATAGATACCTATTTTCATGTGCGCACTTAAAAAACCGTTAGAACTACATAGAGTTCTGTTGTTACAATTTGATGCTGATCCAAACAATTTATAAAATTTACTAAAGAAGTTGCTGAAAAAATGTTCAAAGATTTTATAAAAATATTGAGAAAATGTACATTTTACGAGGATATGGAATGTTTATCGTCTGACGAAGCACAAGAAAATGTAAAAGAATAACTGGATGTTGAGGATTATCAACAAATGATGAAGAATATATGCCATCTGAAAAAATTACTAAATATCATAGAGTGCCTTTCAAAGTTAAATTAAAAATTATCATGACTGCAAATCTAAAATGGAGTTTCAAATATTTACAGAAGCGAAACAACATTTACACCGTAATAGTGATTTTACATGTTTTAAGAAAGAAATTTTAACAGGTGGTTTTTTTAGATAAAATTGCCATTATAAAAAAAAAATGTACCTGATCGATTTACCGAAGCACGGAGAACAGAAATAATTAATAACAAGATGGCAATTACAACAATGGGCTATAGCTGCTGCAGTTCCATTCCGAAATGTGGAAAACGAAAATGTGCGCTTTTCATTTTGTAGCAGTCGCCAAAGTGATTAACTAATTTTATAAAAGATTATAAGATTTCAAATCGTCACGTTACACGGTATTTATACAAAAAAGAAATTAAATCACCAGAAAATATTATGAAGTCTGCAATATAATTTCAAACTTTGATGCAGTCAATTTCAACCGACTATAACTCTGATTTTATTATTAATATGGATCAAATCGATTGCGAATATCGAGTTATGCGCATACAAGTGAAAAGAAAGTTTATATAGGCGATTTAAATAAAATAACACAATTCATATATTGCTCAATATTCCTTAACAATAATCTGAAATATTATTAGATAAAGTATTTGTATGTTTACAAGAATCGGGAGATACATTTGGAGTAACGCGTTAAAGAAAAAGTCGATGAACTTTTAAAATTATGCAAAAATGTATCTGTTGTCTGCTCAAAGTCAGATAAACTGACTTCATATTTGTATGAATATTTAAAAACTATATTAAATTCTTATGTAGGTAATGATCGTTTTTTATTAATTGTTAATTCTTGAGGAGGGCAAAAGAACATTCACATGTATGACATTTTTATAAATAATGATAATAAGTCAACATATAAATTATATCTCCAAAGTACACATCGATGTATCAACCTTGTGATGTTTAGTTTTACAGACAAGTCAAAATTATCATCAAGCGAATTCAAAATTGTCCAGATAATCTTATTAACAAAGAAAAAAATAGAATTGAATTCATGATGCAATAAAAATTCAATCATTAGTTTATTATGTATTATGTGCTCCAATTTAAAACATGATTCTATTTACACGGTACGCGTCAAAGTTGGCAAATAAACGCGAAATTTTTTTATAATCAATTATGTTTCCTGCAAATCTACATAACTTGAAATGTAATTTGTGCACGAATTATTGTTTCATTAAATGTTCGTGCGGCTCACTTATGCTTCCAATGCTTTTACATTAATTTTCACCCACAACATTGTACGGCAATGTCCGAATTTTATAATAATAATAATGATGAAATAAAAAAATAAATATAAAACGAAATATTATTTTATAAAATATTCGTGACGTATGACTCATTTGTGTTTCCAATGTTTTAATATAAATTTTAATTTACAATATTGTATGTATAATATTCGAATTGAGACATCTAACTGGGATATTATCTTCCGCGGCATAATTGTGAAGGTTCTGTGTCATGTGAGATATTGGAAATAAAAAAAGGAAAAATGAAAAATGAGAAAAATTAAGCGAATATAAAATGTGAAGGATAGGAATGCGAAGCTCTACCTGTTTGCGGAATTCATGCCGTCTTTCATCAGCCCAGTAAATTTTCTCTCCCCAGTACGTGTATAATCTCCCTATAAATAGTAAGAAATTATAGATCATTTAGAAATCATTTGGAACAAAATTAACGGTTTATATTAAGACAGACTTTGCATGGGCAATTTGTGAGATGTACAGACCTTTAAAGCATTTGTTCCTGCATATTGCTTGCTAATAATGTCTCCATTATTAGCCCAAAGCGATTGGAAAGTCTGTCTTATATTTGCAGGCAGAATTCCGTCAGGTGGTATTAGTCCCAGTTTTGAAAACTGCATTTCCATAACAGCTTTACCCAGAGCAGTTTGTACCACGTTTGTTCTATCTAAGCAATCTATACAATTTACACGGAACACGCCCTTTTGCATGCAAATCGTACCTTGTTTATCGCGCCAGCAGTAACCCATATTTGCTAGCATTGTAGCCAATGCATTAACCAGAATAGATACATTTTCAAAATGCATTCCTCGACTGCATTTAAACACAAAATTTTAAAGACAAACATCGTAATAAGAAGCATGAGTTTAAGCAATTCATTTAGTTACTTACCAATATTCATGAAAATCGAAAGTGGTGTATGTTATATCTGAATGATTATAATTAAATACATGATTACTGTAAGCTTCCCAAATAATCCTTTCTTTACCAGTCTGTTCGACTAGATTAACGATACAAATAGGCCCATAAAACGTAAGTTCTTCACCAAAATGCTTCTCAAATGCTATCTGCGTTTCAGCCTCATCTGTAATATCATTGTACGAGATTATTACGTTACATAAAAAATAATCTAGTTTAAAGGTAAAAGATATCTCTTTATACCTTTATCAATCCGTGGTGGAGGTTTATATTTGTACCCAGGTTGAGACCAATATACTGGCACACTTCCTCGTACTTGTACAAAAGATACTTGATGATCATGATACCAAACTAATTGTTCAGTCTCAACATAATTTGCACACTTGCCATCATCATCCACTCCACGTCTCTTGTACCTGTGTAATGTTATATGTATTTAGAAATACTTTTTTAATCTTAATATTGAGTAAGATAAAACTTATAATTATGACAATCTAATTATTTATGTAAATTATCTATGTAAATAAAAATTACCTAGTTCCAGCACGAAATCTACTCCTTCTCGATATAATTGCCAAATTAAATATCTCTTGTTGCGGTTGCTCGTCAAAACCTACCTCGACTATGCATTTTTCTATTTGAACATATCCTTGAATAATTGGCAATATCCAACAGTTTGCTTTATTTGTCTGCAGAATAAGACCAAAATAAGTATAAATGAGAATTTTGAATTAATTATTGGATGCAGTCATTATACAGCTGACTTTAAATAATATATACCCACTTATTAAGCAAAGAGATAAATTTTATGTTAATTGTATTTTATCTACTATTATATACAGTTAGTATAATTATACAACAATGTCATAAGATATTTATTTGGGCAAATATGTCTTATTGTTTAGAGCCACTTGTATATAAAAATAAAGATTTTTTAATCACGAACATTTAGATTAATAATGTCATGTAACATATGCTTGTTCCAGAAAAATCTGTCATCTACACGTTGCCATAATGGCTTATCTTGATTGTCTTGTCCATACTGAGATTCCATTATGCATTGTCGCTGCAAACTATTAGTAATATCACCAGTCTGACAAAAGAAGAATGAATCAGTTTCGGTAAATATCTTATTCAACTCTTCCAAAATTCTCTTCTCAAATCTGTCTTTATCTTTTACTACGCTGCGTTTGATCACTGTGGACTTCATCTGTACAGAAAATATTGAGTTTGTGAATTGTGTAAGACAATAAATATGAATTCACGAATGCCAACAATTTTAGGTTCCTTACTTGAGATGTAGCCAATGCGGCAGCATGCTGTGTAGTATTTTTTATAGTATTTGTGGCATTCTTGATTGTACCCCAGGTTTTCGCTAAAGCTGCTTTCTGTGGCACATCAAATAATCCACTCCCTTTCTTCTTCAATACATATTGATGTTTCTTACAAGGTAGTAAACCAATATCCATATTCTCTGCGCCTATATGTAGAAATGCGATAGATTTAATTTTGTAAACAACATGACCGCCATGTAATTCTCCGGCTGGTGTGATATCCTTTATGAGCATCAAGCGAGGTTCCAATACCGATGTCTGTTCAATTTTTCCAACTATTCCATAAAACATCCCCAGGCATTCTAAATCCTTCGGTGTGGCCCATTCCCAATCTGTAAAATCCATCATCAAAAATCATCATTTCTATCAAAATAATTAAATGTCTATCTATATACTATCAAACTCCACATATATAACATTTCTTTATCAATTGTCAAGAATACTATATCATTTATACGAAATCTTTATACGGACATAATGTACATACTCCCACTTGAAATTGATTCGCATCCTCAAAACGTGACATCGAGATCGCTTTTCGTATACGACGCTTTGTCTCCATTCACTTTATATCAAATTGTACACACACCCACCTGATTTTGCGGCGAATTCACCGGTATACTTGTCACACCAGAGGCTGTGCCTCTCTTTCACGAAGATAAAATGAGTGTCAGTGCGGAACAGTTCCATCCTTTTGTTTTTCTGCAAGTTTGACAGCTACAGGCAGCATGTGTGACGTTTCCGCGTCGAGTAAAATATCCGCTTACCACCGAACGCTCGCCATGTTGCTCATGACTAAACGCTCAGCAGTGCTCAGTCGATTATGTTCTTCGATGTTAAAAGGCATCGACAAGCGAGGGAGGAAAGGTTACAACGCAAATCAATTCCATTATTCCTCAATGGACAATGCCGAGACAACTAGTCGCTCGATATTCCAATAAAGTGTTTTCCCAATTCGTTTGATTAGAGTCGTTCTTGACCTGATTGGTAATATATGAATAATTGAGGCGGGATCTCGTAATGTTCTTTTTTTACATTTATTAATTTATTATTATTAAGTTTTTTTTTATTACATTACTTTTAGAGAGAAGGATGAATGTCTTGAATGAATTTATTATCTAGAGACTTTATATCTTAATAAATGATCATTTAAAATATTTAATGTACTAATATTTTCTTTAATCATAATATTCGCATGTATAATAAATGTATTACATGTATAATAATTTTGAAATATAAAAGAGCGAATTTTAAATGTTTCTTTGAAATAATTATAATTATAATTTCTTATGAATTATTAAGATATTACTCTATATAACTATATAACTATATCAGAGATATTTTTACAGAAATTTTATTAAAATTATACTTAAGATGCAATCATGCTGACGTTCAATGCTCATTTTTAACTTTAAAATAAGTCACATTGAATGTCCAAATTGAATGTCAAGTGTCAATTTTAATTATTTGATCTATTTTGACCTTAAAAATGAGCATAAATATAAAGAAGTACTTTTAAAAAATATAATTTCATAAAAAATATAATTACGTACATATTTATAAAAATAAGAATTTAAATAAAATAAATTTAAGCAAAAAAAATTTATTTGTAATCTTTTTTAAAAAAATCTCTAAAAAAATTTAAGAGAAAATAAATGGTAAATATATTTCGAATAGGTTTGTGTCATATGGTAGATACGGATTAAAAATTTTAAAGGTTAAACAAAATTAAAAATCAAATTGTTGGATAAATTAGCTTTATTACAATATTATATGAATTTTTCATCTTTATTTTACATCCTTCTGTAATTATAAGTAGTAGCTTTAAATCGGTATGAAAAATGTGGAAATAGTATCTTATTTAAATTACAGTTTAAAAATCGTTCAATTCCCTAAATAAAGTCGCCAACCAGCATTTAATTATAAAATAGATATTGCATTTACATAATTAGTGCATTACGTATTAATGATTGCAATACGCTGCATGAAACTCATGTAGGTGTAAACGGTGAACAATTGTTTCCGCGTCGTATCGAATAAGATTAAAAGTTCGCCAACTTATACACGTGACGCAAAATGTATATAACAAATTCTACATGTAAAAAATTTTGCAAATGTGATGCACAGCACTGGATTATGTTATATTATTGCATCTCTCGTGTTAACCACTCCGTGCCTTTTATTTAAATCGCTATACATGTGTATACACAACCAATGATTACAAATACATAGAATAAGAAAAATGTGAAAATACGTATGTTTTCAAAAAAATTGCTATAGATTTGTTCGTGTTGCTTAAAATCTCTAAAAAATTTTGCATTAACAAATATACATAAAACGAAATAAATATATATTTGGATATTGAAAGCAAAAATTCTAAGTGCAAAAAATCCAAACGAACAGACCTAAATATCACGCGTCATTTTTTTGCAATGAGAAGAAACTGATGCTTAAGTTAATCATCGTTCTATCCAACATAGGACAGCCTTGTCATAATGAAAAATTTTCAGTCATGATTTTAAAACATCCGACAAATGCATTTTCTTCATGCATTCGCTTCATCATATATAATCTTGAAGT
>Ga0157364_1008465_pt1 | contig 10649 bp, 7 predicted proteins | sample AttsexASBM2_FD_111476 | JGI IMG/M metagenome (GOLD analysis project Ga0157364, IMG submission 111476) | Fungus gardens microbial communities from leaf cutter ant in Ribeirão Preto, State of São Paulo, Brazil - Atta sexdens ASBM2 | ecosystem: Host-associated > Fungi > Mycelium > Unclassified ... | reverse complement strand
TTTTATAAGTTTATATAATTTATAAGTGTATATAACTATTATAAGTTTATTAATGTTGACATAGAAGAATACACAAAGAACTATTTTCCAAGCAATGCTCATTTACTTATTTGCTTATCTACTCACGATGTTTAGCAACTGCATTAAAATCCATAATCTGAAATAATAACAAGAGTACAAAAAAAACGTACAATTAATGTTTGTGCTATCAGTATACCTAGGTTAACCACATTAGTTCCACAAGAAATTTCTTCTCTTCGATTATAAACAAAATGTGACAAAAATATAACAAAAATATATATAAACTAAATATATAGTGCTGTAAAGTATGAATATAGAGATAACATTAACTACTAAAATTAATAATAATCTTCTGATAGTTTAGGAAGCAATTATTTATTTATGAAATATTACATCGCTATCATATCACAGCAATCTGTATTTTGCTTTACTGATGATAACAGAATGAACAAATTGAGCAATATAAACTGATGCAGGTGAACAATCTGCACCATCTATTACTGCTATCTGTTGAATTAATTGTATAATACAAACAAATAGGTGTTTTGACATGCCTATATTAATTCCTGTTATCTTAATTAATTATTAGATAGAAAATTGAGAATTTCATTTAAAAAAATTAAAATTTGTAAAATTTATAAAGAATAGCTACAAATGCGCATCTTTAAAAAAAATTGTTCTTTAATTTAAAAAACTGATAGAAGTAATACATTAAAAATTATATTATCTATATGCGCATACATTATCTATATACATGCATAAAATAAAGTTTCTTAGTACTGACATATGCGTTTTTGATATATTAGATAAAGAAGACAGTTGAGGTATAAACAACATAGAAAAATGAGAAAGCGTAAGATCCTTATTTATTACCTGCATACTTTCTTACATAAGTTGCGGAAATTTATCTGATACAGATACATTGAATAATTCAGTGAAACTTTGACGTAATGACGGTTTTGCCCTAAAAAAAGATAAAAGTCACTTCTTTATTGTTAAAAAAAGTAGGCCTATCCCTCGAGAAAGGTAACGAGAAATTAATTGAGAATTTCAACTATGATTAGCTCTGACCCTTCAGGTCAGATGATAGATACGCTTTTAATATATAGGGGTTGAACGGTTGCTCTCGCCATTAATGACAGTGCGGGTAAGCAAATGATCATGTCGATGAAGAAAAAGAGAATAAATGTCGGGTGTCGGCGGGGTGGACGGATGGAAACTGGGGAGACTCCGATGAACGTTATCATAATGTTGTTACAGACCTCCGTCGATGGGAACACGACCACCAGCGTTTTATCTTTCATGGCGACGAAAGCAGACGCAGGCAGACACTTGTCGTGTCAAGCTGAAAATCGAATCATGGGAACCGCGCCGATAGAGGACGGCTGGGTACTCCAGATACAATGTAAGCTCATAAACGACGACAGCCCCGAATCCGGTTCTGTTCCCCGGGGCGCGCTCGCGACGCTCTTTCCTTATTTATTCAGACGCCGAGGATTCCGGTCGATTTTGACGATTTATCGAAGGTCGTGATTCGCAGATACGCCAGAGACGCAGATCCAGCTCGGCACGTCGCTGAATCCTAACACCATACGCGAGGGCACGGACGTCTACTTCGACTGTCTCATACAGGCCGAGCCTTCAGTGTACAAAGTGGAATGGCGACATCAGGTGAGCGAAAACACAATTTTATAGTGAATTTTGTTGGACGTACTAGTGCATGTTAAAGCCGATGTACATTGATTTAATCTGAGTGTAAAAGTGAAATGCAGTATTTGAATTATAAAATATATATTTCACCAACAACACAATAAAATTTATTGAGTATTTTACGATTTAATTCCATTTCTATATTATTATTTATATCAAACACACATTTTTACCGTAATTTGTATACAATGGCTTTTATTTGCAATCGTACTGAGTGCATTCAATCAAATTTGCTACTACTCAGGCGGAAGTTATAAATGTTGTTTTGACTTCCAAGTACTTGATATTTTGGAGTATCTCCTTACTTTGGAAGACAAGCATCGGCAATGTAAACAGAAGCAAATAAATGTATATAAAAGTGGACAAGATAATCAATGGAAAGATTTAGTAGTTGATGTATATAGATACTCAATAATGTATCAAATTATTACGAAGCTTAATTATTTCAAAATGAAATATGAGATAGAAAACATTTGTAGAAAATCACCGACTGTTGAATGATAAAAACAAGTTGATTTAAACATTTTATAACATTTTACAAACACACAAGAAATCAATTTAGCAGAGAAATTGAAGACGCAAAACTTGAAATTACAATAATTTATTCAGCGAGATTTATTTAAAAGTTTTATCTTTAATGAATCAACTTTACGTTAACCAATTAACATATGTACAGCATCCACACGCGAAGTAGAATTTATCATAATTATACCACGGTACATAGAAAAATATTTCCCAGAGAAGAATTTCTGAAAAAAAAATCAGAATATATTCGTGAATCATTTTCCGGAGATGTAATCTCCGCAAATCTTCTCTCGTTCCTTGCTGCGAATTTATTAACATTAATCTATTTCGAAGATGCGTAACAATGTTCGTCGCCAGTAATTCATCCATATCTCTCGTTCTCAGAAAGTTCTAAAACCCGAGTGTCGTAAACAGATCGGTTTCTCGCCAACTAACAAGCTCGATTATGCCTGTATTCGCTCGTGCGCCACGCAAGAGCATCGACTTACATTAAGACCGAATATAAACTTCGACGCTCGAAATATCAAACTTTTATAATACCTTCCCGCCTCTGTCGCGATGATCACTCTTATCTTCTTTTTGTCTCTGACAAATGAGAGGTTGTATCATCATAGTTCATTCGCGTTCGTATGTGTGTATCATACACACACACACACACACACACACACACGCGCGCGCGCGCGCGCGCACGCACGCACGCACACGCACACACACACGCACGCACACACGCCGCACGCACGCACACACGCACACAAAGTAATTTTCGCTCCCCAACGTAGCCCGTTTAATGTAACAGCGAGTGACGTCAATCGTCGTATTTCTTTCAGGGCAAGGCACTCCATCACAATATCACGCAAGGCATCATAATCAGCAATCAGAGTTTGGTGCTACAGGGAGTTGATCGTAAAAGTGCTGGCAATTACACGTGCGTGGGATACAATACTGAGGGTGACGGCGAAAGCTCGCCCTTTTATTTGAACGTGATGTGTACGTATTCTTACATTTACGTTAATAGTACTAGAATATTGAATAGGATAGACACCGCGGAGAATTTATTTATCGGAATATAAATTAAATAGTATAAATTAAATTAGGAATTGTTTTAAAGATTGATTATTTAATACGAGATGATTATTTAGTACGAAATAATAAATAGAAGCATAAAAGCCAAATTGAATTTAAGTGCTAAATAATGTTTATATAATGTCAGTAATAACAGATATCTATTACTTTACAGCTGTGTGTTTACAACTTTTTACTTAATCTTTATATTTTTTTATATATAATTATTTATTATTTAATATTTGTTCTAACCAACTTTAATGCTTTTGCAGTTAACACAAAATAAAAAATATTAATCAGAAGTATTTCAGTACAGGGTGATTCATTTTAATCTTAATAAACAAATATTTCGAAAATATTTGTTCAAAAAACATGCCAAACAAATATAATGAAACATATAGACATTAATACTTTATCGATTTTAATCTATTATTCGGATTACTAAAATCCTAAGTACTTGACTAAATCCTCTTGATGTAACTAAGTAATAATTCGAGTTATTTATCATATTTCAACGTACGCTGAAATATGGTTGTTAATGCTTATCGATTTTATTCAGATTATTACAGTACTAAATACTGTACTGAATCTTCTCGATATAGCTACATTCATAATTCGGATTATTTATCGCACTAAGAATGCGAATAATAACGAAACGATGGTACGAAGATTCTCAACGGAAATGTGTTCGATCAATTTCAATTAATAATGAATTATAATGAGTAAAGATTCGGTACTCGCGTAAATTTCCGCTGTGAAATTTTAATTCCTGGCTTATATACGTACATCTATACGTCCCTCGCGGATTGCGTGTACAATATTATCAGGATACCCAGCTGTTTATTCGTTTGCGTGCAGATTATCGGATGCGATATCGAAATATTTTGCAATAGTTTTGTTAATCAATATTTGAATTTATTTGAAAGCTTCGTCAGATGGGTATACGAAACGCAAAGCGTATTATTGTGAAGCTCGCATATATTTAATATAGAAATTCCCAGTTAAAAATTACAATAAGCGCATTATTAATACTTTATTCAGCAGCTGTAAAAGAAGATAATAAAAGGATAAAGCTGATTTGGAGAATGTCTAATTTGATTAATAATAAAATTACTTAATACTGAAAATTAAACTGTCTGGCCAATTATTTAAAAAAATAATATTGAAGTGAATTTTGAGGTGGATTTAAAAATTCTGATTTTATTTTAGCTCTGTTATTATTATTGCGGAATTATTTAGCATTGGAATTAAAATATGCAAATTAAACTTTATTCATTTAAATAGACGACAGTAACTTCTCTAAAAAATTATAAGAAATACTTTAAAAATACAATTTGTGTCTGAATTATCAAGATAGTAAAAATTTTTTAATTTTAAAATAATATTTTTAATAAGAAAATGTTAAGCCAGATTTCTTAAGAAATCTTTCTAATAATGGAAACTAAGACATCTCAAGAACAATGATATCTCGATTTGACAATGAGATCTCGAATTGTGCATCCTGTTTATAATCAAATAATAGTTTTCTTTATTAGATCTTCACAAGAAACTTAAAATAGATCACAAAATATCGGTAAATCATTCCCAGCGAATTTAACGATAGCATAAGAAATTCACGAGAACTCTTACAAGACGAAGTATCCTTCGTATCCTTTGCGCCCCAATTATTTATCGACATTCGACGTTTGTTCCCGCAGTCGCTCCTACGTGCAAGCCGAATCAGACGAAGGTCCACGGTGTAGCGAAACAGGAGAAGGCGAATATATCCTGCCAAGTGGATGCAAATCCGCCGGAAGTGCAATTCAAGTGGACCTTTAATAACTCCGCCGAGAGTATCGACGTTGCGGCCGGCCATATCGCGCGAGCTGGCACATCCTCCATCGTCTCATACACACCAATGACGGAATTAGATTACGGCACGTTACTCTGCTGGGCCAGCAATCACATCGGGCAACAACAAGTGCCCTGTGTATATCACATTATACCGGCGGGTAAGGGATCTCTGCATTCATATCATATTTCGCGAAAACGCGAAGCGACGTATCTGCTGATACGCAGAGTGAATTTTCGATTTAGACCAGAAGATTGATCACCACAACGAGTTTACGTGATGTGGCGTAACAAAATTATGCAAACTGCAAATAATTTTTTTTATTAAAAAAAAATCGATAGATAATATTTCTCGTACTAATTCAATCTAATCCTTTTTTAATTTATGATTGTCCCCTTGGCGAGAACGAAAATGAATAGATAGAAAATGGAAAGAAATCCCTTTTTCAGAAAGAACAATATGGTAGAAACCAATGGATGATAATTTTAAAACCTTTCCTCCATATTTTGCATATTAAAAATTTAATACTTGTACAAAATGAGTTTCTATCCTACGCTTAATTAGCCTACAATTTCATAAATTAGTGAAACTAACAATAAAGTTAACAGTTTTAATCCTTTAGGATTTAAATCTTTCGGGAATTGTAACTGTTATGTTAATTTAGAATTTGGATTTTATTCATGGTTTCTAAAGTCTCGCATTTGCATAATTAAATAACTAATTTGAATCTTAGTATAAAATTGGACAGACGCAATTTTTTTGTGTAAATTGTTTTAATAAAATCATCCAATTATGAGAAACTTCGTTCGGCTTCGAGTTATAATTAGTTCCAATTAGTATTGTTATAATAGCGACGTGAATCAGATAACATGATAATGAAGTCGCGAATTATCTCTGAATATCAAAAGTCTTTGAAATGTAGATAAAACTTAAGAAACATTATTACTTTCTCTCTCTCTCTCTCTCTCTCTTCCTCCCCCCTCTCTCTCTTTCTCTCTCTATCTCTCTTTCTCTGCATTTACAGCGTGATAGCGCAAAAGATATCTGTTTCTTTCAATTATCAAACAAATCATTACAATAAATGAACTTGATATTGTTGTTTTTTATATTTCAATTCGACTTAAAAAAATCTAATGTAAGCCCAATGGATCCAATGCAATGGGCATCCCCGTTATTCTCATATCAGCCACGTTTCCGCCACGTATCGATACTCAAGTTACCAATTAATTGCGATTCACGGATCCTACTATCGAATTGCGTTACAAAGAAAACGCGTGTACGCGTATACAAGAATAAGCGTATTCCGGACATAGAGGAAAACAGCTCTCGTACTATGCGCCGCAAAAAAAAAAAACCAATCCAACGATGGTGGGCGAATAAAACGGGGACACCGCGAGAGACGGTAGCAGGTGTCTGATGCGCGCTATGATTTTTCAGCAACCATAAACGTGAAAACAACTCGGGCATATTCCTACTTATTTTCCTTTCTTTATTCCCCTTTCTTTTTCTTGTCCCTTCACGACGCAATATGCCGTTATCGTTTCGTTTGCGCCCTTTTAACTGGCTTTTACGAGCCGCGAAGTATACCGTCGGCTAATGCCTTTATGGAAAAAAAAGCCAGACAACCGTATATCTTTACAGCCGACTCGGTTACAAGTGGCTTGTATGCACCAGCGCACCATGCGCCGGATTTACAGGGTAACTATCACGCCCTGATTCGCGAATCTACCGCACGCGAAACGATACGTTTCACAATGTCTACCCCCTTTTGCGCCGTCTGTATAAAACTATACATCATTTTGACGCGAGAAAAGAACGCATTGAAAGTTGGAGTAAACTGCAGAAACTGCTGACGCTAAAGAGTTACCGCTGTACTTATGTAATTAGTTTCGCTTAAAATTCAGCGCACTTTAATATAGCGCAAAAAATAGAAATAAACAAACTTCGGGGAAACTACAGGGAAGTTATTACGCAATTTTTTTACGTTCGTACTGTGTTTTTCATTCATATTTTTCATTTGTAATTTTTCGATTCCGAATGTATCTATATATGAGGTTTTAGAGCTGCACGATTCGGGAGAGAAAAAAAAGTTATCCCATTTTTCTAAACTATAGAAAAATGTAGCTTTTATATTGAACATTAACTATTTTTAATAAAAGGCGACAAGTCAATTTTTTACGAAATATAAAATTGAAAAGTGAATAGAAAAAATTGTCTTACATTTTTTATTTAATCTCAACGCAAAATTGTTAACAATCGAAAAATTTTTCCTGTTGTTGGCATACAAAATGAAAATATTTCAATATTACATCGTTAATTCATTTATTTCTACGATTCGCTTGGCCAATGCCGAATGGAGACAAGCAAATATAATATTTTAATCTAAACCTGTCAAAGCTTCGACAATATTGTTTTAACAGTTATTTAAAACATTGAAAGAGATTCCAATAGTTATTTTTTAAAAAAATTGATATATAAAGCGTCAGTATCATCAATATTTTAAATTTTTATCGCTACGTATAATTTGATTTCATACCTTTTTAACATCAATGATCATTTTTTTCACCATTCTATTTTCTCTCTTATTATCCGTCTTACCTAATAATTCCGACGCGCAAAATTTCATCGATTATCAAAAGGGTGCACTTGGAGAGAATCTGAAAGAAAAAATTACTCCGCGATATTATCGTGGCTTTGTGACTATTACGAGCTGTTACGAGCGCGTGAATAGTCTGTCGTGCACACAGTGCATTTTAAAACGCAGGCGAACCTTATCCGTGACAGGCCGACCAGACATGGTTCACAATTGCACGACCTCGAACACATCGACCAACTCGTTTTCCGTGCGATGCACGGAGGGCTTCAACGGCGGTTTGCCGCAATCCTTTCTGCTGGAGGTGCGCGAGAGCAACAGCCAGGAGTTGCGTGCCAATCTGACGTCGCCGGTGCCGCGCTTCAGCGTCACTCACTTGGAGTCCGGCGCCCTTTATCAGGCCTGCATTTACGCTTACAACGACAAGGGTCGTAGCGAGGCAATGGTGGTGCAGGCCGGCACTTTAAGGCTACCGGAAAAACAACTGACGTCCGAGTCAGGTGAGAATATTCCCTTATTTTTTTCTGGAAAGAGACCAGCGATCATGCTATTTTTACGCTGATATTATTCTCTCGCTAAGAATTGAATTACTTGACAAAATATTTGACGAGAAATATGCGCATACAAATGTATTATGATAGAAAGGTATGTTCCAATACATGTAGCCTTGTATATTAAAGTAAATTGATACTCGTTCAATATTTCAAAAATTCCTGTTATACTGTGTAACGTTAACAACTTCAAAGTTTTCGATATCTTTTGAACAAGTACTTCGATTTGCTTGAAAGTTGCGAGAAAGTATTGACTCAAGAACCTTCACATCGTAATGTATATATGATTTTCACATCTTTTTGCTTGCAAAATTTTCTTTATCGTGAAAAGTCACACGACACTACATTTTTGGAAAAAAACAATTCGAAACAAAGTCCATATTTCTGGCAAATAAAACTCAATTGATTTGAAAATTACAATTAATCGACGAGAGATATCGTTTTATATACTGAGAAAAAAAAGGTTTCATATTTGTGACTATACTTGCATGAAATAATTATAATTAGGAGCTTCATTTTTATGGTTACTACTGCTACAATGTTAGTAATAATAGCCTTAATTCTCTTAAACATGCAAAATTACTATAAAAATTAGATAATTTCAAATATTAATATAATAAAAATATTAAAGTATAAACGTGGGTAAAATAAACATTTTTATTTAGTAAATACAATCGCAATTATAGTGAATATAATTATTTTCTTAAATTCATTTACTATTTGTATGTATAGAAATAATAATTAAAATTCTCAACTTTTATGCGTTATAGCGTGTTTCTCTTTTTATGACGCGGTATTCATGCACGTTCGATGTTATACGCCATATATTAATCCCAAAAGGCTACATGAGATTTAGATAATTACGGAAAAATTCACGTCGATGAAGCAGTGCGAGCGAAAAGCCGCTGCCAATTGGTCGAATTGATGAAAAGTTATCGACTCAATATTAATTCGTCGAACGAGCCGTGTAAAAAGCTCCCAGCGCTTTTATGACCCGACGCGAAAAATCGGGTCAGGAATTGACAATTTAATACTACCAGACGGATAATTTTCCCGTTGTTTGTCTGATGCGATTGTTATCATAATTTTTAATTTGTCCACCATCAATGTCCGTGCTTTATGTATATCTCTATTAAAATAAAATGCGGCTATTTAGGGCATTACTCGTTGCATTTCGGGATTTGCAAACAAGTCAAGCGTGACACTTACGCCACATACTTTTTGTATTTTTATGAAAGCCAGATCTGTTGCGTTATTAACATTTTGTGTAACATGTTATTGTATCGTGTAATTCGTTAAAAATCCGAACGCCACGTATAAATTTTAAAAAATGCTTAAAAGGATTTAACATTTAGTACATACGATTGTGTCATTCGTGTCTTGTATATTTCTTTTCTTCGAGAAACTAGTATCAGTAATTAGTTATAACATTTGTATATAATTTTTTTAAATAAAAAAAAACATAATCTTACAAATATTTTCTAAAGGTGTAAATAAAAGTATATATAAGAATTATTTAATAATTCTTATATTTGTTAAAATAATGAAAATTAACCTAGACACAAATAACTCACCGTAAAAAAACCGGAAAATCATTATACGTATTAAGGATCTTAAAGAGAATGTCATTTGTGTTTGAAATATATGTAACTGAAAGCTGTTTAAAATAATTACATGATAATATCACATCGATTTTGTGTTCGATATCGATCACTTTTCATTTTCAATTCTTCGATGGGCATTGCAGAACGACCGAGACAACATGACACTTTGACACCGATGCTGAGCGTGACAATCGGCGTTGTGATGGCCCTCATTATCGTCGCGGTTATAGTGATGGTCGTCTTACGGATTCAGCACACGCACGTAGAGGAGCAGAACAAGTCGCAGATGGAGGATCACGCGAAGCAGACGAAGGCCGTTCCCATACAAAGGGAACTACGATTCCGAGAGGGATGCAGTTTGCTCGCGGACGAGAAGCATCCCAGCAGCCCGTTCAGAAAGCTGGAAACCAGCGGCGATCTCAGTGAAAGCGACGAGAAAAATCCTGACATTATTCCACAACAAATTACTGGTTCGTATTTTCGCAATTTCTGTATTAATTCTAAAATTGGTAAAAACTACAAAAATGTGCTAAAAATCATATTACAACGAAAAACTTAAAAAAAAAATTAACAAAAATCGAAAATACATTCTTTGTTTTTTTATAATTTTTCTTAAAAAAATATAAAAATCTGTATACATATATATATATATATATATATATATATATATATATATATATATATATATAAAATTTAAAAAAAAAAAAATTTTTGTATAAATAAAATTTTATATTTGTTAAAATAAAAAATAT
>Ga0157364_1008464_pt1 | contig 10649 bp, 8 predicted proteins | sample AttsexASBM2_FD_111476 | JGI IMG/M metagenome (GOLD analysis project Ga0157364, IMG submission 111476) | Fungus gardens microbial communities from leaf cutter ant in Ribeirão Preto, State of São Paulo, Brazil - Atta sexdens ASBM2 | ecosystem: Host-associated > Fungi > Mycelium > Unclassified ... | reverse complement strand
TTATTCATATTTTTATAGTTAGAATAGAATTTATTACATATACTTCAGCATATTTACAGCCAAGAAGGAGACTTGGTTTACATAAATTCTTAACTCATTCATATCTCATTCGGAAGCTATCGCACATATGTTATTATAAAAATTTTTGCTTATCCCTTTACTTTCTTACTTTTTTGGTTAAACCCTCTGACTTCGCTTCTTTATCTACTTTATTTCATTTTATTTCTTTTCGCTTTATCCGCTTTTTTCTTTTAGTTATCTACTTCTAATGTTATATACTCTCTTTCAATACATACATTATCTCTATATCACAATCTCATCGTCTATTATTATTATCACATTATATTTATATCTTACTTATATTCCTTAGTTCACTTTACTTTTCTTTTCTCTCCGTATCTTCCCTCTATTTCCTCCTTATCCTCTTTTGATTCCTTCATCTCTCTTATTCTTTTTGCTACCTCTCTCTCTTCCATAATTTCCTTATTATTTCCCCTTTCACCTCATCTAACTTTTCATCATATAATTAATTATAATATAGTTAATTATAATTTTTCGCGTATTGCTATTAAGTGTATAATAATAGATCTGTTTCCTGTGGCTAAACTAGTGTACACTTTTGGAACTTAAAACGAGATAGATATACGTTTGATATTTGTCGAAAGTTGAAAGCGAGAAAGAGAGTTCTAAAAGAGTCTAGTACAGGAACAGAAAACAGTCCTAATATATAGTGCGAAATGTATTGTCATATTATCGTTCCTATAACTACACATACACATTGTAATTGTACTTCCGCAATCTGCTTAGTTAAAATCAAAAAATTATTTTATTTTCATATTGGAAATTTACAAACGCGTAGACGTTTATAACTATTATAGTGGGTCTCAAAATTACCCACTATATAATAGTTGTAATTTTACACAAAAATTTTTTACAACGCATAGCACTTGAGACTAGAAAGCTCTTAGACTTATCTGCTATGATTGGTAGTCATCGATTTTAAAAAAGTTACTTTCTCAAGTAATGAGTAACTTATTACTTTTAAAAATTGTAACTTTCCATTTCCTAGTCATAACCGATATACTATAGGTCTGTTTTTTATTGCTGCACTCTCTGAACTGGTGCAATAAATTGAAGTGAAACAAACGTTTCTGTTCCTGCGCTAGATTATTCTAAAATTCTTTTTTTCGCTTTAAAAAAAATATCAAACTCACTTTAAGTTCCAAAAGTATACACTAGTTCAGTCACAGAAAACAGACTCTTATGTTTGTGATCGTAACTCATGTGAAGTTGAGCGTGTGTATTGTATTAGAGCTGGAAACACAAAAGTAAGCATCTTATTGGCAGAGAGAAGTTCTGCTATTAGTATTTTCGAACCGAACGGGTTTGCATCGACATAGATTTTTTTTAATAATATCACATTCTGTACTATAACTGATTGAGCACATAATCAACCAATAGTAAAGCATGTGACGTTATTAATCTAACTCAGGTCGGTGCAAACTCGCTTAGTTCGAAAACACGCCTATACATATAAAAGAGAAGGTTTAATTTAAATTAACATCATTCGTTATTTTATTATTTCTTATTTTAAATTTAACATTATAAACACGCTATTGATTCCAAAATACGAAAATAATGAAAAATCTTATATTTAATTTATTAAATAAATTTATAAGTGTTTATTTTTTAGTAGTATTTCGTATTTTAGTTTCGTGTTTTTTTCAAAGATGTAAAAGGTTCGAAAATTTTTAGGCCTAAAAGGGGCCTTTCTTAATCTGACTGTTTGTCATTGTAAAAAAAGATTTTAGAATTTGGATGTCTTAAAGTTTCAATGAGATGTACTTTTAAACCTTGTTTATTATTTAATAAGTAAATATTTGGCAATAAATTATTCAAACAGTGACAGAGTAAGATCGTACTAATAAAAAAATACGGGATATGTTGAATTGCTTAATTACAGAATTAAATTTGATGATCATAAAACCGTAAGGCATGGAAATCGTAATGAAATATCCAGAGTATTTCTAATATGAAATAATCTATGCTTCTATTGTATGTTAGTGAAAATCGTTGCTAAAGTATAAATGTTACTGTACAATAATAAAAAAGACAATCGGAACATCGAGCCTGTTTCTACGATTGGTTCCAACTATCTGAAGACAAGTTCTGGGTACAATGCATCGTATGCTCCTTTTGCGCACACACTGGCTGTATTTTAAAAATATTAAATACAGTTCTTTAATTGCAATACTGATGTATTTTGCGTTTTATTATCGATTTCTCGGGGTATCTCATATTAGGAGCAATTTTTTGATTTTTTGATTTGCTCACTTTTTATATTTCTTTAATTTTCAAAAAAAAAATTTGAATTAAATTTTACATAACATTATCTTAAAGCTTATTAAATTCCCTTCAAAATGACCTATTATTTTTTTAAATTCTGCCCATAGACTGCTAGCATTTATCCAAAATGATCTGTGTCTCATAGTAGAAATCTTTCCTCTATAGTTTCAGTTTTATTATATTTATTATATTATAGAAATAAGAACAAAGATAAACATTAATTAATTATTTTCTTTTTAGCAGCAGTCATCGATACTAACTCAAACAAAACTCATTGCAATGTACGATCCAAATAAAATGAATTGTAAAATAGAGCAACTAGAAAAAAAAGATGCAATAGGAATTAAAAAATTCAAAATACATACATACATGGACAAGATGGAAGAAGTAATAAACAATGCTGAGCAAAAAGAAATAGTATTAAATGAAAAAGCTAATAAAATATTTATCAAATTAATACCTATGTTTCCAACTGTAAAAACTAGTTTTATTAAGAAATTATGTTATGACGTGAAAGATGATGGGAGAGATGAAGTAACATTAGTTGCTGCTTTAGTTGAGACGCTACTCAACTGTGATCAAAAAAATTTATCGGTAGAACAAGTGAAGCCATTAGAGACACAGGCAACAACTTCGAAATCTTATGATATGAATGAACAATATGCGGATTTACTGATGATATTTCCTGAAGCAGATCCCGTATACTTAAGAAAAGTAGCTGAGGAAATATATAGTGATCCCGAACGGATAAAACAATTTGTTCAGTCAAAATTAGAAAACCCTGATTATCCAACGCGAGCGCAACATCTGGCTAAACAAAAGATTACTCAACAACAAAAGCAGTATACTACGGATTTTCAAGTAAAACAGTTCTTAGAGATATTTCCAGATCCATTTGCGTACTTCGAAGATGATAAGAGGAAATGCGAATTCAATCCGCACGCAGTAGATTTTCTCAAATATTACTTCAGTAAAATGAGGGTATGTTTAATTTAAGATACAATTAAAATATTTTTTTAGTCCATATTTATAATTTTTTAAATGGATTTTCGACGTATTGGATTACAGTATCATGATTTAAAGTTTTGAGTGTATTTCTTACGAAGCTCAATAGCTTGATATATTATTAAGTTACTTTAAATTTATTTATATTTATAATTTTGATTATCTTTGTCGTAATTAAATTATAATAATTTTCCTACTTAAAATTTTTTATACATATATGTACATATATGTGAAATAAGACAGATAAACTTAACTAATAAACTTAAATCTTTTGCTTAGCGATACTGCATTATAGCTAAGCTATTCAATATCTCGATATTAAATAACAGCTAAATATATAACGATGATATATGTAAAGTTATCTTTTTTGCAGGTAAACACTTTGGTGAAGGCATATAGTCAGTATATGAATAATTTAAGTTTAACTGCGAAGGCTCTGGAGGCGTTAAACCCTGATATGAAAACTAAACGATATTGTAACAAGACGACTGTAACAGAAGATATACCATTTCTTCAAGAATGTGCTTTTATACAACATAAAGCAGAGCTTAAAAAATATCTAGATGAAGTGAAAGCAAAAGAAGAGCAAGAATTTAATGAACTTAAAGTAATGCTTAAAATAGAAACCAAAATTATATTTTAGACTCATTTTTATTTTTCGTAATTTAATTTTTTTTTTTAGGCAAAAAATGAATTGCTTGAATGTCAATGTTGTTATGATGACGAATGTATGCCATCAAAGTGTTTCACGTGTGAGGATGGTCATATATTTTGCAATTCATGTATTATACGGAGTACAGACGTGGTATTAGGAGACGGCAATACGCGCGTTGATTGCTTATTGCAGTGTGGTTCTGAATTTCCATTATCTATACTTCAGCGAGTATTACCGCCAACTAAATTTAGTATTCTGCTTTGTAAGCGACAAGAAGCAGAGGTAATAGCTGCTGGAGTCGATGGTTTAGTATCTTGTCCCTTTTGTCATTTTGCATCTATACCACCACTCGAAGATAAGATTTTCAAATGCCTTAATCCAGAATGCATGAAAGAATCTTGCCGGTAAGTATAATTTTATTATTACTTCAATTTTGATATTGTTATCGAATCTTATTATTATTAAAATTCGATCTGATTAAATTAAAACGATTTGGAATAGTTTAAAATATACAAAATACTTTTTATATTTTGTCTACTGTCTTTGTTTTAACATGAATTTGTGAAGAAATATTATATGAGAGATATATATTGCATTTTAAAGTATTGATCTTTTTAAACAAAATATTTAGAAATAAATGCGTGATTGTACATTACTAAAATTATTACATTAATAAATTGTTTTGATATTAGATTATGTAAGGAACTTAATCACATACCATTGAAATGCAACGAAAAGAAATCAGAATCTGCACGTTTATATTTGGAAGAGAAGATGACTCAAGCTTTGGTACGGAAATGCTATCGTTGTAGTCGAATGTTCTTTAAAGAAGAAGGCTGTAACAAAATGACTTGTGTCTGTGGCGCTCAAATGTGTTATATTTGCGATAAACCAGTTACTGATTACAAGCATTTTCAAGGTCAAGGAGCAGAACGTTCAAATCTGTGAGTTTTAATACTAGACAGTTCAATGTTATTGTTTAATTAAATCAAAATTATCTTACATTTTCTTTAAACGTAGTTGCCCACTGTGGAGCGATGATCGTCGTCTGAATGCTGAGGGAGTAATCAAAGTATGTAAAGAAACTATGAAGCAAATTAAAGAGAAAGATCCTCATGTCGATATAAATGTGGATGCACTTTTACCAAAACTACCGCCTAAAAGCAAGGGTCCTCATGAAGATATTCAAAATGCAATGGTACATATATAATAAAAAATGTGCATATCTAATTTAAAATATGAATATTATATGCTAGAAATTATGATGTTAAATGTGCAAAAGATCGTATATTGTTGAGTAGCTAAATAATGCAAATATAATTTAATTCTAGATTGATTATATCATATAAAATTTGAATAACGTAATATCTAGCCATTATAAGCAATCTGGAAAATGTAATAATTAAAAAATAATTCTAAATATGTACACATAATATTTATATTCTAAATCATGAATATATTAAGAGACAAGATATTTTAATAGTATATATTTAATATTTTTTAAAAGTATACATTTTGATATTTTAATCATATATCAACATTTAAAAATTATTCCTTTTCAGATGGGATTACGAGATAGGATTGCTAGACAACTGCAATAACAACTTTGCGTTACTATTAAGAAAACATATTTGTTAATTATATTGTTTTAAAATATTATTTACAGCATTATTATATATCATTAATAGCATTTATATTACATATAATTTACAAATTTATTCTTAATACACGTAATTAATTAAGGTAGTATTTTGTGCCAACAGTTGCTAGTCCTATTCAGTTATATGCAGCCATACGTAATTATAAGAATGGAAGTACAAAATACACATAAATAAAATGCAGAAGTAAATATATAATTAAAAATTGAGGAATTGGACGTAATGAACAGTTTCGATTTTGAAGAAAATGTGAGCATAAATGATGTCATAAAGTTGCAATAAATGGAATGTACGTAGAAACATAAAAAAGCAAGATGTATGAATTTTATCTTTGATTAATTATAATACCGAGATGTAACATTAAAAAAGATTTAATTTTCACCATTACCATCTTTTTCACCATCTTCAATTCCTCAATTTATTTTATAACTATAAAGCATTATAAATATTAAGCAACTAATATTTTAATTTACATAATTTAATGTTTTTATATGATATGAAACCACAACACATTTTTTATGAGTTCACTAATGAAAAATATATTTGTTCCTATTTTATAGCAATCATATTAATCCTTTCTTTATTTTTTTTAAGTTATTACTAGATTATTTACTAGAACAATGATGTGCAATCTGTGATTCGCCTGTGATTTTTACCTGCCATCATAGTCGAAAATATAAAATCATTTATTATATTACAAATAAAATAAATATGCGCTCCACGAAAGTTTACATTCCTAAAAATAGCTCTTTAAACATGATTTTATAGAAGGTTGAACATTACTGTACTAGAATAATTACCAAATATTTTATATTAATCATTATAAGCTTTACTTTTCTTTTAATTCTTAATTCTTTTTAAGGTTTTTTACCATTTTTTTTCTTTGTCCAAAATGTAAGTTTATGCGCAGAAAGCGTAAAAAAGTACAAGTACAAAAGTACAAAGAGTACAAAAAAATGCAGAGTGCTACAATTGAAAACTTATTAAATAATAAAATGTTATATCTCTGTGATGTATGTGGTGATATGAATATGCGCGCGTTTTACATAAATAAATTCCTTTATTTTTATCGAAATAACAATTTCGATTTCATATGAATGTCTATTTGCAAAGATTGAAAAAATAGATTTTTTACAAAACAATTTTTTATGAAAGATTTAATTTATTTATTTTATTGATTAAATTATAATAAGATATTTATGATAACAGAACAGTGATCATCAGAAATTTGAATTCGCTAAGGAGTAACGATTTAAATTATTATTAAAAAATTTAAATTATTATTTATTCAAGTAAAATAAATATGAGAATTAAGAAAAAGAAATGTATTTTATATACAAATATTGAAGAATTGCTGTAATTTTCTTATATGTTAATGTGAAATTTGATGACTTGAATATTATTCACACATGATTAATTACTTATAATCTATATACATACATTTTGTTTATTGCACTGATGATCTTGGATAACGCAGATTTTAGAATATGATGTATTAAATCGATGTATATTGAAGAAGTATAAATATTAATTTTGAATGATAAATAACAATTACATTTAAAATAGCATTTAAGAATCTTTTTAAAAATTCATAATCTGCCGCTAGCAACCGGTAATTACAGCAGTTATTTTTATTTTTATTTAGTTGACATTTAAGTTAAAGCTTGGCATTCGTGGGATTCCAGTACAATACGTGTGTCACTCTTTCGTATTTAGTTTCTGGAAAATAATGGATCGAAGAATATTGGCGAAGAATATATAAATGGATCGAATGGATCGAAGAATATATAAATGTTCACGGAAACAAACTTTATCTTTTGTGTCAAGGTTGTTTCTTGTTATGCATAGTAATGAGAACGAGGTAGGAGATGGACATCGGTAAACAATTTTGTGATATAATGAACGTCTTTATATCGCTGAATGGTTTGAAGCTTAAGTGATAAGATAATCACAGATAAATGATATTCTCGGATATAATTACCTCAATTTCATATAAATTATAAAAAATTATGAAATTTTATAAATGGAATTAATATTGAGTAGCTGAAACCAGAATCAAACGAAATAGATAACTAAATTATAGAATATCCATCCATATATCATACATAGAAAGAATGGTTTTTGTTGACATATTTAAAAATTTAAGTAGATATAGGTTTGTGAAAATAATTTTGTTAGACCATGAAAGTAATTATGTAGGCTCAGATAATGATATTACAAAAATTTTTAACATTTTTTTTACAATTTTTACAATTTTTTTCTAATTTTCCACGTTCAATAATTATTTAAATTATTTAACAAAAATTATTATCAGATCTACCTAAATTTTTAGATTATTCATTTTTTAGATAATTCAATCCTTTCATTCTTTCCGTGATGCGATACATCTTTGCATATCATTGTATCAAAATTTTGATAGACAAGAATGCAATGAAGCAGGTCTACATTAATATGCGCAATTATAATATGGTACACAAAATGAACAAACAACAAATCTATAATTATTATATATTGTTTTATATATATATATATATATATAGATATACTGTTTTCAGAGATAAGAACAGGAAAGGGAAGAGAAGAAAAAGCACTAGCGATATGGTAAGATGAAAAGCGATAAAAGAAGAAAAGATCAAAAGAAGAAATAAAACGACCTGCTTGTTAATATACATTAACGTACGTTAGAGCCGGTTTTCCCCGTGACGAAATTGAATGTTCTGGTTGAAGTTCACTAGTTATTTTCTGAACTTCCATCTCGACTCGATAAAGAACGGAGCAAAAGTTCATTTCTTACGACCGATCGATCGTCTTATTTTATCGAGAATATCCAGACAAGGCATGATCGAATAACGTCGCCAACATCAGACTTCGAAGGAAGTTGCATTCTTTTTTTCGAACATTTGTCTTTGTATCCTGAACAAGTTCGCCGAGTGGCTCAATTTATTTTCAGAAATGGCATGCTGAGCTAAGCCGCTTGTAAAAAAATATGTTGAATTTAAAATTAATAATTAAGAAAAAAATACAAATGAATAACAAATATGAGATGACAGATTTATTAACGAAACATTTATGCGAATTTGAACTTTTTGAGTATAAAATGCTCGGCATTTTCGAATAAGCCTGTTGTGTGTGCAAAATATCTGTCGACGTCAACATCGGGGCAAATTGAACAAATTATTCGCCGCTAGAGAAGATAAAACAACGAAAACAAAATCGAATGCGGATAATTGGCATTTATTTTCTGGCCTCTCTCTCTTTCCCAGTTTATAACGTGATTGTATCATATCTCAGCAAACTTAGATATACGAAGTCTGATAAAAAATAAGCGAATTTTTTGAATTACTCGGCAACGAAGCATTCTCTAATCATGTCGAGAATTCGCGTTATTATGAGAATTGAGACTCGATCCATGCAATAATAGAGACTCGTGTAGAGAGTTTATTTTTATAGATATATAAAAGTTAGTGTAACAAAAAGACTGTGATACGACTTATGACTGTGTATAATCAGCGTGCGCACTACAGGCATAAGGTAACACGTTCAATAATACTGATCAATAATACTGAATCAGTAATATTGAGTATGCATCAATATTTTTAGTATTTTTACAACCTACACAATCAGTATTATGGACAATATATTTCATTTTAATTTTACGTACAATATCTATTGCACTGTGACATACTGTGGACATGGATCTTAATAATACTGGATGCTTGAGAATCAAAATCTAAATCACTATCAGTATCCTATATCTTATGTCAATCCATCAAATATTAACCACACACGATCAGTAATATTGTCAGTATTTGTTAATACTGATATTATTGATCATGTAAGGTCACCTGTATGATAGAAGTCACCACATCATTTCAAAGAATTATGGACGAAGGAGGAGGAATAAAAAGAACATCGAGATCAATTCAATCATGAGGTTAATCGTTTCGCATTTTCTGAATAATCGCTGTGTGTATATTCCATTTCTTACAAATTTAATATCATTAAAGAAATTATCCTTTATGTTGAAAACAGAGCTGATATATATTTTATTCAATGTATAATTAATTACTTCTCACGAATTCGTAAATTTTAATTGATAGGTGATTATTAAATTCCACAAAACTTACAGGATATCCGACAAGTTTTAACAAAGCGCTTGTATGTAGATAGAGCGGACTAAATTAAATCGAAGAGTCCTTTATTATTTTGCAATTTTCACAACTTTTTTTTTTACCTAATGAGTTTTTACCTAATGAGAAGAATGCGGCAGAACGTCTAAAATCGTATAAAATAGCTGTAAGATATCGGTTTTAAAAAATTTTTTAAGAAACATCTTTAAGATATTTTATAAAGAATTCTAAAAGAAATCTTAAAGTTAAATCTTACGCATCGATTTTATCTGTTATTATTCGACAATCTTTAGAAATTAATATTGTCTTGTTGACTATTGCGAAGTTGCAAAATGCTAGAGGACTTTTCGATCCAGTTTAATCCATCGCAGGTAAACAATTTTTTATACAATGAATATGTATAAATATGTATAAACATATACAAACACCCATAAATATTCTTAAACATGTATAATTATATATGAAATATGTTCATACATCCTTCTTTCTTTTGTAAAGTTACTTTTTAATGTAATAGAAATAATAATAGTAATGCGAAAGCATTAAAAATAATTAAAAAAATAATTTTCACGCTATTTGTTTTAGGAAAAATCAAGTTTGAAGAAATGTAAAAAAATTATTTATAAAATTATATATAATATAAAATTATATCCATAATTACGTATGAGCAATTTTTTTACATTTTTTTAAACTTATTTTTTTCCAAAACAAGCAATGCAAAATTATCCCTTTATTTTTGATCTTTTTACATTACTATTATTATTTATATTACACTAAATAGTAATTTTACAAAAGAAAGAGAAATGCCTATAACATGGACATTATATATTATATATATATATATATATATATATA
>Ga0157364_1008463_pt1 | contig 10651 bp, 10 predicted proteins | sample AttsexASBM2_FD_111476 | JGI IMG/M metagenome (GOLD analysis project Ga0157364, IMG submission 111476) | Fungus gardens microbial communities from leaf cutter ant in Ribeirão Preto, State of São Paulo, Brazil - Atta sexdens ASBM2 | ecosystem: Host-associated > Fungi > Mycelium > Unclassified ... | reverse complement strand
TTTTAGAAGGCCAAATGTTAACGCTTTAAAACCACAAAAAGGCGGGAAGATATATAAAATTTAAATTGTTATTTCGATTGTATCAAATCTAAAGCTCAGAACTTTTTTGTACACCTAATAATATAAATTAATATTAGTTTTCGAACTTTCGCGTTTGCGATTTGCCTAAACAGAGATTAATTCTAGTCTAATCTAATTTTAAACAGTCTACTAAAATTTGTTATACCTTGTATGTATCAGTTAAAAAAATTTTTGGAAAAAGATATTTTTTATAAATATAGTGAGAAAATTTTAAAAAAATCACGAATCACACAGCCATATATAGTACTCATGGCATATGTCGAATTTTGTATCCCTATATTTGTTATATTTCTATTTTTTTATTTATTATTTTTATATATATATATATATATATATATATATATATATATATATACATACACACACACACACAAAGTTTTATACTATTATTTTTATAAATTTAGTGTATATTTTAACTTCATTTTCTTAGTTTTTTGTGGTCTATGAAAAAAATTTGTATTCTTGTACAAATAAATTGTTGTCTACTGAAGAAAACTGGCGGGAAATCTCTAAAACGATTCGCGACGTTGCGGTTTCATATCGAAGAGTTTATGTCGAAAGATTCTTATCAGAACGAAATGTCTCGAAACAAGGACGAGAATTTCTATGAGCATTGTATCACTATTGTAACGCGTGTATTTAAAGAGCACGAGTGAATTAATAGGCTGTAAAGCCAGTTTCACGCGGATCATCATTGTCCTATAAACTGTGTTGTTATGTACCGCATTGTTTCAAGTGAAACCGCAATCGTACTTTGCTAACGTATAATGCTGGTTTCATATGTTTCATAAGTTTCGTAAATCATGATGATTATATCGATATCTAAAGAGAAAACGCGACATGAGATTGATGCTTTTAATGTGTGATTATGAGTAGGAAGTTGACAAAAGTTAATAGCCGAATAAAACCCGATTACTAAATTAATCATTATACGCGAGTATCAATCAGAAAATATTGCTAAAAACATTGTCACAAGATATTTCGTACACACATCCCTAATGGAAAAATGTGCTGCAATTATTCCACGTTTTGGAAACACTTTTCAACAAAATTTCAGTTTCAGTTTGATTTCAGCGATTTTTAGTTGAAAAATTCACTTTCAGCAAATTTTCAGCAATTTCGCTGAAATGTTTCAAAACATGGCATAATTTCAACGAAACTTTTTCACTAGGGATGTGATTAGGTCGCCATTGCGAAAAAAATAAATGTTAAATAATGATTTATAAATAGAGTAGAATCGACGTGATAATTCATTCCAATACGCTGCGTGCCATGTGAAACTAGCTTAAAGGTTAGCCTTTTACTCAAACGTGGCCACTGCGATGGTCGAGAGATCCTAGCTAACGGTATCGTGAACGCATGAATTTGTTGACGTTGTTGACTACAGATGATATTCAATCAGATTTCAGGATTCGAACTGGTTTACCGAATTACAAAAATTTTACGGATGAAATTCGAAACAAAAACAACGAGCGAGCAAATTATAGGAGAATGGAAACCTGCTCCTCCGTTTCACCGGACTCACCTCTAGAGGGAGGCAGGGGCTGGATGCGGCCATGTTCCTACATGCGTTCGAGCCTCTGCCCCGTTGGTGGCGATCCCCTCTTCTTCGTACTGTGGCACCACTTTACAGAAATGGAAAAAAAAACAGAGGGTAGATATACAGACGAATTGGGGCAAACTGCACACTGCACACTCACGACAGCACCCCGGCGATCGACGTGCACAACCAACCCCCCTTCTTCGAAACACCGGCGAGGGGTGCGGGCGGGCAGGCGGAGGGGGGGCGGAAACGGGGAGGGGAAAATAACACCAACGCAGCACCTTTCGCACCCCTTTTACTTTTTCGCTCTATGCTCCTCCTTTTTCGCCCGAATTATTTTTCTTGTATCACGGCAATTAATAACACTCTTTCTCCGATAGAGGAGATCAGAAGAATGGAAGAATATGAGAGAGAGAGAGAAAAAGAAAGAGAGAGAAAGAGAGAATGAGTAGGTCAGTGGAAAAGAGAGGCAGGACAGTCAGAGCGAAGAGAGAGAAAGAAAGAGAGAGAGAGAGAGAGAGAGAGAAAGAGAAAGAGAGAGAAAGAGAGAGAGAGAAGAGAGAAGAGAGGGGGGATCCTCTCTCCCGAGCCCTGAAAACTCTCTTGGATTCCTCGGAGCGGGCACTACGACCACCGGCAGCGACGGCAACGGCCACTACCTTCCTTTTCTTCTTCCTCGTCTTCCACCTCCTCGTCCGCCGCCTCTCTTCTTCCGTTCCTTTTTCCTCGTCGTCGACGTCGTCTTTCCTCTCTTTCGAGCCTCCCTCCCCTCCTCCTCTCTCCCTGCGACGCACCAGAGCACACTCTCGGCTCCTCTCGCGACGACGGCGAGGAACGGCTAGTTGCTTCGCCTCCTGTGCCACGTCCTCGTCCTCCTCCTCCCCGTTCTCTTCCTCCTCCTCCTCTTCCTCCTCTTCCTCCTCCTCCTCCTCCTCCTCCGCCTCCTCCCCGTCCACGTCCTTCTCGGCGGCGGGCGCTCCTCCTCGTCTTCTTCTTCCTCCTCTTCGTCGTCGTCGTCGTCAACCGCCACTGTACCACCGTCGCATAACAAACACCCCGGCGGCCGTCACGGTCCCGATGGCACCAACGCAACGAAAGACAAAAACGAAAAGATAAAAAAAATAGAGACAAGAGAGATAGGTGAGAGACAAATGGAGAGACAGAAAAGGAGAGGAAATATCGAAATTCGCGAGATTGATTGAGGAAAGAACTAATAAGCCCGACGCTTTCTTTCCTTTGTGAGCTCGTTCTCACGAGGACGCGTTTTCTTCCTTTCTACTGAGGCGCGGTACACCCCCGCGAGCGAGGGAGAGTCACCCTCCGCGAATCAACTCCGCGCGCACTCGGCAAGCACTCGACGGGCGAGTACTGACCTGACCCGTGTTACGAGACAAGAACGAGAGTGGAACCGGGGGACCGTTTTCGTACCAGCACTATAACCACCAACCACTTCTTCTCTCTTCTGTCTTGTCTCTTCCACCTATTCAGCCGCTTCTCCTTTCGTCTTTTCGTCCTCCGTTACAGCTCCAGCAGCAGGTTCGAACCCGCTTCGTCTCCGATCCACGCAAACGTTCTACGTTCTACCACTTCGACTTCAACGGCACCTTCCCTATAACTACAACCCCTGTCCGCTTCACTCGGCCGGAAGTTCACACACTACCTACGTTCCTCGAGCGTCGGAGCTCGTGGCCACAGCGGGACGGTCGCTCGACTACGCTCCCTCGCTCTTCCACCACCACCCGACCGCCACTCTCGCATATACACACTCTCCTTTCTCTCTGTCTTTCTCTCTCTCTCTTTCTCTATCTTCCTCTCGACTGTCCTCTCGCCCCTCTTCTCACCCTCACCATCTCTAGCGTTTCCACTACTGCCGTCTCCGTTCGCCCACCCTTTGCCTGTTCGCTCATCCTTGTCGCACTAACAACTTCTGTCTTTCTCACCAATAACTTCGGCCCCCTTCTACATGTCGTTATCTCCCTCGCAACTATCTCACTATCGCCAGACTGTCTCCGTTACACTGACGTAGTCTCCTCCATTGAACAGAGTCTAGCTCTCACTCTCACGCTAATAACATGACACGACAGTCTTCTTTGTCACGTAGAGCTTTGCTCGTTCTTTCCAGGAATCGCCGTCCCTCTCTTTCCAACAGCTTTCATCCCTCTCTGATATAGTTCTTTCTTTGTCTCTTACAAACGACACGACGGCTGGTTCCTTCTTCGTCTGACCTTCCATTAGATGTCCCTTTCTATTGGATGAGCTTGCACTCACTCGCACTACTCTAGCGAATCCCTCTCGGTTGCGCTTACGTATTAACCCCCATTCGGAGGGCGCCAGGACCGAATTTCTTTAAAGCGACACCCGGGGGTTACCTTCGATGGAAGGCATCTCAAAAGTTTTTATTATGTACTTCGACATAAGATGATTTTATTTAATTGTTCTTTTTTCGAACTTTTGGAGATAGAGCATATATTATTATTTTCAAATATATTAATCTGTTATATTGTATTAAATTAATTTGTGTTAAATTGTATTAAATTATATTCAAATGATAATTTGTACAAGTATTATTTAAGCCTACTGAATAACAATTGATAATGCATAGATTATTAATTATATTTCCAAATAACAATAAAATAATAATAAGTATACATATTACTTATATATTTTAAATATTATTGTTACATATCATCCAATTTATTAAATTGGAGCACAAAAGAATAATTTTTTGAAACAGTAATAATTAATTTATTAATGCAACGCTAATTAAGTTTAAAATTTATTGAGAATTAAATATCACAATTTATTAATTAAAATTATGTTATATAAAAAACTGATATATATACAATATAAAAGTTTTCGTATATTTCTGATCAGATATAAGTGGATAAGCGGCACGGTATTATGTTGCATACAAATACTCTGAGAACGATTACGTATGTATCTAGAAACTATTTCTAATATACGTCAGCGGTTATGTGCGTTATATCATTTGTCATGACAGTTATGACGTTTATAAAATCGATAATAGATACATATTAGAAAGTTTGAATAATATTTTAGTCAATGTCTCATTATTGAAGTACATATTACTAAATTAAAAAAAAATTAATTCAACTCTAAAAGTAATTAAAATTATTGATATATAAATTGACTCAATTTTTCAATTTAGAAGTATTAATTTAATTTAATTCACAAATATTAATTTAATTCAATTTACAAGTATTATACTGTAAATAAAAAGTACATCATTTTGGATTACAAATAATTTTACATCAACATTTTGTCTTGAGGATGAATGATGAATATTATTTAATGTTGATAAAACGTAATTCATAAGAAAATAATCTCTTGTAAATCTTTGAAGTTTAATTTTATTTACATTTAAATATTATAAATATTATAAAGATGTATTATTTTCATTTATCTTAAGCGAGAGTTGAAAAATAATAATCAAAATCTATTTTGTCATTATTATATATTTTCTCATTATTTTCAAATAGAACTGTTTTAATTTTAAATATTATCTATATTATATTATATTTATATAATATATTATATATATATTATATATATATTATATTTTTATATATAAAAATATAAATTATCGAAATTCATAAAAGAAGTAGATGAAAAATAATTTGTTGAAATCATAAAACAAAATTTTCCACAGGCTGCAATAATATTTCTTCCGCAACTACATAAAGCGATAAATAAATATTGTCATTCAATGAGAGCTTTCTTCTACTCGGCTATTCGAATAGGTCCATTTCTACTAATATATATTAACTTTATCTTGATTTAATTTATTCTTTATTTTTCTACAGGATATATGATGTTTTCCATATGATGTACACTTTCTACATGATATTTTCTCTCAGCCGATGATAAATGAGTCCGTTCCCTATTAATTGTGTTAATTTCTATTTATCTGCTCGCAGAGCAGATTTAATTGGCGGGCTTTTTCGAAACTTAACCCGTTGGTCATCACCAGGTGTCACTGTTCGCAAGCATATCGATGTGGGTGTCAATTCGCGAGTGTATGTGAGCTTTCACTCTCGTTTGTGTGAGTAGAACCGATATTGCCGGGGGTTGCCGGTGCATGCGCCTTCTCGCTTTTGAAGGGTAGGGATGAGCTTTTTCACGTTGCATTCGCGTATGCGGCGAGTTTCGAGCCCTGACACCTTAACGTCCTTAATAGATATAGTCTTACACACATGGATTCGTCATCACGTTGGAGTTTCAGAATACTAAGACGAATCCGATCATCAAAGATCAAAGGAATTCGTTGGAATTTAACGAAATGCGCAAAAGCGCCCCAGAAAAGAGGGATAGTTCAATGCTCTCAATACGCGAGGAACGTTAATTGGCCTTGCCACGAATGAAACGAGGTAACGGCCTGGGCCGATTCGCTGCTTAACAGTCACGATAAATTCCGACGTGTAGCACCTCGTTATCTGATGACCGTTTTCTTGATGCCTCGTAGAAAGGCAGTCGGAAGTCCACGCGCGTCGACGGGAAGTCGTCCACATAGCCGTAATCCGCGCGTGAGAACTTAATTAATTAGACGTGCAGCCGGCCGTGTCATGAAAAAGTCCTCACTTTTTGAGTATATTGTTTATAATTATTTGTCAAGAAATCATTAATTTATTTTTTATTAATATCTATTAAAAATTATTAAAAGAGCATTTACTAAGAATAAATTGTTTTAATTAAATTAGTAAACTAAATGATTGTGTAAACATATGCATAATTATATTTGAGAAAGTAAAACAAATTTTTTTTTAAATGTATGATGACGCAATGAAATTATCTTTATTTCAAGTATATTTTCAAAAAAGAATTTTAACAAAATCATGTTATAAATCGTTTAGATCAACAAGGAACCCTAAATGTCTTTTGGCTGCCTTGTTGCATATGAGCTTTAATTACGAATGTACTTTGCCATTAAAAGTTGTTTGTAACTTTAGAGCATATTAAGATATTAGGTATACGAGCTAAGAGTTTATATGAGATTGCTCCGACCAACTTCCTTTTAATTTTGGATTTCTTGATGAGTTTTAAGTTAATTCTCAAATTTAATAAAAATTTATGAAAAAAAATTTTGTAATATTAGATATTCCCGTTAGATGTAACGGAAAAAACGCCACGAACTTTTTCCCACACCTAATATATTGGAATATATTTAATCCTGAATAAAAGTAGTTATATGATGCTCCGATCTATCTTGTATTTTTTCCGAACATACGTCCTCGAAAAATACAGATAATCTCAATGCGGGAATGAAGCAGCAAATTCAAACTCTCTCTCATCTCTCTTGCTACCAATAATGGCATAACAATTTCATCAATCAATTAATGACTTACTATTATATAACATTTGAAAAAGAGAATGCATGGAATTAGATGCCTCCTTAACTAACGTTGTAATAAAGCACTGATTGATTTTGTTCGCTCGTGCCTATAGAATCAACAAAACGAATCACTGTGTATATATGTTTATTTTTGGGAGCAGCTCTCCTTCCTTATCCCTCCTTCTCTATCTCCGATTGACGAACCCAAAGGTATATAGAGAGAGGATAGATAGGCAGAAAGAGAAAGAAAGAGAGAGAGAGAGAGAGAGAGAGAGAGAGAGAACTCGCGATGGCCGCGCGATTCAATGCGTATAAAGGAATCGACTTTAAATCTGTGGAGCCCGCGAATGAAGGCAAGCACATGATAGAAGGGAAAGAGGAGATGGGATTGTCAGGGGTGGCAGTGGTAACAGCGACGGCGGCGGCAGCGGTGGCAGCGATAGAGAGTGCGGGGGCAGCGTTCTAGGTTTCTGGGTTCATCCCTCGACCCCTCGCTCATCGGCCCCCTCGGTCTCCATCCTCCTCCTCTTCCTCCTCTTCCTCCCCCTCCTCCTCTTCCTCTTCTTCGACCCCACGAAGTTCGAAAAGGCTGCTGTGCGCGCGGTGCACGAATGTGGAACAGTAGGTCAGCGCACTCCGTGACCCCCGCCTGCCGCGGCCTACCCCTCCTCGGTGCATGCACCCTGATGCGATACGTACAGCCAACCGACCGAACCTCTCTTGTCCCAGTCTCCTCTGCACAGTCCCTATATTCGAGCGCTCTCGGCACCCTATTTCTTCCTTTTTGCTCCTTGCTTTCCCTCCTTCTCCTCCACCACTTGCAATAATCATCTCATCCCGCGACCGATTACGTTTATCGTAGGGATGAGTTTACGCGATTCAGTTCCGACGATCACCTCTCGACCAAAAGCGAGAAAAAGGTATAATATCCTGTACACAATGTTTTCCTGGGAAAACAATTACATTATAAGCGACAAAGGGAAGTGGAAGGAAAAATCAATTTTTCGTTATCAGTTCTGTTATCGTAATATTTGCCAATTGAAATTCATGAGATTCTCGATTATTGCTGAAAGTGAGGGAAATTCTGCATTCCGGAAAAGATAATCATTCATGTTAAATGATGGTTGGAGATAGAGATAGTACAGCTTTACACTATTTGTTACTATTTATAGCACTCTTGATAAATCATCTAATAAATTAAACGAAAAGAAAGATAATCTTATATAAATCTTATATAAATAAATATCAATGTTGAACAATAAAAGATATGGGATGATTGCTATTCTCGTTCACTTGAAATAACTATTTGAACGTGAATTTGAACTCTACATATAATAATGATGTTGTAAGTAAATAGAATTTTTGCATAAATATATATTTTCACAGAAAAAAATGATAGAAACCAAATACTTTAAATAGAAATTACATTTTTCATTCACGTTTAATAAGATGTATTTCAATTTTAGTCTCATTTTCCCCTACATTTGCTTCTTATCAAAATACAAATTTCCCTAAACATTTGCACTCTAGTTATAGCAAGCAATCGAGTTTATCTCGCTTCTCTGAATATTTCCTTGAATGTTTACTCTCATGTTGTTTATAAATTGATATCCTAAGATGTATAAGATAAGAAACTCTGAAGTATTTACTTTCCTTCGTAACGATGTATCTATAATATCTAGATCTGCTTTTCTAGATAATTATATTTAAATTATTTTTCTATAGTAACAATTAAAAATTCCTTTTAATTATTTTTATTGTTTCCATTTCTCGCTTATTTTCATTATCAAACGTTAAATTTTATATAGAACATCGGCAGTTCTCCTTTCTTGTGAGACTCATCTTTTTTCTCTGAGAAATCGAAACTGTCATGTTGATACCAGAGCTAAAAGCTATAAGCTATCTACCGAGGTGAGGATTCGGCACTCTCGCCACGTACTTTAAGGTTCATTCGTGGAAAATCGATTTACCAGGCCGCATTCCTTCGAGGAAAATATTGCCTCGCGCCGTCTCTTCTCCCTGTTTAGTGCGCACGCTCGTCAGATTTTACGTTCCAGTAAACGCGAGATTATTGTCTGCTTTCCGCACGCACGAGCTATTATTTACCATCAACAATGGATCGTCGACAAACCACGAATGTATCAACAATTTTCAATTGTTGTACAAACGTAGCGAGAGCGATATTCGATCGAAAATTTTCATGATTTGAAAAGTACCAAAATAAACAAACATTTTTTAGGTCCATATCAGACTACAAAGGATTGTGAATTGAAGATTAAGATTTGACCAATCAGAATAAAACGATTAAAATTAAACTAATCTGATTGGTTGAATTCTAATCTTCAACTGACAATCTCCAATACATAATCTGATATAAATTTTAAAATTGCAACGATTGATACGGCATTTTTAGAAATATCTGATATTTTTGTCATATTAATTGATAACAACCAATTAGTTAGATTCTTAAATTGATTTAACTTCAAAATGAAAATGTATTACGATATTACTGCTTCTTCTCTTGTAACTTTAAAGTTATCGGACAGGTCGAGCAATCTTTTAACGAATAATTGCTATGATGCGCACATAATGATGCAAACTTCGTACAACTTCTCTCGACTTATCGCCGTGGAAACGGAGTCCACGTCAACATGCCGCGTGTTAGAATCGGTATTGTTTAACACTTCAGATGTTCATTGATTTTCCACGATCACTCAAGCGAGTCAATCTTGATCGAAGGCTACCATCAGGTTTTCCGACTGGCTAATATAATTCAACTTTGCAAAATAAATGCTGCGAATCACACAATTACAAAAATACAAATGTATTTACGTCATTTAATCAATATAATTTTCAATATATTTTTCAAAATATTACATCGCTTCGCTGTAATAATAAAAATTATTTGAAATATAAAAGAGTATCATTATGCTAGAATATTTTTATGAATATTTCCATCTTTATTTCGAAAATCTGTTTAATTTCCTTATCTTAATATCCTTCCTCCTGTTTTCTTTTTTAATCTTTTGTGAGTACCCCGATTTCTACAAAGCTTCTTTCCAATTTTCTTTCACGCCATTATCATCCAATCTGTACTTGCTTCCTATTTCGCCATTCAAACACAATTTCACGCCGACTTTCATTTTAATGCCACATAATCTACACATCCACTCTCTTTGCTTTATTTTCTTTCTCCTTGTTGGCATATTTAAATCTTTTTTTTTAACATCTTCTTTTAAATATTTCAGTATTACTTTCGGTTATATGTATCTCCATATCTCAATTCCCGTATTCTGTCCATTCTATTCTGTTGTTGCACCTCTCAATGTCCTAGTCCATTTCTCATGTTCATCTCTTCCCACTTGTGTTTTGAAATTTTGATTGAATAACAGTCGACCCATATATCACGCTCTCATACTTTCTCAATTTCTTGTCCTATACATTCGTGTCGATTCTGATTTATTATACATCGTTGGTAACAGAAATAACAATGCATGATACTGTTTGTATTATGAAAAAATTTTATTCCCAACCATTTCACGCAATAATAAGAATAATAATGATGATATTAAAAAGCATAATATCTAACATGACGATATATATACATGAAAAAAACAAGGTTTGCTGAAATGACATTTCAATATGTTTTAAAAGTTATATGCTAAAAATTTTCTAAA
>Ga0157364_1008462_pt1 | contig 10651 bp, 6 predicted proteins | sample AttsexASBM2_FD_111476 | JGI IMG/M metagenome (GOLD analysis project Ga0157364, IMG submission 111476) | Fungus gardens microbial communities from leaf cutter ant in Ribeirão Preto, State of São Paulo, Brazil - Atta sexdens ASBM2 | ecosystem: Host-associated > Fungi > Mycelium > Unclassified ... | reverse complement strand
TTATTAACTAATGCGAAAATTGCAAAATGGTTAAGAACTTTTCAACTCAGTTTAGTCCATTCTGCCCCTTTGCGAGTTTTATCGTTAATTATCAGACATCCTGTATATATTTTACAAGATTCAATTTTACAATGTATAATAACATTAACCCGGATATAGCTGTCATATATAGTGCATGAAAGGAATGACCGAGGATTAATCTTGCAGAGGAGGTGCATGCGGAACTCTGTTATGCCGAGTCGCTCCTTTTAAAATCGATGCTCACATTTGTGGAAGATGAAACTTTGGTCAGCTTTGTCAAGGCAGGACTGAAAATTCGTACCTGTTTTCTATCGTACAAGTAAATAAGTCACAACGGAACGGCTATTGTCGATTTTCTATTTCTCTAACAATTAATTATTATCTCCTGCAGAGAATGCATGACGATTTTGAAAAACCGGAAGTGGGAAAACGACATTCATAAAGTGCATTTCGAGAGTGGCGTTCGCATGGGCATCGGCGCGTTCAATTTGGTATTTGTATATTTTTATTGCAATATATATTATCTTTTATTATATACTTTTTATTAAATCAAACTTTGTTCTAGATGATCTCATTATTACCAGCGCGTGTTATTAAATTGTTAGAATTTATCGGGTTCTCTGGCGATAAGGTGATTATAGGATATGTCATATATAATTATATGTTAGCTATATAGTATAATGCGAGAAGCATAGAGTTTTACTTATAAATTTTAATCGTTAGGAATACGGTCTAATGGAATTGAAAGCAGGCTATAGTGAAAGAAGAGGATTGCGACAAATCCTATGTGTAATGACTCTATTGTCCTATAATTTGATAGTCTGCATTGTGCTAAGTCATTCGGACGGCGATCTAGAGTGGTGTGAGCAAGTATTGGAACAAGAATTGAGCCTCTATCCGAACGGTGTGTGGTTCCTGTTTTTCAAAGGAAGGCTAGAATTCACGCGAGGCAATTTCGAGGAATGCATAGACTGGTACATAAAGTCGTGGAAGAGTCAGAATGTTTGGCCACAGTTCCATCATATCTGTTATTGGGAATTAATGTGGTCGCACTGTTCGCTACAGCAATGGAGCAATGCGGCCACGTACGCCACGATGTTGATAAACGAGTCCAATTGGTCACGCACTATCTACTTGTATCAAAAGGCGGCAATCCTGCTTATGCAAAAACCAACAATTTGGAGTGAGGAGAAACAACTGGTTGATAACCTAATGATGCTGGCACCGACCTACAAACAGCGTATTGCTGGCAAATCGTTACCGATGGAGAAGTTTATAATCTCAAAGACTCAGCGTTATTTCGCACAAAAAAAGTACCTAGTCCTGCCCGTGTTTGAGCTTATGTACGTATGGAATCTATTCAGGATAGTAGGCAAACGGCAAGACCTGTTGTTAAATATATTCAAGAGGATAGAAGAAGAGGAGAGGGAACTCCAAACAGTCTCGTAAGTTTTGTCAAGTTTTGTAAAATTTTAAATTTTATTTTAATATAAGTTATTATAAAATATATGATTAAATCATATATGGCTTCAAATGGAAAAATTTGTAGTAAACACTTTCCAAAATCTGTTTTCGAATTATACATTCGAAGGACATTTAAAAGACAAAATACAGCAAGTATTTTATCAATTTTAATTTTTTCTCTTGTTATATAATAAGATTGTTATATAATAAGAGAAATATATAATGTATTGTGCAGGAAAAGTAATTATGATGCAGACAACAAAGCACTCTTATTGCTATTGAAAGGCGCTTGTCTACGACAAATGCAGCATCCTTTACTAGCGGAGGAATGTCTGCGACAAGTTTTACAATTGGAAAAGTCTGTCAAAGAAGACACGTACTTATTTCCCTATGCTACTGTGGAATTAGCGTTATTGGCGGGAGATCAGGGTGATACTCAACTGGCTATAGGCTTTTTGGAAGACGCTAAGTTAGTTTCCCAAATAGCAGACGATGTTTTTAAAAGTGTTTTTAAAAATATTTAAAAAACATTTTTAAAAACATTTTTAAAAACGTTAAAAATAATAATCCTATTAAGTTAAAAAAATTAAATCCCTTTTTTTTTTATTAAAAAAACATTTATTGTAACGTTTAAAGAAACATTTTTTTAACGTTTAAAAAACGTTTATTTAACATGAAAGCAATTTTTGAAGCAATATTTCTTTTAACATTAAAAAAACGTTTTTTAATGTCAAAATTATTTGAACAAAATTAGAAAAAAATAACAATGTAGAATTTAAAAAAAATTTTTTTTTTTCATCGACAACCTAAATTAGACAACTAATTTTATTAATTAATTCTAAGGATGCGTTCCGAGTTTCGCATGAAGCACATGATGTATTGTTTTATCCTTTTTTATTAATTGGTAAACAACAAAGATAAATGATTTATCACGCATTTCATGTGTAACTCGGAACGCATTCCTAATTTTTAATTATATTTTAATCTTTTTCACTTATCGACTGGATTTTGAACCTGAGACCTCGGGGTTATCTTGTCTTGTATCTCATCCGTCACATATAATTATCGACGCACATTCTTATTGATATAATATATCCATACACGATACACTTAACGCAATTATATTATGTTTGTAACTTCTCTTCTGTGATTATTTTATTCCGATCCGTTTTTTTTATTTGAGTTTTAGAAAATAATTTTTTTTATAATAAATCAGATAAATGTTAAATAAATGTTTTTTTATCATATTTTAAATAAATAAATAACAAAAAACAAATATTTATTAAACGTTTAAAAAAAATTCAATAAACATTAAATAAATGTTTTCTTATATCATTATTTCAAACAAGTAATTAATGTGAAATAAATGTTAAATAAACGTAAAATAAATATTTCTTATTACCACATTTTAAATGAATAAATAATGTAAAATACATATTTTATAAACGTTAAACACATATTTAAAAAATATTTCTTTAAATCTTTATTTCAAATGAAATTGAAAAAATAAACATTTAATAAACATTAAATAACGTTTAAAAAATGTTTTTTCCATTATTTCAGATAACCATTATTTCAAATAAAATAAACATTAAATAAACATTAAATTAATGAATTTTGAAAACGAATCATGAAAATAATGTAAAATTAATAAGAAATAAATGTTTAAAAAACATTTAAAAAACATTGTCTGCTGATTGGATTGGATATTACGTTATACATTTAACATAGATTTTACATTAGAAATTATAATTGTATTTAAATTTCAGAAAAAACTATACGGGCTACTTATTAGAATCTAGATTGCACTTTAGAATACATTCGGATTTAATGGTATTGACCGGCAAGAACAACAATCATGCAATGAAGAAGCACAGAAACGATCATCTGCTGGAAACGGCTATTGCTGCCAATAATAGCGTTATTATCGCCGGTCCAAGTGCCGACGAAATTAAAATATAAAAACATATCAGTAAAGCATATCAGTAATCTACTTATCTTTATGTAAATTCTTTTGTATCTTCCTAAACAACATATTGTACGTTTGACGAGAACTCTTTTTGCAAAAATGAACTGGGCGATTGTTTTATAATCGTTATATATCTTCTCTAATATCGAATGGCCTTGCGTGTAATTTTCGTCTGGCTTTGCTCTCTGTAGAGTTCAAGGAATTTATCACACTTCAAAGATTGGGCACATTTTCTAGCGCTTAATATTAATGCATAAATTATTTTCTTTCATGAAGAGAACAACGATTTATTAACATATAAAAATAATATTTTGTAATGACTATAATGTTAATGCATAAATAATATTTTGTGTGGGAGAAATAAAAATATAATATAAAAGCTCTTGCGGGATTTTACAAGGATCGGATGTATATTTTGTGGCGATTAATTATTGAATATACATATAATAGTATGGGATTATTATCTATATACAAATTATTTCTTTTATGGAAGATCGGCGAAGTTCCAATGTGATCTGTGATTGCTCTATTGTAATTGGCGAAAGATTATAAATAATTATCTTACAAGTAGAGACTGTAAATACACGAACGCGATCAGGTATTGCGTGAATGAAATAAAATGAATTCAAAGAAATGTTACCTTTTCGAATAATTTTCTAAAATTATATTTTATATATCTTTTTTTTTATAAAATAATGCGCTTGATATAAAAAAATCAAATTGTAAAATATAAATTTATATTTAAGTTATTAGAAAAAGATATTTATATTTATAATAATGTATAGTAGAATAGAGCGCGAGACTAATTATGACATTTTTTCTTTAAATTATTACAAATCTTCATATAATTATGATAGACTAATGGTGAATGCTTTAAAATGTTGCATATTTATCTGGCTTAATAATTAAGTATTTATAAATTTTTAATATATACATCTCGTAAATAAGAAAAAAATTACGTTAATTATAAGGAAAAGGCAAAGTGGATCAATATACCCATGAGGCATGTTGAGCATCCTCGAAGAATAAGTTGAGCCATGAAGATATTCATTTAATGAGGTTATATATTATTAAAAATATGAAAGGATATATTAGTCTTGTATACATTAGATATGTATATATTAATCAATAACAATAACCGAGCAAATAAGAGTTGATTTTTTTAAATGTGAACGTATAAAGATTATTAATGAAAGTTAAATACGTATATAATAGAAACTAGAATTATTATTACGTGTTTCAGTTTTTATATTGAGCCATCTTCAGATATTATCTTCCTCTTTCTTTACATTAGTTACAGTTATTATTAATTTGTTCTCATGAACTGTGAAGTAAATTTCTCGTCACGATCTGACTGACGTTTTTGTCATTATATTTTATACATTTTTAAATAATAATTTTGACGAAGTGTTTCTATAATAATTAATAATAATAATAATTGCAATCATGATGATGAGTGTTTTATCGAGATGATGTTGTTTACTTACTTTTTACTGAATATAAAAAAAACAATTTTTCTAAAGAATTTTATTTTATCAAATTATTTATCTAATAATTTGATTTCTAATAATTTTATTTTATCAAATTATTTATTAGCGAATAAATTTTGTTTTTCTGATCAGACTATCATGAAATTCCATAACAATCGATCATTTCATCGTTTGTGAATAGCGGTCATCTTCCATGTAAAGTAATCATCAAGATCACTCATAAATTGGAACACATTACATTATGTTTTTTATCTTTTCAATAACTAATGTAAAGCGAGAGGAAGATAATATCTGAAGATGGCTCAATAAGCAAAAACATGTAATAATATTTCTAGTATAATATTTCTATTATATATGTATTTCACTTTTATTAATAATCTTTATACGCATTCACATTTAAAAAAATCGATTCTTATTTGCTCGTTTATCATTATATTGTTATTAAATTTATAAGACTCCTTGACTACTTTATATTATTTATATTAATCAAATTTTTATTATTTTATTAATTTTATTATCAAATTTTTATTATTTTATTTATTTTTATAATAATTAATAATATTCTTTCTTTTTAAATGCTTTAATTAATAAAATTAAAAAAATTCAAATCTTTATTCTTTATAATAATAATTAAACATAAAATATATGTTTAATTGTTAATATAAAAAGCATTAATGAAGACAGATTTCATTCAAACAGCTAAGTTTATAAGATTAGTTATTAGATTAGTTATTAGTTTGAGATACTGGCCCAACAAGTTCCACCCAGCAAACGAGAATGGATTGAAATGGATTAAAATGTATGTATTCAGATTTTCAGAAATACGAATTTATGAATGTTAAAATGAATCATTTTCAATCCTGAATGCATTTTTATTCATTTATAGGAATTGCATGAAACAAATGTCTATTCCTTTTCAATCTTGAATGTATTTTTATTCATTTATAGGAATGGTATGGAGTATTTGCTTTTTAATTTAAACAATAATAAGAATAATAATTAATGTTTTTAATCTAAAAATAATAATTATAGTATTTTATAAATTATAGTATTTTGTGTGCATCGTGAATACTTCTCAATTCAAATTGTGAATAAGAAATGCAGTTTTTCAATTCAGTTGTATCTAAAAATAATATCAGCCATTTCTGTGCATCGTAAATACTGCTCAATTTAAAATTCTGAATAAGAAATGCATTTTTTAATCCAATTGAATAAAAAAAAGTTTTTTTTTTAAATGGGTCATGAATGCTATTCAATTTAAAATTGAGTAGAAAATCCATTATTTTATTTAAAAAAAAATTATGAATAAGAAATTTTTTATTTTAATTTAACTTGAGTTAAAAAAAAGTTGTACCGTAAAAATATATCATGAATTCTATTTTATTTAATAGTTAAGTAAAAAAAACATAAAAAGAATTATGTAAACATGTAGAATAAGTGTTACACATATAAATTACTTATTTTTAATTAATCGCTTTTATGTATATTTCATATTAATATGTTTCCTTCATTATAGCTAGCGTATATTTCTTGTAAAAAGTTATAAAATAATAACTTATAGAATTTTATGTAATTACTTTAATTTATTGATATGTATAAAAATTTTTTATATGGATCCATTTTTATGGATTTAGAATATGGATTCGGATGAATTGCAAATTTCTGTGATCCTCTAATTGTTGTGCGTAATGTATTATGTATTAAGTCTATTCTACAATGTGTTTTTTGTTTTTTGTTTTCTTCTTTTTGCTAGTTTTCGCATCTTGTCTTTTTGCTTCTTTTTCGATTTTTTTGTTTTATCATTTTATGTCGGCCGAGACAAAAATTAAGCCTATTCTGCTCTAATGTGCTCTTTGTTTTCTATTTTTTGCTTTTTGCCTCTTCTGTTTACATTCAACGAATATTCATCTATACTTTATTTATATTTCTTTAATGTTTAGTTTACGTTTCTTTTACGTTTCTTGTTCCAATTTTCGCTTCTTACGGATTTCTTTTACGTGTCTATTACTCCCTCCTTACTGTCCTTAATGTCGAATAACCAATTATTCGGCGAATATTACAATTTTAATAAAATGACGAGCTCGCAACATTCCTGCGTCCATGTAACAACATGACGGTACATGCATTAGAATTTCGTAAGATTGGCAAAATATAATGTTTTTATCTATAAGAACAAAACATTGTATTTTTTAAAACACATTTATAATGTTTCATACATGATTTAAATAAGTATCTATAAAAAAAATATTTAGAAATATCGCATATTTTAAACTCTTTAATGCAGGATTTTTATGCAGTTTTGTTCGCTTTGAATTATAGTACATATATCATTTCAAATTACGCATTTCGAGTTACGCATGACGCGCATGATGTAATATAATTCTTTGTTGTTTACCAAATAAAGAAGAATAAAACTTCCCTTCATACGACATGAAAGTCATAAAACAATACAGAATGCAGTTCACCTGATCTACGACGACTGACTGGCACAATAATCAAACTGCTACAGTGCGTTGAAGTTAATATTAATTAGAATTTTGATAATAATGCGGGTATCTAATGACCTTCTAACATAACTGAAAAATATTTAAAAAAGTTTTATAATACAATATAATAATGATATAATATAATCCTTATAATAAAGTAATTCTTACAGTAAAGTATCAAACATTCTAGTTGTAAAATCTAGAAACTGTCATGATAACTTAAAATTCAATCAAAATGCATTTAACTATGTATGTTGATATCAAATCATTTTTCTCATGCATTAGAAAGAAGACAAATTACGGTGCGACAAAAAAATCACTTTTTTTTTCTCTTCGAAATGTGAGAGTACATTTCCCGAAGGTTTTTTTCACACTGATGCCGTTAAACAGAATTTGCCTAGATTGCTAAAATTTTGAATAAATTAGAATGAAAGGGACCAAAAATGGCGTTTTTACCACATTTAACATTTTTTATGGCAAAAAAATAATTATAAGGTAATTTCTAAATAAATAAACTGAACGGCATCTGAAAGTATAATTCAAGAATTTTCAAACGAACTTCATTTCATACTCATATGATTTTTTTCATTAAGTTATAGCTGTTTAAATTTTATATTTTCTGTAACATTCCATAAATTTACAATTTTAGCAATTCACAGGCACGCACATACACACATGCACTAACACCATGCATAAATATAATGTATCTTTCTTGAAAATTTTATCGAAAGTCTAAAATTCAAATAGCCTGAATGTCGTAAAAATGTCGTATAAACCAAAATTCATTCAAAAGCTCTTGAATTATATTTTCAGATGTTCTTGAGTTTATTTAGAGAGTTTAGAGTTTATCAGTTTTTCTTTTGCCGCAAAAAATGTTACAAATAACCATGTTTGGATCATTTCATTTCAATTTACTCAAAATCTTGACGTGCTAAGCAAATTCTGCAAACGGTATTACGTTCAGCGTAAAACAATCTTGAGCAAACGTATTATTATACTTCTAAAATATTTTTCTTGTTGCATTGTGTTACGGATTATGTACCTGTATTAAAGTTATCAGAGTAACCAAAACTGCATCGTACATCTGAAGAAATATACTTTTATTATACTTAATGAAAATATTTGTGTTAAATTATTTAGAGCAATAAATATAAAAGAAGATTTTTATAAAATAATGAAAAATAAACAAAGTTAAGAAGTGATTCCAATATAATGTTGCCATTTAGATATTTATGTAATTTGCAGGACTGAATGTGGAAGTGTTTGTTTTATTATATGTACATATTATATGTACATGTTATTACATGCTTACAATTTTATTTAATATAGGACAATAAGACATACCTGAAAAATGAAAGTATATCCATAGTAGAAATATCCCACGCCAAATTTTACCTCCCTGAGTTTTATTTGCAATATAAATTGTAAAATCTAATTGAAATTAAATAATTGAATGAAATGTTAAATATACACTATCTTTCATGAAAGTTCGGAAATATGCAAAAATTCTATTAAATAATTATGTAAAAAATTAGATGACACTATTATAAAACATTAAATGTATTATATTAATTGTTAGATATCAAAGGAGCAACCCTATCATTTAAGATAAATAATATTTTGTTATTTTTAATTTATTAATGTATATGTGTTAAAATTAATCCATTTTTCAGTTTTAGAATAAATAGCATTAGTATTAATAATTAAATTTTAGACAAATTTAATATATTCTCTGGTGAAAATTTTTCTCAGAATTTTTAATATAATTTTTCAGAATTTTTATATAATTTTATAACTTTGTCACATTTTTTATTGGAACATTTCTCCGAAGATTTAGACTTGTGTATCTGAATTGAATAAGCGAGATTTAGTTATTTTTTTGTCATTAAAATTAAGATATATATACATTATATATATGTATATTTTATTATATATGTATATTTAATTGCGTAAATAATTAAAGTCAAAATAAATTAGAATTTTGTTATTTGTCTTTTACGTTTTATTATATTTGCTGTATATATGTATAATAGAATAAACTTTTATCATTTTCCCATTTAAGTTATCTTATATACATTCTTTATAATTTTAATACTGATAAAATGTTATATAAAATTATACTTAAACAGCTTTAGAAAATTTTTACATATTTCACAGACTATGAACATGTTGATACACACGGTCAATAAAAAATTGCTTACGAAATATATTTACATATTTATTAACTCAAAGATAGTTCCCCAAATTAGAGCACTTAAGATATGTACATTGCTCGGATATCTCAGTATAAACAGTTCATAAATATTACGGAGATCTACATCATATTTTTTAACAAAGTAAGCACTTGTTGCTAATTTATAAAAAATGTTTACAATTCACCCAATTATTATTCGAATTATCCATTTACGTAACCATTGTACTAACCATGGTACTTCTTTGGCGCATCGATTACTTCTATTGTGTCGTCCATCAAAGAAAGTTTATGTAAGCACATTTTCAATTCCTTTAAAAAATTATGTTGATCGATTATAAATGGAAATTTCATATTTGAATAAAAATTATTGTTACTATGTACAGGAAATGTAATAGATAAAGAAATTATAAGAAAGATATTCATATTTGAAACATAAGATTTTAAAATGTTATGTTAATTTGGTAAAATAATATAAATATAAACATTAATTTTTAAACATATTTTGTTTAGAATAAATAATAATATAAACATTGAAATTGAGTTATTCAAAAATTTTTTATGAAGAACTCTATCTGCACAAATCTTACGAAAAATGAGTTTTAATCAAATTTTATATTTTATATTTAATTTGTAGTTCACGTCAAGCTGATTAAAATTCTTTACAGGCATAAATCTTCAAATGTCTCAATGGTATGTTTATGATTTTAGTTTTGCGTCCATCCTCAGAATCATACAGAATGCATAATTATTGAGAATTAATTATGCAGAATGAATGACGTGGACGTGACGGGCGTTTCATTCTTTTGAGATGTGTGATTTATATGAGTTTCCCTTGCTTTTCACAGAACAGAGTCCCTGATTTTCGTAAGTCTCCTTAATTGTCATTTCAAAAATCTTAACATTCTTCTTGAAATTAGAAAATAAAACTTTTTTTCATGTTTTATACTGTAATAATATTTTTTGAAATATTGAAAAATATGATACTTTTTTCGTAATATTATGCCCAACAAATTTTTCCGTGACATAT
>Ga0157364_1008461_pt1 | contig 10651 bp, 7 predicted proteins | sample AttsexASBM2_FD_111476 | JGI IMG/M metagenome (GOLD analysis project Ga0157364, IMG submission 111476) | Fungus gardens microbial communities from leaf cutter ant in Ribeirão Preto, State of São Paulo, Brazil - Atta sexdens ASBM2 | ecosystem: Host-associated > Fungi > Mycelium > Unclassified ... | reverse complement strand
TTAGTAAATAAATAAAATATTTATTTGTTATAAACTAATTTGGTGAATTTCAATAAAAATTTGCATGAGTAATTTTATTACTTAAAGTACTTATACAAAAAATTTAGTCTTTGTCCATCACTTTTAAAATTTTGGTTTATAACAATAAAAATAATAACAAATAAAATAAATGTGTTGTTCAATAAAACCACAATGTTATGAACACAACTTTCATATATACGTAGTTTAAAGCGTAAATATTAATATATGTACTTATGCCCTTGCAATTTCTTTAAATGCGATTGTGCTACTTTAAATAAATAAAGTGCACATATCGTTTAGAACACGAACAATGCGATTATCTTCACGTCTGTTTCCTTCAATATTAATCTTCTCGACCAATGTAAAACAAGTCCGCTCAATAAATCATGTCATTGCATCGAGGCGATTATTTTAGGAACACAGTCGAGACCCATTTTTCGTAACGCCATTCGAGACGTGTTCATAGTGATCAGGGACATTAACTTGACAGACATACGCAGCTGACGGTATCGGATATAAGTTAGCGGTGGGACAAGTCCGGCACAATTGTGTGCAACCGCTGAATGTATTACTGCCGAGGGCGTTAAGGGAGAGAGGAGGGAGAGAGAGAGAGAGAGAGAGAGAGAGAGAGAGAGAGAAAGAGAGAGAGAGAGTAGCAAGCGGGAGAAAGCCTGGTAACGGACGATTCCAGTAACACGAACTCTATGGGTCCCATACGTTACTCGCTATATCGTCAGAAATGAGAGTTACCATTGGGCCCGCCCGTCTGTCCGTTCGTGGCCAAACATGGGCATTCCTACGTCGATAATGATCTTCCATTCGCACCATTGCTGATAGAAATTAATTGCGTCCAAATGCGTCGATCGATGGAGGTTCGTCTGCGACGAACTGCGAACATCGACTACTGTGTTGGGTACCACCGCACGTTACGCTGTCTAGGATATAAGTATAGTGCATTTCGGACATTTCGGTGCGTGTGTGCACGACATGCGTGCATATCCAACGTTGTGTCATACTGATTGCGCATCACTCGCCAGTATGCCACCGACGGAATATCGCACGGAGATCACGACCGATAGATGCGTCATTCACGGAAGGGTGAAACGACGATAAGAGAATAATATATCGTGGTTCGAACGCGGTGAAGTGAATAATCGCTCAGGAGATTATGCTACAGTAACATTTGTATTTATCATGTGAATTCTTTTATGCTCATATATAATACTTTTATATCATAAACCCTTTGCAACAAATGTAAGTCAAATGCACCAAAGTATATCTCCCTTTGATTTTGATGAGCTTTGAATCGTTCTTTAGACAAAAAATAAGGGTATTTTTTTTATTAAACGTATATATTTAAGGAATAAAATATCTCTTAGAAAAAAATCGGTTATTCTATTTCGAAGAAAATATCGTCAAAATCGTGAGAGATAGAAAAAAAGTTTGAAATAAAAGTTGGTTCTACAAGAGTACTTTATAATAATAAATTTAAAAAATTTGTTTAAATATAACATTTTTTATTAAAAAGATAAATTTAAAAAAAATTTTTTTAAATTATAATTATTGAGTACTCTTAAAACTTTTTTTTACTTCAAACATTTGTTTTCTATTTTATCATTAAAAGTGTGAATGAACACGAATAAAAAAGTGCCTTTTATTGCCTAAAAAATAACATATTCAAAGCTGACATTAACATCAGAAAAGGACACTTGGTAAGTACCATTTTTTTTTTTAAGTAATACAGCGAAAAACCTGTAACTAACTTGGAAGAACTTCGAAATATAATAGTATTTGAAAAAGTTAATTAATCGTTTCTGAGAAATTTTGCAGAGAGGCAATCGGAATAGACAAACGAGTGGACAAACAGTCAGATCAACACTAAAAATAGTTTGTCGTATTACTTATTAATATTTTTAACAAGAGAATATATTTCTTTCCTTTCCTTCCTTTTTTTTTCTTTTTAAATCAGAGCTATGAAAAGAATAGATTATCGAGTATGTTAACTCTATGCATGATTCCATGGCTTTCATCTGATATTGCATCGCATGTTATCGAATCATTCGCCCGCGATACATCTATATATTACACGGGAGATATGCATCTTCATATAATGGTTAATGTCTCGACGTTATCCTAAACGCGTACAATATTTTATGGATTAATGTCTTATCGGCGATGAGATAGCTCGGTACTTCCGCCTTAGCCATTGGATACTAACGCGATCAGAACGCATTCTCGAGCATGAACCAGGATGCCCACCTGCATTACGATACTCCTCGTGGCAAGCGATTCCGCCACGCCCATAAGGGAACTACGGCTAAACTACCGAACAAGAGCCATTTACACAAAAGGCGACGGTAATGGCGAGATTCTTAGCTAGAGTACCTATCCCAAGTTTCGGCCCCCGGAGAAAAGCTGCTCGAGTATCTATACCCTAATAATGCGTTGTTACTGGCACTTACTTAAGCGTACTTGCAACCATTAGGAATTCTAATTACTTTCGTAGCTGCCAATTCGACTCGAGAACGATCGTGTTATCTCGTGGCGAGAATAGAGCAACTGTAGTAGATCATTGTATTCTCTGAGAAAAAGCATATTGTTCGAAAATGAAATTTAATAGATGATTTTCATGCAATTTTAATCGTTTTAAAGTTGTAAAACAATTTATAATTTAACAATAATAAGTTAATCTTTAAATAGCTGTATGAATAACTTAAATAAGTAAGGAAAGAACGGCTGAGATCTTGTTGCTAGTAATATTTTTATATGTAAATTTATTATATGTTTAAATTTTAAATACATTAAACTATGCGTCGTTTATTGTCAGACTTGAAACGCAATTATAAATTAAAGCTGAAATAATAATATCATAATGAAATAATAATTAAATTGATTGTCGATTTAATTATGATGCTACCAGCATCTTATAACATTATAATAACTTATTGCGAAAAATATTATCTTTATGATTTGATTTCGTTTTATCGTTTACCCTCAATTTCATTAGTTGACCGTTACTGTTATTAATATTGTTTATTAAGACAGGATTTAAATCACAATCTTATTCGTATTTAACTCAATTTTATAAAGAAAAACTTTTATTAGATACATATTCATCGAGTGAAGAGACATATGGCTTTAGGAATCGCATTTGTGCGGCATAGCGTCCATAAACGAGTCTTTTTACGGATGTCTTTATCGACAATGTACTCGAACAAAACCAAACGAGCAATGGAACTGATCGGGCAATATGTTTCATATGCGATACCTCGTTCCCTTCAACCACGAAAACAATCCCGACGGAAACGTTCGATAAAAGCTCGTGGTTATTTTGAAACCGCGATCAGCTAACAAACCTGGGAAGCGTTATTCCCCACCGCGAACATACTGGTTTTATCGTCCGCGATAATCCTGCATTTTCCAGGCCGCGGGCAGACTCCGACAATCCGCGCACGGCTTACAATGGTGTCCAGTACGGCCGGCCGGGCATTACTTTCCTCAAATTCTCAATATGACATCCTTTATTTCAACTAAATCGACCGGAAGAAGCTTGGCTACCGGCCAGGATCGGAAATCATTCGGCGCCATATTGAGCTAACGAAACTTTATTCCGACCATGCGGATCATCTCCGTCCGCAACTGTTAATCCTGTTCTATTTTCTAGGAAACGTCTACCCGTCTATGAGCGACGATGAGAGGATTATCGAAACTGGATTAAGCAATGCTTTCCTAGCAATCGTCCGATTATACGCGTGAAGATAACCGATATGAGTGGTTAAAATCTCTGATCGTTATTGGAGATAGTATCGAATTTATTTTATCGGTCTTCAAGAAATTATAATTAGAATTGATTTAATTACTAGATGAATTAAACAATCTTTTGCAATTCTTAAACATTTCAATAAACGTTTCTATTTTAAGAAAGATACTTGAACCTTTTTAATATATAAATATTAATAATTTTATAAATATTATATTACATATATATATATATATATATATATATATATATATATATACATATCGAAATTAACTGGAGTCTTAGTAAATTTAATGACATTAAATAAAATTCTTCTTTGATAAAAAAATGACACAGCAGTTTTCTCAGCGAAACGAGAAAGCTAGAGATATCGGAGTGAAAAATATCGTTGTCAGAGTATAGAGATTACGTTGTCGTTAGCGCAATAGATGTGTCATGAACACTATCACTGTGGTCACACATCGCTGCCAAATAGTTTTCGGGTGGTGATATATTTCCGTCCTCGGGATATTCGAAATAGTTCAACGCCGTTATTACGAGGGGATGAATTTCTCCCTGCACGGGATGCGATTTACGGCTTATAAATTCGACCGCGACTATTTTCATAATATAAAGGCTCTTGAGAAATTGAAATCGAATGTATCGTTTCGTTGCATCTATACGGCGGTTATATTTAAAGTTTTAATACAGAAAAAAATTAATATATTTTAAAAATATTATTTTTAATCTTTTAAATAATACAAGTTCTTTTTTATTTACACAATACGATTGGCCATAACTTGCATAGATTTTAATTTGTCTTTCTTTAAGATTATATACATCAACCTAACTATCGAATATAAATATATAAAAGAATTATTGAAAATCAGATTAAAAACTCTCAGAAGAATTGTGCTCTGGATACCGCTACAAAATAACATATATTTTTTATTTCTTTTCGATCGTTGTAAGCTTTTGTTGTTACAATATACAGTGATATGACTTCTCGGGAGTTATAAGAGAAATCTGATATTTCGTAAATATTTCAAATATAAATATAAAAAATCCATTTGGCAACAAAAATAGTATTATTTCTATTATTTTTATCCTCGAAATATAATGTTTATTGAATTAACTGTAATTTATATATATAAAATACAATTTACCATTGTAAAAACTAACTAATTATTTTGCTTGTAATTTCAGAAATAAATTTTGCTTTCTCGTTAGTATCGATCATTTATGTCTATTGTCTAGTAATAATACAATTAACTATTATAATATGAATATTTGCACTTGTTTTCCCAATATGTCGTAATATTCTTGCCGTATCTGCTTTGAATGTATATACAGTTCGAGGCGTAGAACAGGATTAAACAATGTTTCCTGGAAATTGTCCTCTATCTATATATGTATATGTACGTAACGATTGGGAAATCTCTCTATCTCACCCTGTCGTTAAAAGCTGCTATTATCGGTAACTCCAACTGTAGTCTCTAAAGAGCCTGGAAGTGAACATCGTGAGAACTTACGAGAACTAGCTCGGTGATTGAATCTAACTGTTTGATGAAGGCGAAATCTAAGTTAACAAAATTGACTCGATGAAACAAGCTGAACCATTGTTTACGTTGCGTATAGGAACGAAAAATGTGAGGCTGTAACGGGGATTATCAATAAAGTGAGAATAAATGCCGGATGTATTCGGTGAAAGAAATTACTACGGCCGACGGAATCACTAGTAGTCAACTTTTAATTAGTTTCGAAGTTGCGAATCGGAAAAAAAGAGTGATATTCAGGTGATCGCGGTTGGCGATGCGGATGCCGATACCGCGATGCGCGGCGCAAGCAATTAAATCGTGGCTTTTGATTGTACCCCGCGCTCACCTTTATTTTGCAATCACATACGTCGTCGCCATTGTCGATTCGACTTCGGCGAAAGCCGGATGTGTACCTCGCGTCGAACGATTTATTAGTAATATGCTGCACGAAACCGTCATCATGACGAATTAACGAGGCGTCGCTGAAAATGCGAAACCTTTAATTTCAATGACTATAGGACGTAGGCGAGCTCGTGCTGAGGGGGCGTGTAATTATAAAGTATAGGCCGACCGGATCATCGTGATAACAATACTCGGCTCTTACTAACATGGCATTGTAATTATGGTCCGTTATTTAAGTGCACTGTGCTATTTTTGCGAGTGCAAAATACGACCAACATCGTGTTCGATGTGTGCGCGATACGATCCAACGCGGTGGTTCATAACGATTCTTTTAACCCCGTGAAACTACCAGTGAATATTTTATAATGTTACACAGCGTAGGAAGGAGCGTATTTTTCATTGCGCATTAATTACCGCTTAAACATGCATTAACGCGACAAGCTGCTGCTCATTTGAAATTCTAGCTGGAACAAAATATTTATTGATGTTAATCACGCTCTAACGTGAATTTAATCGATAATGAAACGGAACTATGACGTTTTGCATTATAACGTCCTTTTCTGTAACGTATATGTATTTAACTATGCACGTATTCTCTCGCAAAATTCGCGCCTGGCAACCTGTCAAGCTCCTTATTAATATTTATGAGAAAGTATAACGAAATCACGCGGCTTATACAGCAAAACGCTAAAGCGCTTTCAATCGCGCAGCATGGAGTGTCCGCGTGCGGACATAACGTTCAGGATTAAAGTGTTAAAGCCTGACACTAGTGGAAGTAACGTAAACCGCAAAAATTCAATTAACATAATTTTACTACCGTGACAAAAATTACGTTACGCCCGCCAATCAAAGCGCTCGTCTCAAATGACGAAATTGAGATAAATCGTATATGCACCTCGCGGGAAACCGTACGAAGACAATATTCCGAGCAAAATTTATATCTCTTACCGAGAATAAACTGTGAGACTACTGACAAACAAACTAACACGAACTGGCACGAAGCTGACGATTGTTCTATTGTAAAGAAAACGAGAGCGATTATTTTTACAGAATCCTTCGTGAAATACGAATTCCACCTTGATTTAATTATTGTACATAATAACACGTTGTATGAAGCTAATTAATTCTTAAACGTCTTTTCGATACGACTGCTAGGTTTTCTTTTTCCAATGCTTTTAATACTTTTTTCATTGTTACTTTTTTATTAATCTTCCGCCGGCAACATGGAATTTTAATTTTTCCATCAGCAAGGGGAGAAACAAAGCAAATTTTTCTTATTTTTCTAGATTATATAAACGTCTGAAAAAATTTTGATGTACTTATCAAAGCTATAATAACAAATTTTTATCATTATAGAAGTCGGATTGTATGTTATTTATTTTTTACAGATTTAAATTTATCTATCTTTAATAAAGATATATATTTAATATTTGGTACCATTAATGTTCTTTAATGTCTGATACATTGACTGGAAAAAAATTGTTCATTTTTATGAAAGTTTTAAGCAATTGGATTGGGTTGGTGTGTCATTACTCAAGTGTGCTGTTTCCATAGTGTAGCATTCAAGAGTTAACAAACGACAACCGATCTGAAATTCAACAAGAAGTACTGTATCATCGTATTGCACTAGTCGCACTAGCGTCTCTGCATTACTCAACGTTATCTCTATTAAATTTTGGAAACGTCCCTCGTCCGGAATTTCAAGGTATCTACGTCTCCGAAAACAGGCAGTTTCCCGATATACACTTGCGATCACCATCCGTTTTCTCTGTGCATTTACTGTTCGAGTACAGATCTCCGTAGGATTATCTTGATCCAGTTTTCTCTAGGAACCATCCACTCGTGTATTTCACTTCCTAATCCTGTCGTATGATTTGCACAAGGTTTCACCCTGTGTACACGAAGGATTTCTAACAGTAGTTTGACCCACGGACAGTTACGCGAACGTCGGAACATCCCAAAATTCTGACAAATTGAATACACTACGTCATAAGCAAGCCACTGGCCATATTTGCATTGCCGACCGGCGTGGACGGCATTAATTCGTTGGAACAAAGTTTCTGAGACGCACATAAACTGAAGGGAGTGCTCGCTTATCAAATTGAATACTTGACAAGACCTTCGTACGAACGCTCGTTTAAGCCAGATAAATTACGCGCGTTTATTACTACACGTAATTCCAATTAATGGATCTTACAGCTTCCCAACGCGGTGGTCGTTTAATCATTTTTTTCGTTAACAAATTTTCTACATCCGTGCGTACCATTCACTAAAAATGCAAATCTGCTATGACACGACATGAGGATAACTGCGTTTACTTCTGTAACGAGTTTTACACGGTAGCACTTCACGATGATCTTGGTAATCATGTTTCTTAATGGACGTGGCGGATAAATTTACGTTTAATGGATTCGTGGGTGCCTCTTTAATTTTCAAAGACCCTACGCGCACTCATGCCGCAATTTCTAGCACTTACCTTGTAATAAATGCACGAACGCACGACAGGTTTCTCATCGTCCGAGAACCTAATGGTTGTACGACGGAAATTTAGTAGTAAAGAAATATACCCGATTATTATTGCGCGTTATAGTTATTATAATACCACTTGCTGGAATTATTACGATAATGAGTTTAATATGCTTAATTTTTTACCGCGCCAACGTAGCGAGCATACTCAATGAATATTCCAAATTCTGCGTAAAAAATATAGCTACTCTTTTGCTGATTAATTTAAACGCTGTACATTTATTATTTTTAATACATTCAATACTTTTTTATGATTTAATTTATAGTGCTATAGATATTATATTATATTTTTATCAATTAGAGCTTATATTATATTGAACTTATATGTGCATGCAAATAATGATAATATCATTCCCTTTAAATGTAATATAATTCACAAAATTTCGAGTTATTGTTATGAATGAGTTAGTTGAAGATTACCCTATTAATTATCAAAACATACTTAACTTCACAATCCATGCAAATAGCAATAATGTTGTTCTTAAAGTTTTCAAGAAAATACTTCCTTCTACATATAATATCTTCCATAAGAATAATACAATTTTGAATTATGTTTTTATAAATAAAACAGAGTTTTCTGTAGATAATATTTAGAGTTAAGAGAGTTTTAGTGATTGAAGTTTGAACAAGAAATTGTTTTAAATTCAGTCATTTTAGCTGTTCAAGATAAACATAAATATTGGTGATACTTCGAATTATGTCACTTTTGATGAATTATTCCGAATTTGTTATAATTTTATAAGATATCAAAAAATCATCACAATTCAAAAAGGATGATTTTTTAAGAATTGTGAAACACAAATGACAAAAATGATTTGATCGTCTTTCTAAAGATAAAAATTATCGTCCTCTAAACGATTTGGCTAACATAAGCCAACTTTGCATACATTCACTAAATTGGTCTACATTCATGGATAATAATGCATGTCATGTGTTTATATGTGTGTAATATTTGACAATCTGACATATATTAGCTGTATTGTTTGGAAGCTCCTTAAGAGCATATTCTTTGCCATTATTATTACCTTATTATTTAATTAGTCAATAATTTTCAGAAGTAGTTTTTTCCTTTTTCTGAAAAACTTAATTTTTGAGCGTTTATGTTTTCAATTTGCAGTACATTAAACGAGCTAAATTTCTTGAGGTACATCAGGAGCATAATGCATGATTCTTCAGATACAGCTAACACGACATTCAGATGTACAAACGTATATAAAGAGTAAAGTGTTTGAAAACTTTTATTTTTTCTTATTTTTTAATTAAAAATGATTTTATAGCGATATATTACTTTGATTAAAATGAGAGTAAACAAAATATACAAAATTTAAATAATTTTCACAATTTTTAAAACATTTTAAAAAACATTTTTACTTCGCGCCTCACTCGCTTTTTTTATTTATTTCTAAATTTTTTCACTTCTTATTACCTTCTCTACAATTTTCAATTTAGTACACTTGAAGAGCCTTTGCGATCACTAGCGCGCTGCGACATACTGATTAAAAAATATAATAATAAAAATATAAAAATATAATAATATAATAACCTGTTCTTTCTATTTTTGTGTGATATCATGTCGTGCACTTAGTAAGTTCGCGGCTTCGACCGATGAAACATTAATTAAGGCATCCGTGCGAAAATTAATTAGTGAACGCTAATTAGCTGCCTAATGTCCCGACTAGCCAGGCTATTCGGTAATGGTTAAAAACTTCTGTACGCTAGAGGTAACGTAAATTCGTTATGCTGCGTGTGCATAGTTTAACTTTCCACGCACGTTTGCGACAAACGAAAACTACGAACTGCCCATCCGTTTCGCGATGCTCCTTTTCCTTCACTTCCTTTCGAGAAATTTCTTTTTCTTTCACTACCGCTAACGTCAATGAGAAACGACTTGACCGAGTACGTGACGGCTGTGAAATTGATTCACGGGTGAAAAGGCTATATTGCTTTACCAGTGCCGAGAGAGGAAGGACACTGCGTTGAAACTTTGATAACAACAAATTGAGGACAATGTCCGATATATTGTTTGCGGAGAATTGTTTTGTGAAATTTTCGAAATTTCGCTTTTGAAATTGTGAGAATTTTAAGGAGTATCTCTCAACGTTATTTCGTTTCCGCACTAACCGCAATTGATTTCGTCTCGCATTTCTTCTCACGTATTCTTTGTCTATTCATTTGAATTATTTTTATTTCTAGAGCAAACGGGAATTAAAAATCGCATGGCAGTTGAACTCTTTCATTGCAAAAAACAGTATCTTTAATTAAATTCAGACTCCACTATGGGAGAAAATTAAACGCAAAACTTTACAATACAATGAGTGACTTTTGTAAAAATGCTGTGGCTGGAAAAAAATATACGTAAAATAAATTTAATTATAAAAGCTTACACACGCACACACACACACATACATACACACACACACACACA
>Ga0157364_1008460_pt1 | contig 10652 bp, 5 predicted proteins | sample AttsexASBM2_FD_111476 | JGI IMG/M metagenome (GOLD analysis project Ga0157364, IMG submission 111476) | Fungus gardens microbial communities from leaf cutter ant in Ribeirão Preto, State of São Paulo, Brazil - Atta sexdens ASBM2 | ecosystem: Host-associated > Fungi > Mycelium > Unclassified ... | reverse complement strand
TGAAATATAATGTATAATATGCGTATATTTTGAGTTATGCACAACTCAAAATCATACATATATATTTATTTTAATTTTTTAAAACTTAGGTATTAAAGTTTATTTTCTGTAAAACTCACTTTTAGTTCATGCAGTTTTTTCTCTTCATTTTTTTTTTCGTTGCAATCTCTCGCTTAATATAACGAAGATCTTAATATTGTTTATAAAGTAATAATTATATTTGAGAAAGAAAGTAAAAAAATATAAATAAAATCGATCCAAATAAATGTTATAAGATTCTGAAGTTTTGCGCAACAAAGTTTGCAAGTTTTATATTCTATCCTTGATAAATCTTCTGTATAACATAGTTGTCGTGTAATTGTCTACATTAATATTTGAAGAAATGAAAATAAACTTGTTGATAGCGGTATAAAATCAGGCTTATCTAAGTTTAAAATATAATTTTGGATATATAAAATAATGATTATCGCATTGTAAAATATTTCATGATAATAGACTTATGAAAAATTTAGTAGAATATATCTCGATCTTCAAAAATTAACAAAGTATTAATATATCTTCCATAAAATAATTTTTTAAATTAAGATTTGTTTTAGATCACGATTTCTCATTTATTTCATATTTTTGTCACTGAATGTTGCTTACATTAAGTAGAATATGTGAAATATTGTAAGAAATGTGATTTAGATGATACAAATTCAGCAACTCTTCTTTGTATTTAATTTATATACACACATATATATAAAAAATATATATGTATTGCATACCTAAAATATTATATACTTTATTAACTATTAAAGTTTTAGCTCAAAAATTGGTTTATACGACATTTGCTATAAATTATCCTTTATTTAAAAAAACTTATATATACAACATATATATAACGCCAGTAACGAATAAATAATAAGAAAGATCGGAGTCAGACTATAGAGGTAAGTAGAATAACCGAGGCTACATTAAAAACAGAACACGCGTAAACATATCTGAGCACGCAACAGCGACTGTCGCTCAGTCTGCTGTAACATCTCGTTCCGAACATATCTATCATAGAAGATAAGCTATAATTTTTAAAAATCGTATCTAAGTAAATATTAAGTAAATATTTTTATTCTTAAAGTTTTTTGTTTTACATTCATATATGATTGTCTGAGATTTTTGATATTTTCTATTTAGATAATAAGTGTAGTTCTTATTTAATAAAATCCAACAGATTTTTTTATTTATGTTTCTTTGTTATCGTACATTGTTAATGTTTTTAAAAAATGAACGGATAGGAATAGTAGACTAATTATAGCATGTATAACTTATTTAGTGACGACTCTTATAGTACTCGCTCAAAATTTTATTCCTTTAAAGAGATTTCAATGATAAATGTTATAAGTTTAGTTCCCTCATGTCCAATCTCGATAACTAGGCTCATTCAACGTGTTTTTGCACAAAACGAACAAATTTTACAAAAAGAAGCATTTTTCTGCCCTGCAAAGCGAATTTTTGTGTTTAAAATATATTTTTATAAAAGTTTTATTAATATGTAGTTAAAGATGTAGCTTAAAATACATTAATCTTTATTTTAATAATCTTGGTTAAATTATCCTGGCCCGGGAGTTAGTTGAATCAGATGGAATGCATTAGAAAAATGTATTTTTTTTTTTTTATATTAGTTATCAGTTTCTCCTTATTATTAAAATATTATTAGGTAGTCAAATATATGTAGTAACTGATGTAGAATTCATTTTTTCGATAAATCCCTTAATTTCGTCTATAAAAATTCGAAACTGAAAAATGAATCTACTAGCTCCAGTCTCCCCTAATGTAAGTGTAAGAATTCCAGATTAATGAATAAAAACATAAGGACCTAATTCTTGTAGCCAAGGCTGTATATGAAGTAAAATATTTCTGTATCTAAAATAACATTGATTGTGTCACTTAATTTAGCAGCAAACAGCAAATCAATATCTACTTATTTCATGAATTAAAGAAATTAATTAAAGAATAAAATGACACAAGAAATTTTGAACTGTCGGTGAATAGTTTTGTTTTGTGCTCGAATATCGAGTCATCTGTGAAATTTTGTTACAAAGCAAAGTTCACGAGCCGGTAACAGGAATGGCCCGAAGGACGCTGCAGTAACTCCTCTGGAGTTTTGGCGGATCGAGAAACTTCGGCATGCTACGCAGAAAGTTGTCTCGCCGCTGAGAATACGACCACTTGCTGCTCTGGTCCAGCTTGCGAGGCCGGCAACTTTTGCTTTCCAACAATAGTCCGACGTGTCTGTTATCACCTGTTTTCCGATGTTTCGAATCTGTTAATACTGTAATACCGAATTGTAATGTAACGATTCTTTGTGAATCGTGGCTATATGTATTCATTGTTCCATGATTTCAATCAATAAAATAACTTATTACAAATTAACAATTTCAACTGTATTATAATATAAAGCTCCAATAAATATAAATTCAAATAATAAATCAACAAGGATTGCTTAATCAAGCTGATCTTATTGCTAATAATATAATTGTATTAAACAATTAATGTCACGAGTAATAAATCAAAAGTTTATTGCTCTTGACATTGATTTTAATATGGTTATATTGGGTTGTCCAGAAAGTTCGTGCCAATTTTGAAGGAAAATTGAAACGCAGAAGATTTAAATTTTAATATACATTTATTAAATTTAAATCTTTTGCGACACGAACTTTCCGGACAATCCAATATTATATCATTAACAATATATAACACCCAGCTCGATTTATACAACTTTTATTTACTTATTATTTGAATTTACGACTTATTCAACTATTTAGTTTTCATCGGCAAAGATATTGAATATTCATAAATTGTGGAAAAAAGTATTAAATTATTTCTACACGAAAGAGAGAGAGAGAGAGAGAGAGAGAGAGAGAGAAAGTATGTTTATTTAAAATAAGAAATCGACATTATTATAATTACAAGTTCTTAAATTTTAAATTTAAATAAAATACTGTACCTAATGTCATTAATGTCGACTTTAGAACATGAAAGAAATTTCATTAAATAAATTCATTGTACATTTATCGAATTTTAAATACATACATACGTGTTAAGATTGAAATTAGAAATATCTATTTATATTAAAATAAGCATTTACATTAAAATGCTTTTATTAACACTGTATATGATTATTAATATAAAGATAATAGATAATTTCTTTTTTATGACTAGTTATTTAAGACTGAAATAATCCTGCTAATTCGCGAAAAAAAATTAACCATTAGACGTATTATTTAAAGTACTTGTCTTGAAATCTTGATTTGGATAGGTTTTAATCGGATTATATTTTACATAAAATCCTTTCATCTTCTTTTTGCAAAGGATATTCCATCCTCTTCAACGTCCGCCAAAACTTGCTTAAAATTCATGTTCTCTAGTAAATTGATTCTCTTAAATAATTTTTTTCTCGTTAGCTTCGGTAAGAAAACTGAAGTAAGCTTAAAAGACATCATTGCTCATGCTTGTTCTTTATACAAATTATTTATTTTTACATGTTCTCATATTCTTAGAATATATTTATCTTAGAAATTTAGATTGAAAATGATTATTTTGAAATCAGATGTTTTGGATCTCTCTAAAACATACCTCTGAAAAATATCTATCTACGTTCATATATAGTGAATTGAATAGAGAAAAATATACTCATTTTATATCATAATATATATTTTAAAATATGTGGTCTGTTTTATGTTCCTGCACTAGACTGCACTAGAATTCTCTTTCTTGCTTTCGAGAAATATCAAACATATACCTATCTCACTTTAACATATACCTATCGCATTTAAGTTCTAAAAGTGTACACTAGTTCAGAAAACAGATCTATGATGTATAATACATAAATGCAAATTAAAACAGATAATTTCTATGCCTTTTTCTAAAATAAAAATATCAAGAATAGAAATTCATTTCTGAAAAATGTAATTCTTTAATTTTATGTAGTACAATTTAAAATAAAATATTAATATATTTAAATTGTCATTAATATATTTAAAAAGACATAAAAATCAACTTTTTTGATAAATATCTTTGTTTATGATCTAATTTTAATTCTCATTATTAAAATAACTAAAAAAGAAAATTCTTCATTAAGTATACATTGCAAGAAAAGAATACATATTAATGAATAAATACTATATGAGATCAAATGTTTTCAATTTTGATCTATGCACCGCGTTTCCTTTATCTATAACTACATAAAAGCATCAAAAATAAATAAAACGTTTTGGGAAATGTTTTATAAATTTCAACTGTGAAAGATATTAAAAAAAAATTTGTTTGATTTTAAACCAGGATACATTGACTGTAAATTAATATTTCTAATTGTAAGACATTCCTGCGTTTTACGTATGACACGGCGTGATTAGCTGCACGACTGAATTAAGCGAGACTGAAAGCGAAATGATGTAATAATTAAAAACAGTCATACGAGTGTTGCACTTGTTAACAGCGAAAAATAGAGACCGTAGAGGATTCTGACGTATTACAGCGCATTTTCTAGGCCGTTTATAGCAGAATTTAAACTCTTATGATATTTTTCCAAGCATCATCCGCAGTCTAGTTAATTGTAACTCGATGATATTTGCGCTTCTAACGATATTCGACTCGATATTCTCTTACAAAAATAATATGTCAGCCGAACAAATACAGAATTGCGAAAACCTGGCAACTAAACTAAAAAAAAGCCGATTTCATAAACGATCTCGTTGTTTCGTACATGATCCTGATCGATTCACCTTCGTACTACATTCTCTGCCAGATTGATTTAGAACGAATCAAGAATATAACAAATATGCGCATTGAGCAATCTTCTATTGTTGAACGCTATGATTCTGAAAGTTAACTAGAGCCTATAATTGAAATTGAATTATTTAAAAATTAATTAAAAATTCGAGAAAATATGTTTACTTTTTGCTGGTACAAATTGTGTTTTTTAAAAAAATTAATTTTAACAAAAATTCTTCTGAGAATTTCTTTTAACAAATTGTTTTGCATCTTTCTAGCGCTAAAGATATACCTTATTCTCATGAGATAATTTTGCAATCACTTGTAACAAATCTATTAAAAATGTTATAAATTTAAACTTCATTTATATTACAATGTTTTTATAAACAATTTCTATATTGTAACATTTAGAAAAATATAATCAGTTTTCATGAAAAAAATATATGAAGTAGCAATGCAAAAGATAATTAATAATACATTTTTCTTATCGAATGATTAAAGAATATAGAAACATACAAATTGAGATGCAGAATTTACATTGTAGCTATTCTGCATGTTTACCTTTAGTATAACAAGCGATGTGATAAAATCGAAATCAAATGATGATCTGATATATCGTGAGTTGTTAGATCATCATCATTTATTTACGTTCTCATCTTTCTATAGCTTCAAAATTTATTTTTTAATTTTACAAAAATTTTTAACTGTTCTTGTATTCTATTATATTGAATCTTATATCCATTTTAAATTATTGAAATTATGATTAAAAAATTAATCTTTACACATGTAATGCTTTAATAAAATATTTAATAAGTTACAAGCTTCAAGAAATAGGAAAATATAATTAAAAATTACATTTCTTTAAAATAGACATTTAATAATTTAATCTATTAAGACTCATGACTAGACTAACAAGATTAATAAAAAAACAACAATTGAAAATAGAAAATATGAAAAAATATTTTTAAAAGATGCATTATAAAAATCAATTGCAACTAATTGTTATAAACAAATAATTAAATATTGCAGAGAGAAACTGATGAAACTTACATCAATCGATTTTATAAAAAAAAATTACAAAAAATTCTCGTAAAAAATACTCATAAAATGTACAAGTATAAAAATCACGATCATAAAAATTATTGTACTTATACATAATATAAATAAATTATACCCTTGCTTGAAAATTTTTTAAATATTTTAGATATCGAAATAATTCAAAGAAGTTTATAAAAATGTTGGATGAAGTAATAACCTAATAACAGTAGATTGCTTGCAATCTAACTTCAATATTATATGAATGAGAAGACGTGCGAATATCGAAGTCGAGATTGACTTCACATTCACTTTGACTTTCATATTTATGCAGCTTTTTCGATATGAACCTGTATGAACATGTATGAACATGCAGTGCAATATACATCGTATAACGCGTACGCGTTGTATATTTAATGATACAAAGAAGTCTATTGGAGTAGCTGCCATTCATACGTATCTAAGAAGCGATCGTCAGTATTTCGTTCTAAGAAACAAATGTATACATCTACTTGTGCAAAAGTAATTTTGTAAATATATCTCCGATCTTCGAGAAAATTCTAGAAAAGCCAATCAGGTTCCTTAAAAAGAATTCCATTTTTTATTATTGAATGTTCTCTAAAATTGTAAATCATTCACGAAATTTGAAAAAATTGAAGTATATAAGCCTAATAAATGATGTTCAATAGACGTCCAAATTTAATATTTATTTAATACAAATATCCATGGATTTGAATATGGACTTGAATGTTTAAAAAATGTTTATCTTACATATTTATTTTATCTTTAAGAGTTCTCGTTGTAAAATAATTATGAAATATCTCCTTTTATTTTAAAATAAAAAACTATAAAATTATACTATACTATAAAATACAATTATTATACATATAATAAAAACATCCTTTTATTTCTTAATAATATAATATAATAAAATCTGTCTCACGAGATCTTGCCAGGAGGTTGAATGTTGACTATCTACTATTATTTTTCAGCATATCCATGCTATGAAAAGACAAATCTGACATTTCATATATCTGATATTTCATATACCAACCTAATAATTGATTTCAAAGATAAGAATCATATTCAATGGTTTGACGAACAGATCTGTTATGTCTGCTTGAATTTGTGATATTTCTAATATAATTTATTTTTAAATAAGTTCAATTTTAATTCATTTATTGTATCCTTAAAATGAATATTTTTTTGAATGACAGAATTATATAATCATGCTGGATATTTTTAAAACATGCTAAAGATGCCTGAGGCGCTAATTTGAATGTGTAAAGTACGTACGAGACATCCAATATATGTATACATTTATAATATATTTCTAAAACATCGTTGTACTGAAGGGAGAATGAGAGAATTACGAACACGGGGCAATTATGAGCGTAGTATATCAGAGTAGTGTGTGTGTGATAACCTCTCATTTCCTACATCTAGTAGTGGTTCGCTTGTTGCCGTATACTAGAATATGTGCATAGAACGTATCATTTAAGGTAAAGACTATTACTATTTTCGATAATTTTGACATAGCAGAGAATGGGGAACTGCGAATATTATTACAGTACATTAGAGTAGGAAAAACCTCACATTTCTCATATCTAATGATAATTCGATATATCGTATACTTATCGCACTATAACACGTGACGTAAACGCGATTTAAGATAAAAACGTATTGAAAAAAATGTTAATTTATGTCTCCATTTATTACTGAGACGTTTATTCAAATTGAAAATAAATAACAAAGGATACATCACCAGATACATTTTGCATTAAAGCAATATAGGCAATTGTATGCTACATTTTAGAGAATACTAAATACCTTTTCATGGTGCCCGTAACTATTTAATAAAAACCGTTAGTAAAAAATTTTGTAATTACGCAACAAGCTCACGTAATTATCATCACGAGTAGCGTGTCCCTGGAACATTTTATCAAGTAGCTGGTAAAAATAACGCGTGTACATTCATTGTCTCTCTAATTACGGTTATCAATCTCCCCGTCCTTCTTTCTGCAAGACCATTAATTATAGCGCTAATAGCGCTTCGTTTCATGCAGACGACAAGCCTGTTTCCTTTTGCAATTTCAGCTATGCTTTCAAGTGATATTTAGCTGCTCCAGGGGATAGGGGGCAAAGTCAACGTAGGCGACAAGCTAACGAAGTTTTAATTTTCACTTACAATTAGTTCGACGCACGCTCCACTGAGCTTTGTACTCTATCCCTGCAATCAATGTCGGCAATTTTCATGATAGGCAGGAAAGGGTTTCGAAGGGAAGAGGACGAATGAACAGAAGGGGATAGCCGGATAATATTGTGTGCACGATGCAACGGAGACATTCTAGAGTCTTCAATTAATGTAATTGTAGTCGACTATTCGGCATCCGCTTGCGTATATATACAAAACCAGTAGCACTCGAAAGTAAACGGAAATTAAGAGGAAATCGTCGGTGTGCCATAAAATCAACAATCACTACAAACAATGAGTCAATCATCTAGTTATACATACACAAATGCAGATAGATGAAATTGATAATAATCAATCAACAGTTAGAATACCAATATCGTATTTACTGTAGATAATTGGCAGGTGAAAAATTAAGTTAATGAAAATAAATTTGATTTTGAATTATTTCCACATTGGATATGACGTAAGCAAAAGTTTTGATCTCGCAAAAAATTCTGCATTATAAACACTAACGAGAAAGAGCTTAAATTATTAGATTAATAAATAAAATAAAATTTTAAATTGGAAACTATAATACAAATATATCTTTCAATGCTATTTAATGCACAGAAAGAAAACTTTTTAGTATTTATGATTATTATATATAATTATTAAAAATAGTTGCAATTATAATTTAACTATTGTATAATTTATAATAATTTTCGGTGATTATTACATACATATTTATCGATAAAACTGACAATTATTATTACTACATTATAGCAGCAATAATCATAATTACGATAACATGTAATTATAAATATAAAAAATTTTTCTCTCTGTGTATTAATTTATTTATTCTAATTATTGCACAAAATTTTGTTATATTAGACAATGGTAAACAATACCAAATATAAAGAATGAAAATAATTTATAATTAGAGTTATTATTGCGTTTTCGTATTATGTGAGTGCACTTTGCATTATGCAAATTTGCATCCAGCTTGATGAATCTTCTTAAAACCAAAAAGAAAAGAACAAACCAACATACAATATACAAAAAATATTGCTTCGTACTTTTTTATCTTTTCAACTCCACGAAAAGTCTACTCACAATTTCGACTCCTTAACTACCTCAAAAAATCGAAATCCGGAGCAAATCATGAATCGTTCTCTCCGCTTATCAGAATATAAAATTTTTTTTATCTTGATGTACATCTCGTTTCTTGATCCATGTATAAAAAAAAAAGCACACAACGTTTACGAATATCGGTAATAATTTTCTGCGAGATTGCGGAACGCATCGAGTCCCCAGGTGTGAGCGGAAACAGTACGATCCATCGATCCATCGCGACTCTCTCCTCACGGCGCGTACTCTATTCATTCTACGAGATCTTCGTTACTATGCGAGCAGTTGCACCAGCAATTCTACTCTCTCGCTGCGCGATTTCGGCCATAAATTTTCTCAGGCACCGCTGTCAACTCTGACGCCCATGCTTCTCGACTTATAAACCTCGTGCGCGCGTGTTCGTAGATATTTGCAATTTTTTCTCCCGCGCGAACGAAAATTTTTCCCGCTTTCCATTAGATTCCATCGGAAAAGAGGAAAGACATCCTCTGGTCGACATCATCGATTATGCTATTCTCGGGAGAGAACGAAAACGCGAACCATTCTTCGTGACCGTCCCGGTGGACAAGCTCTATTTTTCCAACGGTATTCATTTTTTTTTAAACGGTTTTGCTGTCATTTCAAGAACTTATTTCAATAATGTTATCTTTCTGTTCTTTTCACTTTATGTTACATTTTATGATAATGATGTTTAGCGAATATAGAACATGCTTTGGATCTGGAAACATTATAGAGCTGTATAAATCCTATGCTGTTGAGAATCTTTGTTTGAAAACTGAGAGTTTTATATTACATACTAGGTGCGATATTATTTCAGTTCTTTATATAATTCTATATATTCTAAAAAACCGCCATTATTTGTCTTCACTTTGTGAAATAAAAATTATAATTAAAATTATCAAATTGCGAATTTATAAACATAAGATTTTAAAGAATGAGATAATAAAATTATAGATACATAACATAAAAATTATTATTAAAATGTATAAAAGATAATTGTCAAAAAATATTATTTAAAATATTTTGCATTATATTTCTCATTTGATACTAATTTGCGTGCAAGTAATAATATTAATATGAAAAATTGTAGACTGACGTTTAAAATACCTATTATATTTAATTTTCTGACAAAAACCAATTCATTTATTTTATAAGCATAATACCTTTCTACAGCATAATACCAAAAATACGATTTAAGCAATTGATCGCCTAAAATCGTATTTATTAATTTATAAAAACACATTTTCTTTATAAATAATAAATTTGCAAATGAAAATGATAAAAAAATCTGGTTGAGAAGACTTATATACTAATAACAATTTAAAAAATAAACAATAATAATTACAATTAATGATATGATTTACGATTAATGATAAGAAGTTTTATCATGTTTACTTTATCATACATTTAATCACATATAAATTAAGTATACTTAATTATTAATATCATTTTATAACTATATACGTTGGATATTTTTTTTAACATTGTATTATATATAAAGCAAGATAAAATCTGAAAATTTTTTCATTGCTTATTTATTTCATATTTTTATAAAATGTCACTT
>Ga0157364_1008459_pt1 | contig 10652 bp, 9 predicted proteins | sample AttsexASBM2_FD_111476 | JGI IMG/M metagenome (GOLD analysis project Ga0157364, IMG submission 111476) | Fungus gardens microbial communities from leaf cutter ant in Ribeirão Preto, State of São Paulo, Brazil - Atta sexdens ASBM2 | ecosystem: Host-associated > Fungi > Mycelium > Unclassified ... | reverse complement strand
TGAAAAGATTGAAACGGACGAATTGCAAGCACTGCTGGATATAAACTCTACGCAAACTGAAAAGGAGCTTGCAGAACAGCTTGGCGTTACACAGCAAGCCATATTTTTTCGTTTGTTTTTGAACAAAGATTGAATTTTACAAAAAAAAGCTCAGAACTTTTTTGTACACCTAATATATATATATATATATATATATATATATACATATGTATACCATACAGTTTATAAAATTCCATTCAGATCTTGAATGGTTAAGGATAATGGCGTAATTACAGACCGCAGGAGCTCAATATCTGTCTGTCCGATGAATGCCTTCCATATTTCGTGAGGTAGAATTATCCGGTTATCTCGAGTATCACCAATTGCAATTTCCACATGGGATACAAGTCCTACGCTGATTTCTATGTCTAAATATTTATAAACCGCAGGCGTTAATGACTATCCCTTCCCAAGAAAAAGATATAACGAGGTTTCGAATGAGAAGATACATTGTAAAAGAAATAAAAAGTAAGCGATACGTAGAAAAAATGTATAATATATAAAATGTATACACAACATTTTTTATGTAATTGAACACAAACTCATTGTCCCCCGTGTGCTTCATCCCGTTGAATTGAAACGTAATAGTTCATAGTGTGAGTTTTTTATCGGAGAACTTAGCGATAGCTGTCGAATCCGTCTGAGAGATTGATGCGGAAATGTCCGGGTTCTTTTTTTAAATAGTGTTCCCTTTCACATTTTTTACATATCCCAAAGTGGGGATTTTTTCTTTTTAGATATTTTATACTTCGAAGAACAATTGTGATATGATTGAAGGATACTAGATACTACGTTCTTGCGTATAAAAGCCATAAATGTATTAAATTAAACTGATTCAATCTAAGTTCACAGCATTATGTATTAGTATTGCGAGTAAGCGTGTTTCACAATCCAAGTTCTCAAATCAAATGCATCATCGACGAACAATATTGTTTAATCATTTTCATACAGAGTAATTCACAATTCTCAATTAACGTTTTAGAGTATATATAATACTCTTCTGCGGTGGCCGCAGTGGAAACTATCAGACTGATCTATTGGAATGGCATTATAAGAATGCATTCTGACAAGCCTTGTTTGTCTAAGATGATCATATCAAATCTTTTTAATTGAATCTTTTTTTATTACACCAACAATAACATACATCTGTTCCCACACTTTTTTCAAATAAGAATTTTTTAGCGTATCGCTGCAATTGTAATAAAATCGCCCTTCGAAAATATTAAAAAAACATGTTACAAACACGTTAAGACACGTAGCATATTAAAGAAATGACGCAACAACCATAGTATATAAAAACGAAAATATACACTCAGCAGTCAAGTTTGAAGTTTCTTCAACATTATATCGGTATGTTATATGTATATGTTTAATGGAAAAATGGATTTTGTACCTCACGAGGATGAAGTGATGGACGAAATAAATGATCAACATGAAGAAATGTCTATCCAGGAAATGTCCGATGAAGATCATGCTCTGTCAAATGATTCGTATTTCGGCAGTGACATGGAGAACGATGGTGATATAATTGAAGTAACTTTTTAATCAAGATAGTATATCGCGATTTAAATCGAGCTCAAATAAACATCTTACAAATATCCTGTGAAAAAGATGTGCTGCATTGAGTTTTACTGATGTTCATGGAAAATATTGCTCATCATGCATCGTAAGAATAAACAATTTTCAAGTATTCCGTTCGAAAACATGATACCATATGTGCAATTCATGAATTCGTTATTCGTGTTCGGGATGCAAAGGTTTTCTTTATCAAATAATGCCGTGTAACATGTGTCTTATTTGCACACAGTGATACAAGGTGACAGTTTTGTCAAAGATACAAAAACAGACTAAAAATATATATTTTCTCAAAACTTTTTTAATAAAATGACTGTGAAAAAAAAGAATATTATAATATAGAGCAAATGGAACGTAATCTGTTGGAACAAGTCGCTCAGTTGAATACGAAAAGAATTTCTTGCGTGGGAACAATGATGCAATGATTTCATCGAATCGTTGGAGGAACAAAGCAGCATTAAAAAATGTCCGTGATTATCTTTCGGTGTTAGAAAATCGTTAATCGTATCGCGCGACTCGAGAGTTTAAAAGATTCGGTGCGTGGATGTCTCATGTAAGTGAGTGCCGGATACAGCGCAGGACTCAGATGACGCGATATACTGCAAATCCGTATTTTAAAACACATATGTATGTTATTTGACTGAAGCACTTTTAACACATTTCTCACCGTTTTAAATTACAACACATTTAAAACATTTTATTTCAACTCATTTTAATATATCAAATTAATACGATTAAATGTGTTTATTTAATATAAGGCATTTAAAACGTGGTAAAAATTAAGGAGCTAATATGGCTCTTGTTTCCTTAGCGAAAAAAAAATTTTTTTTATTATTATTACTTCAATTTTTCCACTTCAATTTATTATTTACTTTTTCGTATACCTATATTCTGTCTTATTAACTACAATTAATTATTAAAAATCGCATTGCTGGCAAGATTTGAACCTATGATCCCTAGAACGATAGCTTAATACCATATATATAAACAATTAAAAATTACGTAAAAATTTTTGTAATAAAAAAAGTTCTTTGAGAAAATAATAAATTACATAAAATAATATAATACATTCTTTTTTTGCTTACACTATTTTAGTTCGAATGCAAAATTGAAGATCCACGCAATAGATTGATAGAGCGAAAAACTAAATTGTGCTGTCAGGTTACCGAGCGAAGACGACAAATGATTGAGCTTCGGCAATTACATCAGGAAGGAACATTCATAGTCTATGCCGACTTGGAATGCACTTTGGAGAAGACGGAGAGGGATATCGAAACGTCCAGCTACACGTAGCAGCATCATCGGGTATTTAGTTTAGCATATTATGTTCGCTGTTCGTAGGACGATTTGTTGTATATATAAATTTTGTCGTGATAACGATCGTCGCCGAGGAAAAACTTAGCGTATAAAATAAAGACTAATTTGTCCACTAACGTTTCCGTGGCAGATTTTTTTTTACGCGAGATGATATGATAAATTTTAACAACGCATTGTCACGTGTGTAAAAAATCGTTTGCGCTGGACGAGTACATGATCATTACCACTTGACCGGGCGATACAGAGGTCCCGCGCATTCAAATTGCAATTTGAATTACAGAGATTCATTTTGCATTCTTATAGTTTTTCATAATTTATCGAGATATGACGCGCATTTTATTAAGGATAATTATCGCTATAAAGGATGTGTAGATATACTTCTTATAATAAAAGAAAAATATATTTCCTTCACAAAACATGTCGATGACACTGCAAATAATAAGAAAAAATATATAAAATTATATTTTATTGATTCTTATAAATTTCTTAGTTTAGAAAAATTAGCGTCATATCTCGATAAAGATAAATTGAAAATTACACAGTCAGAATTTTTCAACCTCAGCGCGGAGGATTTCGATTTTCTCACATGCAAAAGCATATTTCTGTACGAGTACACTGACTATGTAGAAAAATTAAAGGAAACCGAGTTATTATCGCAAATTATTTTACAGCTCGCTGACAAGTGATATACCATATCCGAGAGCAATTATCTGCGTACGCCGTCAAAGTGTGGCAGCAATTCTCCATTCAAACACTCGGTGAATGTAACGTTGTATTTGAAGACAGACGTTTTGTTGTTAGCCGATGTTTTCGAAAATTTCTGTAACAGTTGCATCGCGAATTACGGGCTCGATCTCGCGTTATTATACACTACCTGGTTTTATATGGGATATTGAAACGTACACGAAAAATTCGAACTTCTTATGGATATTGACATGGTCATGTTCGTCGAATGCAATATACGTGGAAGTCTAAGCCAATGTTCAAACAGATATGCACAGCTAATAATAAGTAGTCGTACGATTCGATATCATCAACGTACTTTGACTTGTACGATTGGGCAATGTATCAATCATTACTACACGCCGATTTTCGATGGGTCGATAATGTAGAAAATTTTGATGTTGCAACCATCGCGACAGATTCACCTGGGGAGTTATATTCTGGGTTATATTCTCGAGATAGACTTGGAGTATCCACAACATCTTCATACAGACCTACTACCTTTTGTCCAACATGCGAGAAACCACCCGAGAGAAGAAACTCTTCGCTACGTTGTATGATAAGTGTTATATAACTCATTATCGTAATCTCATAATCTGTAACTCATTATAGTATCAGCAATGTACTCGTCACGGTTTCAATATCGCAAAAATTTACTACGTACTGCAATTCGTGCAATCTCCATGTGTGACTTCGCGAATACATCGAACTCAATATGAATTTTAGAACTTTTGTCATCAACGAGTTTGAGAAAAATTTGTATAAATTAATGAATAATGCTGTATTGTATTTAGTAAAACCATGGAGAACGTGCGTCGACGTGCTATTTATAATGCGTTGGGTTGGAGATGCAGTGCGGAGACAATGATCGCGAAATTAAATAATAATTTAATAATTTAAATAATAATTAATTTCATAGAAGTGTTTTTTCCGAGAATCTAGTCGCGATAAAAATGCGTAAAACTCGAGATGAAATTTGACAAACCGATATACGTGGATATCCTCGATATATCCAAGATATGTTTGTACGAATTTCACCACGAATACATAGCTGCGCTGTTTCGCGAAAATTGTAAAGTTATGTACACTGATAATCTCATTTACTACATCGAGTATGACAACATCTACGATATTATGAAACGTGATATCAACCGATTTGACACTAGCGATTATGCGATCGACAATGCGTACTGTATTCCGTTAGCTAATAAAAAAATTCCGAACGATCCGGAAGTTCTTTAATGAAAGATGAAAACAATGACACAATCATGAATGAATTCGTCGAGCTTAGAGCAAAAATGTATGCTTTGCGCGTTGATAGGAAGAAGAATACAAAGAAGGCAAAAAGAATCAAAGTAATGGTGTAGCGAAATCGATAACATTTGATTACATATGATGTCTAAATGACGAAATCGAAATGAAGCATAGGCCATCATGCATAAAATCGAAATTGCATGAAGTATACACGATATCGAAAAAGAAAATTGCTCTAAGTCCGTACGATGACAAGCGATACATTGTACCAGCTTCTACAGACACACTGTGGGGACATTATAAAATATTATTATATAAAAGAAAAAGAAAATAAAATGAATCTCATTTTTGTACACTTATGTATTTGTAATAAAAAAAACTTATTTTTGTATATTTATATTATGTATTTAAAAAAAATTTCAATTACATGTTTGCGTATTGTAATAAATATATATTGTTATATAATTCGTAGAAATACATTCATTTATACCTCATTGTCCTTGTGTATCTATGAATTGTGTGAATTACCAAATCTCAGTCATTTCATTAAATGTCATTTCTCCTTTTTGCGCAACATTTTTTTAACTAGACGTACATCGGGATTAATGACGCAATATAACGTGTACTCAAAATCCTTCAGCGATCAATTTTCCGTGATAATCTTCCAAAAGATACGTCATAGGATTAGTTTTCTGTACTCTGACGATTCTAAACACCTCCGTAGCGTAATTTGGCATGTAATCTTTCTCAAAGATCATCTTGAATTTGCTCATACATACCGAGTCATTCACTTTGAATCGCGAGAGTATGACTATCTTTACGCTACTGTATACCGTGTTTAAGATTTTTTTGCCGATTGTAGGAGTTACATCGATAGGTCGCATTCAGATAGTTCAACATTTTCGTTGTACTCTCACACGAAACGTAGCAAGTCGATCCATTTGTAATTTCCATTGTGCGTAAATTGTTTCCACATATCGTTTTTCAATGTACGAACTGTTCAACGATCGAGCCTTCATTACGGAATACGTTGAATAATGATTTATGTTGTGTTTTTTCAAGAATTTCTGCATGTTTGTGTAAAATTCTTTTCTCATATCGATTACAAATTTTTCGGGCATCTTCTATCATCTCGAGTTATCTTTGTTATCGCTGTATAGCCATATTTCTTTGTTTTGAGCGTTACGGCCCATGCATGCTTACTCAACACGTCGGTAAAAATGTAGTGATAACCTTTGTTGAACCGTGTGTAAGGGCGCATTTCTATTACATCAGCCTGCCTTTTCAAGACTTTTCTTCTCAAACATTTTTTTGTCATAGTGTGCAAAAAATGTTAGAAATATCTTACGCAAACGTTGTTGATCAATATTTCGACATTGACTAAAGCTGCGTATTCCCGTTTCAATTTATAATAAGGCCAGCTTCGCGAAACTCCTAATGGCACGCACCTTTATGTATTACCTTTTCTGATTTTTTACCTAACTTGTTATTTGATTTTCGCGTGATATGCCCGTTTCAACTTGTATTTTATCTGACATTAAGGGTGCTATTATATTCTTATATTCTTATATTTGCTACTCACTATTGGATTATCCGTTTTATGACTGCGCCTATGAGCATTTGTTGTCAACAGTATACTTTTATATGCTAGTTTATCATTCTCTATGTAAATAGTGTCGGAATTTTTTTTGAAAATTAATTCGTACAACCCAAGTACCTTTGTACTTTACTCCATCTATGATCACGAAATCACTCGTGTCTAAATCAAACTTTTTATCACAGAGCATCGTGCCAGTCTCTGAGGTATACATATTATATAAACGTGATCGATTTTCTTTTCTCTCTGTCACCGAGAAGCATGTTATATTTTTGTCCCAGCGGCCCCAGTTGATCATGCAACTCCTCACGAACTTGTTGCATTTGCAAAAACTGTTTAACTAATGTTTCAAGCGATTCATTTGACGTTTCATAAACGTCTTCGGCTAAGGGAGAATGTAAATATTCGTACGATAATTTGCGTGATGTGGTCGATGTAGAATTAAATGAATCCGATATGACGATCGGTTTTTTTGTGCATTGCTTTTTAGACGATGATGTTAATTGAAGCTATGCTTCATCTATCTAAAAACCATCATCATCATCATCTTCAATATCTTCAGGTTTTCTTTTTTTAATATAATAATTTTATCCTTTGCAATACTTCTTTCTTAATTGAGATTCCTTGCCAGTGGTGTTTCTCTCAGAGGTCAATCTTTCAGAGGTTCAATGACAGGGTGAAAGTGTCTCTCCGTTATGTCTTCTTTTATTTTACAGATTTTCAAAGCGCGATACTTTTTATGAATCGAATCACTGGTTTTCGCAATCTGCTTCGCTACTCTTTCACGATCCTTCAGCTCCTTGCTGTTATCCATGTTGTACTCGAAAGGGAACATTGCGTAGTTGACGTAACGACAACGACTAACCACATTACGGTATCGCATGCTCGTTAAATTCTTTTTTGTATCGTCCATTTGTGAGAGCGCTATCTTTGTTTATCACTACGAATCCATATTTTTGCTGCCAATAATAACGACACAATTCATAGAAATCCTCGTAAGACATGTTGATATTTACATGGTCATTGTATACATGTTTCAGATTGGTACCATCCTGTTTGAACAGAATCAACAGATTTGTATTATCATGTATAAGATGCTTCAGTATCTTTGCATATGTCTGATAGAGATAGAAACAGTCGACGTCTGCGTGTCGACCCACCGCAAAGTACTCTCTAATCTTACTTATCGCGTACCATGTTGTCAAAGATGAAAATAGAATTTGGAAGCGTCTCGTTCGGTGAAACGACATCACTATTATTGGAGAATGTAAAATAACCAATTTCTTCGGAACTAATAAATTCTATCGATATTTTGGCTGTTGCAACGAATACACGTTCTCGAAACGTATGCGTGGACTTTCCAAACTTATCAGCACGTTTGTTTTGCCGCAGTTTGAAGGACCACAGATAATACCACGTATAGAATTCGACAACATATTTCCATGCTTGCACATTTCTTTTTTCTGTCTCTATTTGTTGCCGACATTAATTACTTTGATTATTTGCGATTGTAGCACGAATCTTATATCTTCACTCTCTCCACGATACTGATATAAACTGAAAAAATTGCACTAAGAATGGACCTATTTATAGAAGCGCGTAGAACAAAACTGCTCAGTATTGAAAAATGTTTTGTTAATGTTTCTTGTGTCGGATAATGATGGGCATAGTTTAATCAAAGAGTTAGAATAGATATATATATATATCGAAAATTATTTTGTTACAAAAGTTTAAAAATTACATAGATCAACTGTGGAACAGATTACCTGAGCATATAAAAGCTGTTTCAGAAATTCAGCAACATCGTCGGTGCTTGAAACATTATAATTTACCTTGCCATCGATCGCATAACGATGGTCTGACAGCATTTATAAATAAATTACTGTGAATGTCAACTACAATAACAAAAGGTTGCGGCTTTTTAAATCGATGAACGTACTTCTGTTCGAATTACATATCCCGGATATCAATTTTGCAGTCCAGGAACGCATTTAGAAAAGCAACTGACTAGAGGCAATCAAGGCATTAATCCATTGGACTCGCGAACACGACAGCTTATTCAAGAAACAAAGATCTCGCGAAACGATACGTAGCTGATAAAATACTCGCCGAGAAAGCACGGAAATATATTACTGCGAGATCGACAGATTCGACTCTCGAGAGAGTTGCTGCCATCGCTTTGGCGGCTATAAAAGCCAAGATGAAAATTGGTATGAGTTTGAAAAAACAGAGAAGAAGAAATCAATGAAAAAGCAAATACTCCCGATGACAAAACGCGGCAGTTTCTATTCTGTCGCTGCTGAAAGTCATTGGCTCGCTGATTGGCGGCGCGGCAAAAGTTGCAAAAGCTATAAACGACAATAAAGCCGCGCAGCGTCAATTGGAAAAATTAAAATGTCATAATTGTGTCATGGAATTTATTCGTTCCTCCTCGTATTAATAATCGTGGACGAGAGATCTCAACAGAGAAAATTAACAAAAATAAAAAAAGAGTCAAAGAAAAATAAAAATGCCTAAGGATGTAAACTACCAACATAGAATTGCAACAACTAGTAAACGCATTCCATATTTTAAAGGTATTTTTATATACTTTACCAATAGGAGGAATGTATCGAAACGAAAGCGGTATCATAAATTTGGATAATGCTGATGGACCAGATACTCATTGGGTGGCATACGCGAAGCGGGCAGATGCTGTTTACTTTGACAGTTTCTTCGATTACTGAAAGAATTGATGAGATATTTGAACATAATGCAAATCGAGTATAATTGTACGTCTAATCAACATTATGATCAAAGTAACTGACAAATGTGTCTGCAATTTTTACAGACAGTTAAGATCAGTTTAAGAATTGACATTGCACTCTTTCAACTCAAAATTCATTCAAACACGATTTAGCATTCGTTAAGATCAAAGTCACTGGAGATTGTTTCTCTTATTTTTATTTTTATGTAATTTTTAGTACAAAAATTAAAATAAAAGGAATCTCCAATAATCTTGATCTTGACAAAAATTATCCAGGTCATTCTGAACAACATTTAAGAGGTTTTAGCCATCGGTCGGATACTTTGCATCCTGCTAATATCGGCGGTACTGTAACCTTCAAAGCCTTATAACACGAAAAATACTTCATGAAAAAATATTATTATAGTGTTTTGAAAAGCCCTCGAGGTGTATTACAAGAATGTAATGAAAAATAGGGGATTCCGTTTAAAAAATTGAAAGTGACATTGCTCTAATCTTGATAACGCTACCCAAGATCAAATTGATCATCATCACTAAATAGATCATTCAAAAAAACACAACTTTTGTCTGAAACATTTTTTCCTAAAATGCTTTGTTTCTGAGATAAAATGGGTGTATATGTGGAGACATCCTATATATAAAGATTTCTTGAAAGCTTAGAACTGTAATTATGAATTAAAAATATAGGCTGAATAAAAGAAATTTTATAACAATAAGAGATTTCGGTTTAAATAAGATGCGTTTGTTAATGACTTTTAATTCTCTTTAATCTCTTCCTTTTCTTTGTCTTCCCTTGTCTTTTCTTCTCTTTGATTCTCTTTGTTTTTTCCCTTTTCTGATCTTTTGATACTGTTTAGCGAAATGAAACTATTCAGTTACTATTCAGTTGTCGAACTCTGTTTTCTGAGTGTCAGTATCGTGTGATGCGAGATAATCATTCCTTAAAATGAAAATTAATGTAAAATTAATAAAAATAATACAATATTTTTAATTTATGATTTAGCGATATTTTTTACATATTCTTTATAATTATTACGAGCTGTAAATTGTCTAAGCGAAATGGTTCCATATATTCTTCTAAGAGCAATTTATAGCACATTCATTGATAAAAATCTTTTTTTAAAGAGGATGAATGTTGTCACTAGGTTGTTTCCTCCAATTTGTTATATAAATCGCTTCTATATAAAAAAATGTAATTTCAGGTTTTGTTTAATGACAAAGTTAAAAAAAAATCCGGAAAGAATATTTAAAAATTATCAAATAAATATAATTTAATAAATGAGAAAATAACACACAACACACACACCACACACACACACACACACACACACACACACACACACACACACACACACACACACACACACACACACACACACACACACACACACACACACACAC